>Ga0209283_10000297_pt1 | contig 25465 bp, 22 predicted proteins | sample CZO8metaG_2_FD_188354 | JGI IMG/M metagenome (GOLD analysis project Ga0209283, IMG submission 188354) | Vadose zone soil microbial communities from the Eel River Critical Zone Observatory, Northern California, USA - CZOApr15con2H1.8 metaG... | ecosystem: Environmental > Terrestrial > Soil >...
TTCGCACGGCCCTCCTCCAGAATTCACAAGATACAGGCTGGACGACGGCATCTTGCCTGCGGCCAGCGACTCGTTGCCTCATCAGTAGTGTACCTTTCATGGTACACTGTATTTGTGAATAAGAAGTCCCCTGCGTCCTTAACGCTTGAATAGGGAGGGCAAGCGTGTCCCTGCCATTTTCTTCCGCACCGCAGCTGGCGGAGAGCCTGTGCGAGAATGGCTAAAGAGTCTAACGCATCCCGAGGATCGCAAGCGGATTGGTGTAGATATTGCAACCGTCGAGTTCGGCTGGCCGATAGGGATGCCAGTCTGTCGGTCTCTGAGTGGTGGTGTTTATGAGGTACGAACTAACCTTGAACACAATCGAATTGCTCGTGTGTTGTTCTACATCGATCGGGAGGGGCGCATGGTTCTATTGCACGGCTTCATGAAGAGGACGCGGAAGACGCCTGACGAGGACCTGGAACTCGCTCGGAGTAGAAAGAGGCAACATGAAGGGGGACTTCGATGAAGCCCAAGAGAAGCGGGAAGGTTTTCAATCACAGCGGGTCTAGCTTCGATCGCTTCCTGGACGAGGAGGGCATGCGGGAAGAAGTTGAGTCCATTGCGGTCAAACGAGTCCTTGCATGGCAGCTAGAGAGAGCTATGAAGAGACATCAGAAGACGAAGCAAGCAATGGCGAGAGAGCTGCGCACCAGCCGTTCGCAGCTCGACCGCCTACTGGACCCCCGAAATGTATCGGTCTCGCTGGACACCATTACGCGTGCGGCTAAGGTGTTGGGCAAGAGAGTCGTCATCCGGATAGCCGATGCGAAAGTTGGGCGGATAGGGCGTGCTTCCCCATCAAAAGCCCGGTCGCGCGAGACCTTGAGTTCTCGCCATTCGACGCAGCAGCACTGAGTAGGCGCGTTCGTGGAGGGCAATTTGATCGTGAAATGCGCTCTGAATGATGGATAAAAGATAAGAACTGCAGACAACGAGTGCAGTCCGTGCTGTTCTCTCCATCCTGTGCCGGGTAGCACAAAACGAGATACCCAGCACCGCCCTCAAGGTCCCTGTCTCGCCTAATCCCCCTCTAATGGCCCGCAGGACCGGTCGTTCCGAGTGACACCCCCGAATCTATCGTGCTGGATGCCATAAGCAGCGCTTCTCTCGCCGCATCGCGGAGAGTATCCATCGCGATGCCATACTTGACGTGCAACTTCTGAAGATACGCGTCTCGGCTGATCGGATCCAAAGCACCCAATGCGGCCAACAGCGGCGTGGTGTTCTCGAATAGGTCATAGGGCTGAAGATCCGTAGGAAGGATTTTTATAGCAGCTCCGTAACCGGTGTCGGCAGCCTGAAGCAGCTCCATCAGGTCGCGATGAAACGACGTGGCGCCACGCTGCATGAGGAAGTCGTTCATGTCCCCGCTGCGTCCGAGTGACTCCGGCAACATAACCACGCGGCCGCGCAGCCCAAACTGCATCGCAATGTCGACGCTGTGACGATGCGCGTCCAGGTCGAAAACCACGTAAATACGCCGGCACCGGACGAACCGGTTCACGAACCGGTCTGAAAAACCACTTGTTCCATAAACTGCTACAGCAGGCTGGTCGATCAGGAGGCAACTCAAAGCGTCCGGGATTCCCTCAGTAAGAATGATAGACTCTCGTGGCAGGATGCTCTCATTAAATAGGTGACGTCGGCCCCTGGGCAAGTTAAGGTACTTTGGTTTGTTGCTCCCGGTGGGAAATGCGCGACCCTGTAAATCGATGATACTTCCATTCCGTCCTGGGTTGGGGAAGACTATATACCCACCGCCGCTGTTCGCGAAGAAATCGCGTGCGAAGCGCCCCTCCCGGGGGCCTAACTCGATCAGCACGCCGGAGGCCAGTGCCACCTCCGGTGCAATAGTGTGCTGCCTGAGAAACTCTCGCAGAAGATGGGTCGATTTCTGAGGGGCGTAGCCGATGCGCCACTTGCGCACGAATGCCTCAGGAAAGCCCCGGTGTCCGAGGTACGCTAGTACGTCAGGGCACAACTGCTCTGCATAGAACTTCGCAGCCAGCGTGAGAATCCCAGCCCTGTCCTCACTGTTCTGGGGACCATCAAAGGGCAAGAACAGCCCAACGCTGGTAGCCAGTGCCGAAAGGGCTGAGGCGAAGTTGAGGTGGCCGTCCAGATAACGTGCCATATCGACGACGTCCCCCCTGGCCCCACAGCAGAAGCAGTGGAAACGGTGTTCGTCCGTGTAAACGACCAGGTTTGGCCGCCGCTTGTCGGCATGGAATGGACATAACGCGACCATGCGATTCCTTCCGGTTGCTCGCAGATTGAAGCCCTTGCTGATGAGGTATTGGGTGAGTGGCAGACGCTCGCGAATTTCACCTAGCGCTGATTCAATTGGAGTCGGCATCTGCTGGCGGCATCAAACCCTTGGATTCTCAGTAAACTGTACTGGGATCCCATTGCTCCCCCCACGTGGGCCGATGGCGGACCGGCCTCCCAGATGCTTCGGGCGGCGGCCGGGTTCCGGCACGTCATGAGAGGCCGCCGCAGTCCCGCTGGATCGTCCGCAGTCTCTATTCACGGCGCAAGAGTATCGAGCTGACTGTGCTCATCGAGGTCAATCAGAAGATCAAGCTCGAACGCAGCATGAGTCATCCCTCGATCCGGTTCCCAGCTCGCTCGGTAGTACCGGTAGACAGGAGGACTGTAGCTCGGTTTTGCGCGAATCCGACAGCAGAACAGGCGATCTAGCCCAAACTGCAACTCGTGCCATAGGGTCTGAGCAATTTCGGCGTCGATGACTGGACGTCGGACGCCTTGTTCGTCGTACGCCCAAGGCGGTATCTGGATTGGCACGAGGTCTGCGTCGCAAGTATCCCGGGCTAGTCCGTCGTACGGACGGATTCCGGTCTCCTCCGTTTCAGCCACCGGGCCCGACCCAAGATCCGCCTCAATCCGGGCCTGGACACGACTGAAAGGAGGACGCTCCCACGCGTCAGCCAACATCTCAACCGCGCAGATGGCATCGTGCACGGCAGTACACCCATGTCGGCAGCTGCATTCTTGGCACGTTCCTTCTAGCCCGTTAGCGGTGTCAAGAACCTGGACCCTGTGCCGACGCGTACTTACGAAGACGGTACCCACACGAGGCAAACCGAGCCTGAAGTCGGCCAAGACTTGCGCGATCATTACGGGACTGCTGATTTCTCTTGTCAAGGTCCTCATACGCTGCTCCTCCGCGGAGGAGCAAACCGCGGTCCCCATGACTCGGGGGCAACCCGCAGCTTGCCCCGAGTCGATGGCCGGTAGCCGAAACCCATGACCACCAGCCTTACTGTACCATAGGAAGACCAGAGAGCGCAAGTATAATCACATTATAATAGTATTAAAAGTGGACTGTCAGGTCTCTGCGCTCATTGCTCAGCGGGGAGATAGACTTCCACAATCCTGTCCACACGCCAGCCCTGTGGGTACACGGTTGACTTTCCCGGAGCCCACCGTACGAGTAGTGTGGCGTGCGTGCTCGAAGAAGGGGCAGGGAACACCAACTCAATCCGCCGTGGTACTCCAATCGCGTAAGGTGGAGAGCTACGGCGGACTTCGTTGTCGAAGATCAACCCCACGCCGTGCACAGCCTTCACGTGGAGCCACGATCCGTCCTCTGTGACAATCGCGGTCTTCGTCCCATCCACAGCCAGACGATCCATCGGGAGAATGGCGGACCCCTCAACCATACGCGGAGTCACTATCAGATCAAATCGCAGGTCCTTCCGCGTGCGGACAACACTCTTGGTCTCCACATCGATCACGACACGGTTCGCAAAGAACTGCACATCTGCGGTAAGCGCTTGCCCAAGGTCGGCGACGGCGCCTGACCCTCGACGTGCCGATCGGGCGAGTCCCGCGCCATGGACCTCGCCCTGTTGGGAGCGATGCGTAAAGACCCCCTCAATGACTCCCAACGCGACATTGAGCAAGAAGAGTCCGACGATGGCAAATGCACTCACTCGTGCCAAGATTTGCATATTATCACCTCACCGGAATGTAGCCGTAATCTGACCGTCGTGCGCCCTGACGTCCACTGCAAGGGGGATCTCACCGCGCATCATCCATGGGAGATAGCCCCCCACCAGCGCGTCACCTAGCTCTTCTCCCACCACGCGTTTGAGTTCACGAACGCCGAATTGGAGATCCAAGCGTCCAATAATCTCATCCACTAACCGAGCATCCACTGTAATCTCCGGGTGAATTCCCATCTGTGTCGTAATGCGGTGGACGAAACCAGGAATGTATTCTTGCGCAATGCGCTCCACGACTGCGGCGGATAACGGTCTGTATAAGATCGCGATATCAAGCCGAGCAACTAGCTCAGGCCGCAGCCTAAAGCCACGGTTCGGACCCTCTGGGTAGCCGTGACGTGCTTGGAGCAGCATTCGCCGCACCTGGGCGGGGTCGCCGCTCCAAGCGACGGTCGCTTCATGCTGGAGTAAATTGGTGGTTGCGATGACAACGGTGTCGCTGAAGTTTGCACTGTCCCCTCGGGAAAGTTCGGTCAACTGCCCATCTTCGAGCACTTGCATGAATGGATCAAGCAAAGTGGGGTGTGCTTTGTCGATCTCATCCAGTAGTACGACAGCATTAGGATGACGCTGTACATCCGCTACTAGCCGCCCACATCGTTCGGCACCTGCATAGCCTGGTGGAGCACCGATCAACGCGGCTACAGTGTGCTGCTCTCCAAAGCTTGCCATGTCATAGGCGAGCAGAGGTCGGTTCAGGATTTCGGCTAGCGCCTTTGCCGTCTCCGTCTTGCCGACGCCTGTCGGTCCTGCCGCGAGGACCGACAGCATAGGTCGGGGTGAGGCGCCTCCCACCGCGCGCCGCAAGAGTGCTTTTGCGATAGCGGATGCGACATGATCCTGCCCCACGATGCGCGCCTTCAAAGTCTCCTCGACTGTGAGGAGGCGCCTCAGCTCAGACACATGTCTATCGGTCCTGGTCTGCCGTTGTCCAAGCCACTGAACCCTAGCCTCTGGCTGAACGTCGCATGCTTCCGGTCCCATCGCCTCAAACAACCTCGGGGCTGCAAGACTGCTGTTGGCGGGGACAGGGGCGCTTACACCCGGAATTCTTGCGCCGACTCTGTCTGCAATCTGTCGCCCGTATTTTCCGGCGCGCCCTCGCAGCCTAGACAACGAACGACGTTCCTCCGGCGAAGGGGTCCTGCACAGCCTGTCCCACAGGCGGACTCCCTCGTTGCCCACTGCCCAGCAAACCAAAAGAGTCCACCACGCAGTCCAATAGAGGTCCCTCCCAACAGTCAGCGAGGAAACCCGTGGGAACAGGCAACCACATATGACCACGGCTGCCTCAAACAGATCCCACTTGGTTACCGCCACACTCCGCGTAAGGAGCGCTTTAATTGCGTGCGCGAGGACCATGAGTCGATTCACCTCCTTGGCATTGCCCCTCTACAGACACCACAGCGCCAGGGTGCTCACATCCGCCGCGAGCAAAAACATGCAGGCACTCGAACAAGATCGGCTGCCCAGCACACGGCAATGGTCAGAAACGCGTTCCGATTAGCAAAGATTCTAATTAGCGGAGATTCTAATCGGGATCCGGAGCTGGTCTAGTCGATGCTGCGGGCGCTTTTCGCGAAAGCATCCGTGACGACTACGCCTAGGTCCTGAGCAGCGACGACAACTACGCGCAGCTCCAGACCAGCTGCCATCGCCGCTTGCAGAATCGCACTTGCTCGTGCGGGCGACGGGGGGTGGAGCACGTAGGCGATAGACGATCGCCCCGCCCACATGGGAAGATCCGGTTGCTCGGAAGCCTCCTGATAGCGCTGCAGCTGTAGAGAAATGCCGTCGATGCTGCGCAACCCGCGATCGTACTCGACTAGTAGCGCCGCCTCCGCGTCGCGATAAACCAACACGACATCTGGCGTAACCTCGTGCCATGCTCCGCCCGACGCCGGCCATCGCAAGCGTCTTTGGTGCGGAAGCAATATCTCCACCGCATCTTGTCCGAGACAATCTACTAACCGGAGAATGGCGTTATTCACCTGTAAGCGATGCTCAAGATGAATTCCCTCTGTGGCCGCAAGGCGGACTGCACGGGTGACATGGTCATCGTCAAGGAGCCTTGCTGCAGCGAGAGCGCCTATTGGTGTGAGGCGATACAAAACTAGACGGTTGCCTGTGCGACGGCGTGTGCGGACAAATTCCAGCAGCCCAGCTTCTCGTACCCTTCGCAGCCGGCTCTTTCTGCACTCTCCACCGTACCCGGGCCATCCGAGAGCTAAAATCTGGCCAGAGCTTGCCAGTTGCAGACGCGCGAGCCAGACAAGCACCTCTGGATCACGATCTGCCTGCACAGCTTGCCTGATTGTCAGATCGGACACTGCTGATCCCTCCTCCCGTGGCGGTTTCATCGGCCCGCCCGAGTTGTCCGGGTGCTTTCCGGACCAGCCATAGGGCAGGTCATAGATCCTGACAATGTAGGTCCTATCACACCACCTACAAAGAGGTGTGACGATTCAGCACTCCCTGGTTTCTTCGGTCTCGCTTCGCTTTGTTGGTCGGGCGTGGCCGGACCGATCGGTGGGACATCCGTAGGCGCGCGCTCCACGCCACCGATCTTCCCGCCCCGAAGCTCAGGCCATGGACCGGGATCAGGCGGAAGGACAAAATTTGCCAGGATGACGCTGCGGCCGTCCGGTTCGGGACTCAGATGGGCTGATCGGTTGTCCGGTGCCCGGAGGCACCGCTTAGAGGGAATCCAAACGAACGCCTTCGAACGAGGTGTAAAAAGTAATTGGTTTATCGAAACGGACGCCGATTCTCGCTGCGATGCCTGTCGCCGATTGACAAAGTTTCCGTCGACACGACCGTCCACAAGTACGTCTGTCATCTCGTCACGCAGGACGCTTCCGCTGGCATCTGACCACCACTTAGCATCCTGCGGGTTCCGGAGACCAAAGACTATCTGCGTACCAATGTTCTCTACGACCTGCGCTGCAAGAGCCCCAGCGGTTTCTCGTTGACCCGCAATCCGCAAGTCCGCCAAGCTCTGCGTTGCCAGCACAAGACTCACCCCGAACCCTCGGGCGGTGCCCAGCATGCTTGAAAGATGCGGACCAGCAACAGGTCCAAACTCATCAAGAGCGACGAGATACACGTGGTCGTCCTCGGTGCGCCGAAGTCCGGAATATGCGGCAGCTAGCGCTGCGATGAAAAGACGCCCCACGCATCGCGCAGCCATGGGGAAAGTCGTGGCATCCAGGTTCACCAACACGACCTTCCCTTGCTGCACTGCGGTACGAAGGTTCAACGCGATGCGACCCGGAGTGGGTGTCAAAGCTGCAAATCGTCCCAACTGCGCCGCTAACATCTTGAGCTCGCTCGCGTGTTCCCACCGCACCCTCTGAGCACGAGCTTTTAGGTCAGGAAACGACCGCAGGTACGCCAGGAGCGGCTGCCCGGCCCCCGATCGACCGGTTTGGGCGAGCAAGCCCGCCAGCCGCCCAAAGCTGAGCGTTTCCCCCTGACGCTCGGCACCATCGAGGACAACACCGAGTGCATCAAGATTTTGCGCGGCAAAGTAGCGTAAGGCAGGGAGATCATCTAGGGTCGCGTGCACCATTGCTTCAGCGACCTCGACTGGATTTGGCCAGTCAAAGGGATTCCAGGCCGCCGTTCGGCTTTCATCATCGCTTCTGAGGCTAAAATAGACGCAGTCCCCCTCGCGGCCAGCGCCCACAATAGCATCGAAGACGCTGCGATAAAATAGCTCGTCGTGCTTGAATTGCAGGGCAATCGCGCCCAATCCCCGCGCAATTTGCTGCTCGATGATCCCTTGTAGAGCCGTGCGTGTCTTCCCCACTCCGGTCGAGCCAAGAATGAGTACATGCCGCAGCATCAGATCTTTCGGAACTGCCACGTCGTATGCCCGATGCAAGGGTAGTCCCCACCAGCCTCTGCGCGGGAGCGGATCCGAACGCGCCAGCCAGTACGCGCCAGCATCCTTGTGTAGGTAAGGAGCGAGTGCTCGCGCACGGTCATAGATGACCTGTGACCACCTAAGGCGGCCAAGGTCTCGAGGATCGTGCTCGCCAGCCAGAGTACGAAGCCGTTGGTCTTGCTGTCTGCGAACCCGCCACGCGAGAAACGCCCTTTGCCATACGCGGAAACCTAGACACCACAGTAATCCGGCAACGAGGGCTGTCTTGGCCAGGATCCCACCGAGGGGCAATGTATCGAACCATTCCCACGCAAACACGATAGGCACACCGTACCCAAGGAGCCGGACAAGACTTTTCAGCGCCCGGCCCCTTTCGGCGTTTCGGGCGCGAGACCACGCAATCGCACTGAGAAAGATAGCAGTCAGCCACAGCACGACAATCTGATGCCACACTTCGAACCCTCCCTCTAAACCACTCATAACTCCTTGAGAAGACCGCAAGCTCGCGTTAGCCGCTAGAAACCCCGGGCATGTTGTCCAAGACGACGCACCAAGCGCTGACCTCAGGTGGAAGGCATGGAAGCCCATTAGAGGTTAATCTTGCTTCTAGTGGCCCAGACTTTGAGCGGAGGATGTCCTAGCGGACGGCTTGCGCCGCACCCCACACTAGGAGGGCGAAGAGAGGAGCCCCTTTTCGCGGAGACTTACATACTGGCCGTCACCGATGATGATGTGGTCAAGCAGGGGGATACCTACTAGCTTCCCCGCCGAGGCGAGTTGGTCAGTGATCATATTGTCCTCAGCACTCGGCGTAGCATCACCCGATGGATGGTTGTGAACCACAATCATGGCACTTGCGCCGTGCCTAATAGCGTCTTTGAACACCTCCCGCGGATGCACGGGCGCTTGGCTCAAGCCACCGATTGAGACAGTATACACACGGATTACCCGGTTTTTTGTATTCAACAAGACAGTTCGGAAGTGTTCACGATCGAGCCGTGCCATCTCAAAACCCAGCAGCTGGTACACGTCCACTGCGGTCTGGATAACTGGCCGAGCACCCACGGTACTGATGCGGATACGCCGCCCTAGTTCTAGAGCAGCAGAGAGCTTTCCGGCATTCTGCTGTCCGACAACATTGGCTAAATCATCAAAGGTTGCTGCATCTAACGCCGAAAGGGAAGGAAACGCAGCGGCGATTTCGTCGGCGGAACATTGACCGTGTCTCCTTAGCTTGCCTCTCCCGAGGATCAACTCCAGCAACTCCCGCAGGGCGAGCGCCGCAGGGCCCGCAACCGCAAGGCGACTCCGCGGACTGTCACTACAGACAAGAGAGATATCACGCACACGGGTGCTTTTCTTAAGCATCTTGAGCATTCGGTTCGCACATGTTGGTACTACCCGGATGGGCTCTGGTCTCACGAGAACCCTGCCTTCTATACAGGAGGATCCCCGGCACCCGCATCAGCTTCAGGGTCGATCATTGGCTGCTCTACGGTAGGCACATCTTTCCCCTTCTTACGATCCAGAAACTGGATACGGTTGGCTACCACCTCGGCGGCTCTCAGCTTCCGTCCGTCCTGTGCTTCATAGAACCGAATCTGTAGTCGCCCTTCCACAGCCACCAGACGACCCTTCGACAAATGCGCAGAGATTAGCTCCGCAGACTTGCGCCAGGCAACAACGGGAATAAAATCGGCCGTGCTTTTTCCCCTCTCGGTCGGAAATGTCCGGTCGACGGCTAGCGTAAAGCTCGCTACCGGCTGACCACTGGGCACGTAGCGCAGCTCCGGATCTCTCGTCAATCGACCAACAAGCACTACAGTATTCATATCTAGACCTCCTAACATGGAATGAACAACACTGACCAGCCGCTCTTTGACCCGAGAACGAAAAATCTCAATCCCGAGCGACCAGACCTTGCGACATTTCATTTGAGTGATCACATTTCACATCTAAAAACTACGCCGTCAGGCGCACAACATGAACCGCAGGTCCCACCAGCCCCCCGAGTCTCGCACCCACGAACCCCAAGGCTCCAGTAGGGCGCGGTGGTACGGGCCTTGCCCCGCAACTGGCTGGGCGATTCAATCCGAGCCAGCCCTGAATGGCACAGGGGCGACACTTCAGGGGTGGTACGAGGCGCCGTGTTACACAGGGCGCAGACCGTACCAATACCGTGAGGATCCGATCAGGACTTTGGGATCTGCGGGGGGAGAAACGAGCGGATCTGGTCCCATCGTAGCGCCAAGAACTCGTTCCCCTCCCGATGAGTCCTGCGAGTGAAAAACCTCCCTCTGACCTGTCCGCCAAGAAACAAGATCCCTGCCTGCCTCCACTGCGATAGCACTCCATGAGGCTCCATCACTCCTATCAATTTGAACATTGCCGCCGCGGCGCGACGTTCCACCAGCAATACGGCGCTCCCGTCTTTGGAGCGAGACTGCCATCTGCCATGAACTGGCACGTGCTCGTCGCGAGCTGAGTGCCCGATGAAGTGACGCCCAGCGTGATCAAGCGCCCGCAGAAACTCACGAAGGTGGGGAAGAGGTGGGGAACTCTGCGTACTGCGCATGTTCCCGTCACCCCCGCCCGGATCGAGATTTCTGTGCAACAGCACGCGCGTTTTCGACGGGCGCACTTCGCTCGCCGGAACAGAGGCGAACGATTGGGTAACGAGGCCACGGAGGTCTTCAGGTAGTTGCAACGCCGCGGCTTCGGTGAATAGCAAACAGGTAACCCATCGCCCGTTCACCACGACGGACCCTCGGCCGCTCACGAGTCCATCGCGCGTCCATGTGGCCTCCAGATCAGTAAACCGCTGCTTTGTTTTGAACCCCCAATCCCGCAAGAATCCCCAAGGCACGAGAAACTCGCTGTGTCTTTCAGCGGACACCCATCCGAGCGGGCTTCCAGGGGTGAGCCGTTCATCCCGAAGCGCTCCTCGCAGGACTGCCTTCACGAATGCTGCCATTGGTGACTCGGAAGGACGAAGGTGACGCTCCATTAATGGGGCTAATGTTGCAGACGGTCCCGCTAGTGGCGCAGGCGAATCCGCTTTGGAAGTAGCGGGTTCTTCCACACATGTTGGCGGAAGCGGATCACTGGGGGGGAGCTCTCGCGGTTTGGCAGACAGTGCCGTTGTCCCTCCGCCGCCCTCAAGCAGGGACTGCTCCCGGGCAAAAGGAGTGGGTTCCTGGAGTCTAGGAAGGTCGTCAACGAGATCATCGGCCGTTCCGATCGCGGGCTCGGGAGGGGGCTCCGTGGATCCACCGGCAGGCACCAAGACGCCTGCATGGGGTAGAGCCGTTGATGAGCGTCTGATACGAGGTGTCGCAGTCAGGCGGCCGAGCACGCGGTCCATCCGAATGTCGTGGCGGAGGGCTTCGATCGAACTAATCGGGCGGGTCATCCCGCGGTAGAGTGGATCGGTGTGTACAGGCGATAGGCCTACGGTGGCCTTGATATCGCCAGGCAAGACGACCACTGCGCGGAACTCGGGCATGGCCCGAAGCTCATTGGGTTCCAGAAGACGTCGGACCTGATACACGATACGCGTCCCGCGGCGCGCTATAGACAGCGGACTCGTGTGTTCATATTGGACGCCCGGTTCGGGCACGATCGTCTCTCCGAGGGCCTGGCAGATCTCGTCAGCCTGCTCTGGGCGCAGGTCCCGCCCAAAGACAATCCGCGTGTGCAAATTGGCGATGAGGGTGTCCGCCTTTGTTTCCCCGTAGACGTCGATCAGCTGTTTGCGGTCCTGCGTCGCGATGACAAACGACACGCCCATGTCCCGATATGTCGCAATGAAATCCTGAAAGGTGGGGATTAAGCCAAGCACTCCGAGCTCATCGAGAAGGAACGTTACGGGCACCGGGAGCCTTGGGGACTCCCGCTCACGGACGAGGTCATCAAGCTCTTGAAGTAATTGGCGGAGGAACAATGCCGTGAGAACGCGACGACGGGAACCAGGTTTGCGCGGTAGACCGATAATCAAGGTCGTGGGCTGGCGGGCTACGACCGACAAGTGAAAGTCCGACCGGCTTGTCGCGGCGATGACATCAGGGTCGCGGAAGATAACCAGAACGTTTTGGAGTCCCTGCCATGCCCCGACCGTTTTGTCATCGCGCGCTTGGAACACTTTGGAATAGCGATCTCGCCAGACAGCCCGATCTCCATCCACGTGCTCGATGTACGCCATGAACTCCGAGGGGTGGAGGTGAGACAGGCCGAGGATGAACGCCAGCGACCGTGGTGGGGGCACTACTCCGAGAATGTTTCGCATTTTTTCTTGTAGGAAAGTCCCGAGGAGGCGGTCAGGAGTTTCCTCGCAGACCAATTGGATTGTCGTGGCGAGCATGGTGAGTTCGGTCTGGCGCCAGTACGGATCTTTCCGGTTGTACTCTGTGTCGTTGCTTAGAATGGTTTCTGCCGTGTCCAAGGCATCCCCCACCGTGTCCACATAGTCGAGAAAGTTGTGCCCTGCGCTATCGGAACTCATTGGGGACCATCGGATTACCCTCCGGTCATACCGCATGGCGATTGGGGCTGCGAACTCCCACAGGTCTGGGTCCTTCACATCGACGGCGACCGTCGACATCCTGACTTGGGCGTGTCGGCCGTCGAGACGCGCGTCCGTCGCGAGCCACCGTTTGATGAGTCCGCTCGTTTTGCCAACGCCAGTCACCCCGAGAATCCAGACGTGCTGGGAGCGATATGGCAGCGGAAGCCACACATCGACTCTGTGGGGACGGCCCTCGTCAGGGACCGTTTGGCCCAGAGGAAGTGCGCCCGCATCGGCCATCGCCTCGGGAGGGGCACCGCGTGGACGGAGAAATGGGTGCAGTTCGGCGCGCGTCGCATAGGTGGTTGTTCGTCGGCGCGCGGGACCCTTGGGCACGAGGCGTGTGAGTGCGACCAAATAGGCTGATGCTCCGCCCACAACAATGAGAAGCATTGTTGTCCCGAAGAACGAGCTGCCGTGTCCGCCGAACCATCTGTGAAACATCAGCCACCATTGACGACACCACAGGTGATTTGGGGGGCTAGGCAGGGACGGGTTGGCGAATAGCGTGGTGGACGTACAGCGCGCGAGGATGGCAGCTACCTGCCATCCTTCTCCGCTTGCGAGATCCCAGATCCAACTCCCCGTATTTCCGAGGGCATAGTGGGCGAATGCGACCATTGATACGTGCGCGCCGAGGAGACCCGTCACCAGAACACTGATTATCAAGGTCCATCCGGGCAGGCGCGACGGGAAGGTGGGGTCACGCATAGCGCCACGCTACGCGTGGCCTGTGGGCGGGACACTAGCCTCTGGAGGAGCAGACGAGGGAGAATCGGGGAGGGGGACACTAAGAGGGCTGCTCGCTCCCATCGTGGGGGGCGTCGGGCCAGGTCCACCGGAGACACCGTCCCTACTCCCGGCCAGTGTGGCGGCACGGCTCGCGGTCCAGCCTGAGACTACACCCGGCAGTGATCCCACGGCCCGGGCTCCCATGAACGCCGCGACAGTCGCCCCGGCAACTGACTCGGCGCGACCCACAAACGAGCTAGCGAGGCCTTGTACGTTTAGCAGCGCAAAGATCCCCACCCCCAACCCGATCAGCGCTTCCACCGGAATCCTAATCACACCGAGGGTTGTTCCACCCGACCTTGCGATTTCGACGAAGTCCCGCAGCGGCTGTACCACCGCGAGGCTCACCACAATACCCACGATTGCTTGCGCCAGTAGAATGACGAGCGAAGCATGGAGTATCGCCTGGAGCCATTCGAAGGCAAACGACTGCGTCGAGCGATGACCGAGAAACGCAAATGAAAGGGGCGCAACGAGTGTGGCAAGGACGAGCGTCACCAGCGCCATGAAGACGAGGAAGTCGTAGATGGCGATTGCCGCCACGTAGAAAACCACAAATAAAATGGTTGTCAGCGCGGCGGTGAGACCGAACACGACATGCTCGCCGAGATTGCCGAGGGCGCTGAAGAGTCCACTGTCCCACGACGCCCACAGTGCGCCCCACAGGTCACGGAGGATCTGGTCGATGGCAGCCACGGTCTGCCAATCCCCAAACTGAGCATTCACCTGGCTCCCAATGGCCTGCATGAAGCGGAAGAACGAGACTGCGGCGACGGCGACCCAATCGGAATTCTGCACAAGTAATCCCGCGATTCCTGCGCGCAGGAATGAGTCGACAACGAGTGGGCCACTGCCCGCTAGCAACGCACGAAACAGGTTGAGTAGACACAAGAAGAGCAAGATCCCGATGCCCAGCGTTCGCAGGTGGCCCTGCGCTCCGGAGGCAATAATGATTTCCTGGAGCCGTGTGGCGGCCGCCTCAGGGCTGAAGATCGTCGGCACGCCCCACAGCCCCTTTGGTCAACACGGCGAAAAACCGTTCCATCTCCTGCTGTTGTTGCGACGAGTTTAGCGCCAGGAGGCTCTGTGTAACCCCCACGAACGTTTGGCGTTGGGACTCGAAAAGACCAACGCCTGCTGCGGTGCGCTGGGCCAATCGCTCCTTGTGGTGTGCGTTTTCCTGGTCGTTCAGAGTGGCGAGCCGGTCTACTACGGCTGCAAGCTGCAGGCTTAAGAGCGTCTGCTGTTGGATCGCTGCCGTCTGCCGCCCGATGACCGATATCGTGGAGTGACTCTGTTGGTCGATCTGAGCGGCCATGGCTTCGACCAAGAGTTGTACGGCTGCGCGTGTGCTGGGCGTGTACTGAGCCCGTATGGCCAGATCCCGTGCGGCGGAGACGGCCACCTGTGCCTCCACTTGAGGGCTGAGATCCTCGACAACCTGAGAAGCCGAGATCTGCGCGACCTCGGTTACGCTGAGCGCGGTTGCGAGGGTAGCCACATTTTCCTCAGTCACTTGATCTAGGGCCCGGGCCTGCTGAGCGGTCTCTCCTTGCGGAGATGCATGGATCACTTGCTCAATGACCCATTGTGGGGAGCCCAGGCGCGGCAGGGGGATCACGCGTAGGCGCGCCGCAAGACCGCGCAGAGCCGCTTGAAACCGGCTGGGCATCCCGGCGGCCAAGGCTTCAACGCGTCGAGCGAGTACTTGGGCGCTGTATGCACGGTCGAGAATAGGGGCTAGGGAGTGGTATGCCGCGTCAGAGTAGTCGGCGACTCCTCCGATCCAGGCCAAAATCTCCTCAATTTGCTGTTGGAGTTGACTGAGGAATGTGAGCAACCGGTCCGCTGGGTTCCAATCGCCTCCAGGGCAGCAAGCCTCTGCGGGGACTGCTCCCAGGACGGTCATCACGAGAGCGAACGCTAGGACCACAGCTCTCATACTCGGGGATCCTCCTTGTGAACGCTGCTGAGGGGGAGGGTAGTTGGGATGGGGTGATCGCGGACCAACGCTTCCAAGGCTTGTAGTGGGTCGGTGTTCATGGAAAAGTATTGGTCGCGGAGCACCCGTTCTTGCGCATGACTGGCAACTAGCCAGTAGTCGCTGGGGCAAGGAAACAAGGCCAACAGGCCACTGGCGCTACGGTTTTGCAGACGCTGCACACGCATGAGCTCGGCGTATTCCCCGGTGGCCGTTGACATGCGCGCGAGGTTCGCTTCGACCTCGCGGGGATTCAACCTGAGCACCTCCCCGCACGCAGCGGGACTCTCCGTGCGGAAGAGGAAGTAAGCGTTGGAATTGGCGAGGACGGCGAGGGCATGGTTGTTGTCCCGGAAGTCCCTGATGTCCTGAGATATTGACAAAACCCCCGAGCCGGTTGTTCGGAAGCGCCGATACAGGTCCTCAACGAAGGCCCCTGCTACGGGGTCCGCGATAAGAGCCCAGACCTCGTCAAGAACCACGAGGGTGCGCATGGTCCCCAGATCTCGGTTTACGTGTCGCCAGATGAGGTCGGTGAGGATAAGGATCATCACCGGCATGAGTTCGGGATTGCTTTCTAAAGCTGCCACGTCAATGTAGATCCAGTCCTGGGTTAGATTCACGGTGGTGGCGCGGTCAACCAGTCCCGCAAATCGGCCGCGGTCGACCCATTGGTATAGTCGGGAGGCGATGCGCTGGGCGGCGCGACGGTCGTCGTCGCTGATCTGATGCGTGCCAGCCACAGCGCCCAGCATGCGGAGGCTCTGCGCGATATCACGTAGCTGCAAGCTGCCCACCGCGTCTCGCTTTTCCTCAGAGATGTTGGTGGACACGCGGCGGGCGTATGCGGTGCGCACGGCGGCTTCAACGATCCCCCGCTCGTATCCGTCAAGCGGGGCACCAGCAGTGCTGACCATCCGGCTGATCAGAGTTACCAGGAACGTCACTTTGTTTGCATCGGGCTCTACGTGACCCCAGTCCAGATCGCAGGGATTCACTGCAGCGCCCGTTGCAGGATCCATCGAGATGTGCTGCCCTCCCAGCACCCGCGTCGCTGACAACCACGGGCCGGGGGGCGTATTACTGCCTCGGTCTACGATGACGATCCGCGCTCCCGCTGCGTGTGTAGCCATCGCCAAGATGGCCGAGAAAAATGTCTTCCCACTCCCCGTAGAGCCAGCTGCAACAGCATTCCAGGCGTGCTGGCGCGGGTCGAAGGGATCGATTGCGGTTAGCCCGTGATAGCGGTTGCTTGCGAGCAAGACAGGCCGCGAGGAGCTGGGGGGCGGGCCAGCGACCGGCAGAAAGTGGACCGCAGTAATCGATAGCGCCGCACGCGTCCGACCGTTGATTTGGCCGGAGAAGGGGGCGAGGTTGAAGAACTGCCTCGCTAGGGCGCCATCTTCACGGATGATCTGCGCATCCTGCAACTCACCGTTGAAGAATTCCAGCATCTCGCGCTCTGCGCCCGCCGCTTCCTCTGCGGTCTCGCCCACGAGGATTGCCGCCACCCCAAACCTGACGATTTCGATTTCTCCGCCGACGGCTTGGTATTGGACCTCGTGGGTCGTCCGCAGGCCGCGCTCCGCGGCGACGGTATCGGGCACTCCGTGGGTTTCTGCAATGCTGTGCAACAGACGACTCCGTAGCGCGAGCCGTGCAAGGGCGGCGGCCCGGGGCTCTCGCGAGACGTCGACGACGATCATACCCCTCGTTCGGCTCGCCAGAAGTTTGACGAGCTCGTTCATGCGGGATTCCCCCACCGGTAGGGCATCCATTGCGACGATCTTGACGTGGCGATCATCGACGAAGAGCGTGGACGGATCACGGACGATGCCACTGCGCGCAATCATTTGGCGTAAGCTAACATCAGCCGTCCATTCGCCACCCCCGAGCCAGGAGCGGAGATCGGGCCTCGTAAACCACGAAGGCAATTCGATGCGCGTCTCATGGTGCAGTAATGGCGATCGCAGGCCCGCCGCGGCGCGCCCCGGGTTGAAGTACCGCCACGCCCAGTCGACATACTCGTTGTCCTCCAAGGGGCGGGCTGAAACCCCGGCCGCGTCGAAGGCACTGAGGATGATCTTCCGTAGGGTCTGAAGCGCCGCGCCGTCTTCCTCAACCTCTGGACGGGTCAAGGGTACGAATGGTCTACGGGGGACGGGTCCGAGCCACAGACTCAGACTTGCTAACCCAGCTCCGGCCACCAGGCCGACCGTCCACCCCAAGATAACTCCAAGGGCGAGGGCAGCTACCCCGGCAACCACAGTAGCGGCGATCCATCGTCGTCGAGGACGGATGCGGCGCGGATGGTAAGTCAGCGATAGAAGCAGCCGCCTGTTAATGACCTTTCCACCCTTTGCGGCCTCGCGAAGAGCAGCGATTCGCCGCCGGGCTAGGTAAGCCGCCGCCCCGGACTGTTCCGAGATCAGCATTTCTTGACGCGCGATCGCCGGTTCAACATCGGCGTCTTTCCTGTAGACAAAGCGGGCCCGCTCTCGCACGGGGAGCGTTTCGATGAGCCGCTTCAACCTGCGTGCCACGCCGTCTAACTCTTCTTCGCTCAGCGTATCGAGGTGGAGGGGCTGAAGTTCGAACCCCAGCTCATAGCTGCCGTCACGCAGCAGCATCGCGCCATGGACGACTGCCCAGTAGGGGAGGGCGTGGGTTAACGACGAGGCGGTGACCCCAGAATCAGCGAGAGCCTTGGCCGGATCCATTAGGCCCCCCGCATAACGGGGCGCGCCTGAAGATCTGCGGTAACAATCCAGACATCCGGTTCTGAAGCCGCGTGCAAGAGGTCGAACGCGTAGTGCCGCGGCTTTCCCCGCCGGAAGTACAACCAGGATGAGAACAGCGCAGCGATTCCTATGCAGGATGCTAACAGCGTGGCATCGATCGGTCCCACTCGGAGGTGCAGCTGAGACGTTGACGCCCCCACCAAGTAGCCAACAGTGGCCAACACGACGACATCCTCGGGCTCCAGACCCCACAGGGTCACTGATTGGTCGATTTCACGGTAGATGGGTGAGCGCAACATGGGCATCTAGATGTATGGGCTCACGTCGATGCCCAGTGCACCGAGGATTTGGGGTGCGAAAACGACGGCGAAACCGACCAGTGCGACGAGAACGAACGGACCCGCGCCCCGATCCATACCTAGCACAACGCGAAACCCGGAAAGGATCCACGCGGCGGCGATAATGAGGCGGCCGGGGCCCAACATCCACATTACCAGCCCGCGCAGAAACTGCTGAAAGGGCCCCAATGCCTGCTCAGTGCTGATCTGAGCAAACACCGGCGTTGCGAACGTGGTCACAATCGTCAGGGAGATCAAAGCAAGCCATGCGACCTGATGTGTGCGCATCCGGGTCCTCCTTGGGCGTTTCTCTACAGGACTAGGATAGTGACGATCTGGCCGCGATCCAGCCGTGTCACCACGGTTGGCCCGGGTGGAGCCTCCGAGCTAGGCGCAAACGCGCGTGTTACAGCGGAGGCAAGTCCGTCCCACAGGGTGGGGCCTTGCTGTCCGCCTGCGGTGGTAACTTGTGGCTGGCGTGCGCGAGCTGTGAAGTAATCCCCAACCGACTGCATGGTCGCGGCGAGAAGCGCGGACGAAACCTCAGGCATCATCGTCGTCGTCTGGCCATGTATCCCTACGCTGCCCGCGCCAGGGTCGTACGCTGCGCCTCTGAACGGGTGCTCCCTTCCATCCAGCCCGATCAACCCGTTGAACTGAATTAACACAAGTCCATCGGGCGATCTAGTCGCCTGTCCTAAAAGCACGCCGCCTTGCAGGGCTCCTTGGGTGATCTCGACGAGGGTTGGTGTGCTTCCGCGAGAGGAGCTCACGACGGCAGGTGTTACGAGTTTCCCTTCTAACAACTGCCCACGGGAAACGGTAAGAACAGCTGGTTGCGTGGTGGCACCGGATGACAAGCTGCGGGGAAGTTGACTCCCTGTCGCCAGAGTGCTGCCTGAATCGTAGATTATCACCGGAACTGACTGTCGCTGTGTTGAATCACTTTCGGACCGTCCTCCAGCAGACGGCGCCGATTGGCCCTGCTGGTTACTGATCTCAAAGACGACGACGGGTGGAGTAATCACCGGCGCCACACCGCGCGCTGGCACGTGTGAATTGGAGGCTCGAGAGGCGGTTGGGATCACGGAGGAGGACGTAATCCCAGGTCGGCTAATCGTCAATGCAGCCGCATCGGGTGCGCCTACTGAAAGGGAAGGTGTCGAGCGCGGCGCGCGCGGTGGGGAAGGTGATGTGGATAGCGTCCACGACGGCAAGATCTCTTGCCGCCCGTTTTGTGAGGAGGTGGCGTTCCCGCGTCGCGTCATCCTGTCCCGCTGTGGCGACTTTGGAACGAGCGACCAGATGATGAGGAGAATTGCTGCCGCGGCGATGCCATAGTTGATCGTTTTTCTCAGGTTCAGCCGCACACGGCCCGTTCGCAACCCGTCAGGACGGACGAAGCGCGCGAGGAGGCGTTGGTGCAGGCGCTGGCGCCTTCGTTCGGCCGACGCTTCGACTTCTGAGGGCAACGGTTCAGCCGTCCCCGTGTAAGTGTTGATTACGGTCTCGGCCAGATCAGGGTCAGTCTTGCGTAACCGCGTCAGCAACTCCAAGAACTCTGGGGTGGCGGGGTCGCCAGGCAAGAGATCGGGAAGGGGCTGACCCACTTTCGCCTTCACTCGCTGTGAGAGGGCACTCCACGATTCGTCCACGGGGGCTCCTTGACGCAAACTCTGAGCGGCCCGATAATACACTTGCCGATAGTAAATTGCAAGTATTTATGCGGATGCGATGTTGCGAGACCGCTCCGATCTGCTTTGGATCCTTGCGATCGACGGTGTGTGGTCTCTGATCGGCCTTTCCCAGGTGGAGCCGCACTTGATGGGCTCGCTGCGGACCCTCGTGAGGCAGCGCCTAGCTAGAGTCACTCGTCCTGCGCTAAGGCCGACGGGCTATAGCCGACGGGCGATCCCGACGGATATTGCGGTTCTGACTCCCACGGGGCGGGAAGAGGCTCGGCGATGTCTGGGGTGTCCAGCGGTTCTGGCCACGCTCGGTCACGAAGTGGAGCATCGACTAGGCGTCGCAGTTCTGCGAACCCGATTGCAGATATCGCTTGATGTCTGGACATCCGCAACGGAGGTTCAGACTGCGGGGGTGACGGGGATAGTTGGCCCAGTTGTACGCGCTCTTCCTGACGGCCTCGCTGACGTACGCGGGGTACGCTTGGCACTTGAATACGACCACGGTCGCTACACGGCAGTGCAGATACAGTACAAGTTGCGAGAGTTTAAGCATCTGGCCAGCGAAACGATTTGGGCGGCGCCGACCGAGAGTCGCACCCGGTGGCTTCAGGATCACGGATGCGAGCGTGCGCTTACCATCCCGCTTCCTTTGGGGATCTGGAGGAAATTAGATGATGGCGGTGCAGCGAGGGGTTCGGGTGACTTCCCGGGACTTGGAGATCCTGGCCCGGGTGCAAGCAGCGCGCGCATGTGACAGCGTAGCTTTGGTGGATCTCTTTCCCTCAGCGCAGGCACTCTGGCAGCGCCTATGGCTTTTAAGGCGAGCTCGGCTGCTCACAGTCCACCGCTTGGGCAGTCAGCGCGCATACTCGTTGGGTCGGCAGGGGGTGGCGACTCTCGGCCTGCCAACTGGAGAAGTCCGGATCTCATACCCCGCCGTAGCGCGCTGCCTCCTCTACGCGCGCGCACGCCGGAAATTGGAAGCCGAGGGATACATGTTAAACGGTCAGGATCAGGTGGGCCGTGCCACAGTGTTGTGGGTCTGGCGCGATGGGTGTCGAGTCGCTGTCGCGGTGAGTGATCCAGATGCATCACGCGACGGGATGCTGGCCTTGGCGCGTCGCCTGTGCGCGTTGGTCAACCCGTTTGGCCCAAGTGCTGATCAGCTCGTTATCTTTGGTCCAGCGGGAGCGTTCCGGAGACTGCCAAAGCTACCGGCTGCATGGAATGGACGCGTCCTTTTCCGGTCGCTATAGGCCGAAACAGCGCAGACGAGTTATTCAGTTGGACTGGGGGGTCAGTCTAGCCAGGTGCCGGGAGATGCTGTTCTGCGGCCGCGATCCCCTCAATTTGCCGATTGAGCGCCTGCAGGACCGCGCGTGCGACAGCCCGTTGCGGTTCGTCCCGCATTGGGGCAGAGCCGACCAAGGAGAGCTCCCGACCTTGGGATTCTGCGGTGATCAGTACAAGTACTACAGGACGAGGCTCCGGGATGACCTTCACGCTCCCAAGCGAGAAGTGCATCTGGGCGCCGGTGAACCCTACATACATGCGGATTGCATTTACTGTCGCTTGGGCGACGACTGCATGCCAGTCTTCACCTTCCGTACGGCTGCTCGCAAGCCCCACGTGGGTCAGACCGGAATCACGCAGTTGGACCCGGGCCCGGCTCCGGGAAGGGGCGACCTCGCAGGCAACATCCTCGAGTTTCAGCCGGTGTGGCATTGGCAGCGCTCCCACGAAAGGATGCGTTTGATGAAGTTTAGAGCAATTTTCATACCAGTGCGGAGAAACTTAAGAGGACTTGACGTGCCGACCTGGGTTACTTAGCCGGCCACAGACGGTCTTGTGACCGACCGGGGGATTGTCCCACGCCACCGTTATCGGATCACCGACATGAGGGCAGCATTTGCTGTGAGCATATGCACCCCGACCATGAAGGCTGCGATGCTAACCACCCAGCCTAGCAGGATGAGTTGTAGTTTCCGATCAAGCTCGTTGAACCTGAACTGAATCGCCTCAAACTCCTCGTGCCGCATCGCCTTACTCCCTTCGTGCCCCCTGCTGCTAGCAGAGGCCTAATTGGCGCCTCGGCGCCACGCTAAGACTAGGGAGCAACCCGGATGCCAGGAGCGGGAAAAGTTATTCGACAGTCGTCAAACGGGGATCAGGGGGTGTCACTTTTGGGGAAGTTTTGGGGGAAATCCTAGGCCAGGAGTGCCGCTTGGATCTGATTGCGTCCCATGCGCTTTGCAGCGTACAAAGCACCGTCGGCTTTGTGGATCAGTTCCTCGTACCCCACACCGTCCTGGGGGCAGGAGGCGATCCCGACGCTGACCGTCAGGCGCCCGAAGGGCTGGATACTGCCGCCCCGGAATGGGTACTCCTCCACCAAGGTGCGCAGGCGTTCCATCGCAGTCTGGGCCTCATCTTTGGCAGTGTTGACCATGACGAGGGCGAACTCCTCACCGCCGTACCGGGCCAAGACGTCGGTGGTGCGCATCTGAGCCCGCAATAGCGCTCCAAGTTCCCGCAAAAGCCCATCGCCGGCGAGGTGGCCCAGCGTGTCGTTGTAGTTCTTAAAGAAATCCAGGTCAATCATGGCGAGCGCACAGTGCCCCCCGGAGCGACGAATCCGGTCAATCTCCGCCCGCAGGATGTCTTCAAAATGGCGTCGGTTATATAGGCCGGTTAGCGGATCGGTAATGGCGAGCTCGGCCAACCTGGCGCGCAGCAGTCGTCGCTCCGCGCGTTCGGCGCGCAGCTTCTCTAAGACCATTCCGGTGAAGATATTGATGGACACAAAAATGAGGGTGACCATGGATTCGAAGGGCATCGACAGTGGGTAGCCCTGGCGGGCCAACAGCGCAAGCACGCCCAAGTAGGAAACTGCCATGAGGGCACTCAGCGAGAACGCACCCACAAAGCCCACCAGACCCGCCATGAAAATCGGTGCGGCGAGCCACACCATCAGTAGCACCATGTGCATCGACGGGGCGAGGTAGACATACAGTGCGAGCAGCAGCGTCCCAGCCACTGTGGGGATGTACACAAAGTGTTGGTCCCACTTGATTCGGGCATCCCATCCTACGCGGACAGCTGCCCACAGTGTGCTCTCCACCAGAATGGTGACGCCGAGCCCAATGAGGAAATCCGTCCACGTGATGGTGCGGAATCCCAAATAGTTGAGCAGACCGGTGACCACGAGGGCCAGCAAGAGTCCGCTGGCAGAGGTCAGGATGCCGCGTTGTCTGATGCGCTGCCGGTTGTCGATGCCCATTTGGTGGTCCTCAAATGGGGGGAGAAGCAAGATATGTTCCAAGAGCATTTGACCGCATGCCTGTGGCCCCCCTGCCAGCGCTTTGCAATTCCTGTCGCGTCCCACTTTACTTTTCTCATAAGCGGGGGGTCATCAGTTGTGCCCCTGAGTTCTTCGAGGAGTGGCCAGGTGCTCCCCGAACTCAGGATGTGTGCAGACCGACCTGACTCCCATGCTGCAGCAGTACCAACAGCTCAAGGCGCGCTATCCCGGCATGCTGTTGATGTTCCGCTTGGGCGACTTCTACGAGCTGTTTTACGACGATGCCCTTATCGCATCTCGGGACCTGGACATCACTCTGACCTCCCGCCAGGTGGGGCGAGGCGGGCGCATCCCGATGTGTGGCGTGCCCTACCACGCAGTCGACACCTACCTGGCGCGCCTCGTCGAACGGGGTCACCGGATTGCCCTGTGTGATCAGCTCGAGGATCCCCAAACGGCCCGGGGATTGGTGCGGAGGGATGTGGTTCGCGTGGTCACCCCCGGGACTATCATCGATGGCGCCCTCCTGCCGCAGGATGCCAACAACTACCTCGTCGCCGTTGTGCCGTCTAGTCGGGGGTGGGGACTCGCGGCGGCGGATCTATCCACCGGCGAATTCCAGGTCACCGAGTTCACCACAGACGCTCAGGACGCCCGGTTGATGGAAGAAGTCGCCCGCTTCGCACCGCGAGAGATCCTGGTCCCCGAATCCTCCTCTGCCCGTCTCGCTGAGGTCGCAGCTTCCGGTGTCCGGCTGACCACTCTCGAAGACTGGCGGTTCGACATCCGGACCGCCCGTCAGCTTCTGCTGACACACTTCAAAGTCTCGACGCTCGATGGGTTCGGATGCGAGCATCTGCCAGCCGCCGTCGGTGCCGCGGGCGCGTTGCTGCACTACTTGCAGGAAACCCAGCACAGTCCCCTCGCGCATCTGCGGAGGATTGTCACGTACGCTTCTGACGGTTCACTGGTGGTGGATGCACGCACCCGGCGCAACCTCGAGATCCTGCGCAACCTCCGCGATGGCACGGCGTCGGGAACGCTTGTGGAGGTATTGGATGACACATGCACAGCCATGGGTGCCCGCCGGATCCGGCAGTGGCTTCTGCAGCCTTTGGTCGACCGCGCCCCTCTGGAGCGGCGCCTGGACGCCGTCCAATACCTCGTGTCCTCAGGACGCGTTCGGGCCGCGCTCCGCGCCCCGCTGCGTTCTGTCGCCGACATCCAGCGTCTGATCGGCCGGATCGGGCACGGGTCAGCCAGCGCGCGGGATCTGGTAGCCCTAGCAGGGTCGCTGCGTAAATTACCTGAGATTGGAGAGGTCCTCGGCGACGCTCCAGATGCCCTGGCCCGACTGCGGGAGGAGATCCACCCGCACGATGAGGTAGCGACCTTGATTCATGCAGCCATCGTCGACGATCCTCCAGCGACTGTGCTGGAGGGTGGGCTGATACGCGACGGGTACAGCGCAGAACTCGACGAGCTGCGCCGCGTGGAGCGTGAGGGGAAGGAGTGGATCGCTACTCTCGAGACCCAGGAACGCACCCGCACCGGCATCAAGTCCCTCAAGGTCGGATTCAACAAGGTCTTTGGTTACTACATCGAGGTTAGCAAGCCTAATCTTTCCCAGGTGCCCTCAAACTACACTCGCAAGCAAACGCTGGTTGGGGCCGAGCGTTTTATCACGGAGGCGATGAAGGAGCACGAGGAGGCGATTCTAGGGGCTGAAGAACGCATCGCAGAGCTGGAGTATGCACTCCTGACTGACGTGCGGGAGCGCGTGGCTGCTCATGCCGATGCGCTCCTGGGCACCGCCGACGCCGTCGCCGATCTCGACGTGCTCGGTGCGCTGGCGGAGGTTGCCGCCGCAAACGGGTATGTGCGACCGGTACTGACCGACGAGCCGGTGTTGGAGATCCGAGGCGGCCGGCACCCTGTTATCGAGCGCCTGCTCGTTGCCGAACGCTTTGTCCCCAATGATGTGACCGCCTCGACAACCGACCGTGCCATCCTCATCGTCACCGGGCCCAACATGGCGGGCAAATCCACATACCTGCGGCAAGTCGCGCTGATTACGCTGATGGCGCAAATCGGATCG
>Ga0209283_10000298_pt1 | contig 25375 bp, 25 predicted proteins | sample CZO8metaG_2_FD_188354 | JGI IMG/M metagenome (GOLD analysis project Ga0209283, IMG submission 188354) | Vadose zone soil microbial communities from the Eel River Critical Zone Observatory, Northern California, USA - CZOApr15con2H1.8 metaG... | ecosystem: Environmental > Terrestrial > Soil >...
CCTGCCACTCGCCGGCCTCGGACATCCTCATGCCGCTGAAGGCGCCGAGCCGCGCGCCGACGAGGTCGGTCACATGGATCCAGCGCACCGAGCGTTCCTTTCCCCGCACACCCAACCGGAATCCGTCCTTCGACAGCGTGAGCGGCTCGCCCAATCCCTGCATCGCGGTGAAATAGAACGCGTTCAATCCGACCATGACGAGCACCGCGACGGGCGCTATCCATGGGAAGCTGCGGTTGGCGAACACGGCCAGCACCAGCGCGATGGGAAACGCTACCCAACCGACCAGGCGGATCCGGCGCACAGCCGCGGGCAGTGCGGGCGCCTGCAGGACCACATCACCCTCATCCCTCGGCCCGATCGTGGTCACCTTCACCGGGCGCCGGCGCCAGGCCTCGTTGATGCGGATCGCGGTCGCCGTCGCGCCGCCGATTGCGATCACATACAGCACGAGCATCGTGACCGTGACCAGCAACACGATCTCACGGCCGTCCACCGCCCAGGATTGTAGGGGCCCTGCGTCGCGCCACAACGAAACGGGACTCGATTTGTAGGTTGCGCACTAACCGATCCGGCCCCCAACGCCTAGGATTCGAGCCACCACACCCTCTTCGCGGCGCGAGCCTCCGTCCATCACCGGTCGGGGGCTCGTGTCATTTCAGCCGGCAGGCAGGCCTGCCGGCTGGGTTGGAGTAGCACTTTGCAAGCAGGCGCCTGGTAGGTGCGCGCGTAGGGGACGGCCGGGATAAACCCGGCCTACAGCTCCACTTGGCATCAGTTACGGGATCTAGGCGGCTTTGACTGCGTTGACCAGCTTCGTGAGGGAATCCTTCGCGTCGCCGAACAACATGATCGTCTTGGGGTCGTATAGAAGGTCGTTGTCGATGCCCGCGAAGCCTGGCCGCATCGAGCGCTTCATGAACACGATGTTCTTGGCCTGATCGGCGTTGAGGATGGGCATGCCGTAGATCGGACTGCCCGGCGCGTTGCGGGCGGCGGGATTGACGACGTCGTTGGCGCCCACGACGAGCACGACGTCCGCGTCCTTGAACTCGTCGTTGATCTCGTCCATCTCCTTGAGCTGCTCGTACGGCACGTTCGCCTCCGCGAGGAGGACGTTCATGTGGCCGGGCATGCGGCCGGCGACGGGATGAATCGCGTAGTTGACCTCAACCCCTCTCTTCTCGAGCAGGTCCGCCAGCTCTCGGACCGCATGCTGTGCCTGCGCGACGGCGAGCCCGTACCCCGGGACGATGATCACTCGCTGCGAATATGCAAGCAGCGTCGCGAGGTCTTCGACCGAACCCGTGCGCACGCTCCGACCCTCCTTCCCCGCCACCGCACCCGCCGCCGTCTGCACCTTGCCGAAGGCGCCGAAGAGGACGTTTCCGAGCGAGCGGCCCATCGCGTCGCTCATCAACTTGGTCAGAAGGCTGCCGGAGGCGCCGACCAACGTCCCCGCGACGATGAGAGCGAAGTTGTTGAGCGTGAACCCACTCGCGGCCACGGCGAGCCCGGTGAACGCGTTGAGCAGCGAGATCACGACCGGCATGTCAGCGCCGCCGATGGGCAAGACGAAGGCGACGCCAAGGATGAGTGCAAGCACCATCAGGGACAGGAACGAGAAGGGGATCGAAGCGATCGCCAGCACCGCGATCACGAAGCCGATGATCGCCGCGGCGATCAGGCCATTCACGAGCTGCTGACCCGGATATGTGATCGGCGTCCCGGTCATCAGCTCCTGCAGCTTCGCGAATGCGACCAGGCTGCCCGAAAAGGAGACCGAGCCGATGACGATGCTGAAGACGCTGGGCAATCCCTCCGTCAGCGACGGGTGAGGACCGAACTTGACAAGCTCAGCCACCGCCACGAGCGCTGCGGCCCCGCCACCGGCGCCGTTGAACAGGGCCACCATCTGAGGGATCTGGGTCATCTTCACCTGGCGCGCACCGAACGTCCCGATCGCGGCGCCGATGACGACCCCGATCAGGATGATGATCCCGCCCGCGCCAGTGAAGTGCAGCTGCGGCACGGTCACGCCCAGCGCGATGACCATGCCGGCCGCGGCGGTGAAGTTGCCGTTGCGTGCCGTCTTGGGCGAGCTGAGCTGCCTGAGGCCGAGGATGAACAGCACCGCCGCCAGCAGGTAGGCCAGGGCGTAGACGAGGCTCACTTGGGCTTGACCGGTTCTTGAGTCCTGGTGGTCTGGCGGCCCTTGAACATCTCGAGCATCCGGTCCGTCACGACGAAGCCGCCGACAACATTGGTCGTGGCGAGGACGACGGCCAGCAGGCCGAGGATGATCGTGACCGGAGAGCTGGCTCCCGCCGCGATCACCAGCGCGCCCACGAGGATGATGCCGTGGATCGCGTTGGTGCCGGACATCAACGGCGTGTGGAGCATGGTCGGCACTTTGGAGATGACCTCGATGCCGACGAAAACCGCCAGCACGAAAAACGTGAACTCGTTTAGCAGCTCGCTGTTCACGATTTCGCGGCCGCGACCAGCTGCTTGGCGCGCTCGTTGACGATCTCTCCGTCGTGGGTCACACAGCTGCCCTTGGTGATCTCGTCGTCGAAGTCGAGCACGATCGCCCCGTCCTTGACGAGGTGCAGGAGCAGGTTGGCGACGTTGCGCGCATAGAGCTGGCTCGCGTGTAGGGGCATGGTCGACGGCACGTTCCGCGTGCCGATGATCGTCACGCCGCCGACCTCGACGTCCGCGCCTGCCTTGGTCAGCTCTACGTTGCCACCGGTGTCGGCCGCGAGGTCGACGATCACAGACCCAGGCCGCATGCCCTTCACCATCTCGCCCGTCACCAGCAGCGGCGCGCGCCGGCCGGGCACGGCGGCTGTGGTGATGACGACGTCTGATTTGGCGACGTGCTCGCCGATGAGCTCGCGCTGCTTGCGCAGGAACTCCTCGGACTGCTCTTTGGCGTAGCCGCCCTCTCCCTCCTGCGTCTCGAGGGCAAGCTCTATGAAGGTCGCGCCCAGCGACTCCACCTCTTCCTTGACAGCCGGGCGCACGTCGTAGGCGGAGACCACCGCGCCGAGCCGGCGCGCCGTCGCGATCGCCTGCAGGCCGGCCACGCCCGCGCCCATGACCAGAACCCGCGCCGGTGGAATCGTGCCGGCCGCCGTCATCATCATCGGGAAGAACTTGCCGAGGCGCCCCGCCGCCATGAGGACCGCCTTGTAACCGGCCGCCGACGCCTGGGACGACAGCGCGTCCATCGACTGGGCTCGCGAGATGCGCGGCACGAGCTCGAGGCTGAAGGCGGTCACCCCCCGCTTGGCGAGAGCGCGCACGATGTCCCCCTGGGTGGCGGGCTGCAAGAAGCTGATCAGGACCCCGCCTTTCTTCAACAGCTCGACCTCGGAGGCCGAAGGAGCCTGGACCTTGAGCACCGCGTCCGCCTCTCCCATCAGGCCGGCGGCGCCCTTGACGATCTTGGCACCGGCCTGCTGGTAGGCCTCGTCGGTGATGTCTGCCGCCGACCCGGCGCCCGACTCGACGTTGACCTCGAGGGCGGCGGCGGCAAGCCTGGTCGCGGAGTCGGGGACGAGCGCCACCCGGCGTTCGTCGGGCGCGGTCTCCTTGGGGGTGCCGACCTTCACAAGTTGTGGACTGTAACCAATCGGCGGCCTGAACACCTGGTTCGCTGCGCACGTGCGCGTAAAATTCACAATCCGCTGCAGATGACCAAGTGACCAACCAGATCATCAACGACCTCACCATCCAGGCCGCCACCGTCAACGGCTCGGGGAGCCAAACGGCGAACCTGATCCTGACCCGGGCGATCTTCCATATGGGTATCCCGGTGGCCCCCAAGAACGTCTTTCCTTCCAACATCGAAGGCCTGCCGACGTGGTACCAGCTCCGCGTCACGCCCCAGGGCCACATGGCGCGCCGGGACCAGGTCGACATCCTGATCGCCTTCAACCCCGCGACCTGGCATCAGGACCTGCGGACAGTGCGGCCGGGTGGCGTCGTGGTGCACGAGGAGGTCTTCTCGACCGCCGACGCCCGCCCCGACGTCACCTACTACCCGGTGCCGTTCTCCAAGCTCGCCAAGTCGAAGATCCAGAACGACACGTTGCGGAAGCAGCTCGCCAACATGATCTACGTCGGCGTCGTCGCCGGGCTGCTCGGCATCCCGTGGGACGCCCTCGAGCACGCGGTCACGCGGCAGTTCTTGTCCAAGCCGAAGGCGGTGCCCCTCAACCTCGACGCCATCAAGGTGGGCTTCGACTACTGGCAGGACAACTTCTCCAAGAAGGACCCATACCGCCTGGAGGCGATGAGCGGCGTCGTGGACCAGAAGGTGCTCGTCGAAGGCAACCAGGCCGCGGCGCTGGGAGCCCTGATGGGCGGCGTGACCGTGGCGGCCTGGTACCCGATCACCCCGTCGTCGTCGCTGTGCGAGAACCTCATCGCGTACGCGGAGCGCTTCCGCACCGACCCCGAGACCGGCGAGAAACGAATCGCGGTCGTGCAGGCGGAAGATGAGCTCGCCGCCGTGGGGATGGCCATCGGAGCCGGATGGGCAGGGGCGCGCGCGATGACCTCGACGTCCGGGCCTGGCATCTCCTTGATGGCCGAGTTTGCCGGCCTGGGCTATTACGCCGAGGTGCCCGTCGTCATCTTCGACATCCAGCGCATCGGACCGTCCACAGGGCTGCCGACGCGCACCTCGCAAGCCGATGTCGGGTTTGCGTACACGCTTTCCCACGGCGACACCAAGCACCTTGTGCTGCTGCCGGGCACGGTCGAGGAGTGCTACGAGTTCGCCCGCGACGCGTTCGATTACGCCGACCGGTTCCAGACCCCGGTGTTCGTGCTTTCCGACCTCGACCTCGGCATGAACCTTTGGATGACGCCCGAGTTCAAGTACCCAGACAAGCCGTTCGACCGTGGGAAGGTGCTGTCAAAAGCCGATCTCGAGCGCCTGGCCGGCGAGTGGGCGAGGTATCGCGACGTGGATGGAGACGGCGTGCCATTCCGGACGCTCCCAGGCACGGATCACCCGGCGGCCGGCTACTTCACACGCGGCTCCGGTCACGACGAGCATGCCCGCTACACCGAGAGCGCTGAGGCGTATGCGGCCAACATGGATCGGCTGTCGCGCAAGTTCGAGACCGCACGCGCCGCGTTGCCCGCGCCGGTGATCGACGAATCGACCGGATCCAAGATCGGGCTCATCGCATTTGGCTCCACGCACGCTGCTGTCTTGGAGTCGCGGTCGGCGCTCGAGGCAGCGAAGCTGCCGGTCGATTACCTGCGCATCCGGGCCCTGCCGCTGTCCGCGCAGGTCGTCGAGTTCGTCTCGCGACACGAGCGCGTTTACGTCATCGAGCAGAACCGCGACGGCCAGGTGTACGACCTCCTTCGCCTCGCCCTGCCCCCCGCGCTCGTCGCCCGCCTGCGGTCCATCCGCCACTACGACGGCCAGCCCATCCCGGCCGACGCCATCACGGAACCCCTACTCGAATCGGAGGCCGTCCCCGCATGAGCGCAACCATCAACCGGATCGGCCTGCCGCGTGATGCATATAAGGGCGCGGCCACCACGCTCTGCGCCGGGTGCGGCCACAACTCGATCACCAACCACATGATCAAGGCGCTCTACGAGCTCGGGGTCGAACCGCACCGCCTCGCCAAGATGTCAGGCATCGGGTGCTCTTCGAAAACGCCCGCATATTTCGTCGAATCCGCGCATGGCTTCAACGGGGTGCATGGGCGCATGCCCGCGCTGACCACAGGCGCTCAGCTCGCCAACCGGCAGCTCATCATGCTCGGCGTTTCCGGCGACGGCGATACCGCATCGATCGGCCTCGGCCAGTTCATGCACATGATCCGCCGCAACATCGATTGCACCTACATCATCGAGGACAACGGCACCTACGGCCTCACCAAGGGCCAGTTCTCCGCCACGGCAGACCTCGGCTCGGTGCAGAAGAAGGGTGCCGTCAACACCTTCCAGCCCATCGATCCCTGCGCGGTGGCGCTGACCCTCGGCTGTACCTTCGTGGCGCGGTCCTTCAGCGGCGATGGCAAGCAGGTGGTGCCGCTGATCAAGGCTGCCATCGCCCACCGCGGCACCGCGGTCCTCGACATCATCTCGCCCTGCGTCACCTTCAACGACCACGATGGCTCGACGAAGAGCTACAGCTGGATCAAGGACCACGAAGAATCGATCGCCGACGTCTCTTTCATCCCGTTCTTCGAAGAGGTGCACGTCGACTACGAGCCGGGGACCGTGCGGGATGTGGAGCTCCACGACGGGTCGCACATCCTGCTCAAGAAGCTGGGCGAGGACCACGACCCCACCGACCGCCGCGCCGCCATGAAGGTGATCGAAGAGGGCCGCTCGGCCGGCCATCTGGTGACCGGGCTGCTCTACCTCGACCCGGCCTCGGTCGACTTCGCCACCACGGAGCGGATCCCAGAGAGCCCGCTCGTGGACCTGGGCGAGGACCAGCTGCGGCTCACGCGGGACGAGTTCGCACAGTTCATGGCCGAATTCGCCTGAGCGGCACGCCCGACCCTCGCGCGACGCCGGCCGAGTTGGCACGAGGCACCAGACTCGTCGCTCGGCGCGACCCCGCAATGGCGCGGCTGATCAAGGCGGTGGGCCCAATGACGTTGCGCGGGCCGTCCGAGGATCCGTTCGCCGCCCTCGTGCGCTCGATCATGTTTCAGCAGCTGGCGGGGGCTGCGGCCAACGCGATCCATGGCCGGTTCCTCAAGCTCTTCGCGGACGGCCTTTCGCCGTCGGGCGTGCTGGCTCTGCCCGAAGGAGCGATGCGAACGGCCGGCTTGAGCGGCTCCAAGACAGCCGCCGTCACCGACCTGGCGCGAAAGGTGGAGGACGGCACTGTGCCGCTCGGGGATGTGGACTCGCTCTCCGACGACGAGCTGATCGCGCGCCTGGTTCAGGTCCGTGGCATCGGTCCGTGGACGGCCCAGATGTTCCTCATGTTCCAGCTGCGCCGCCTCGACGTCTGGCCGGTGGACGACTATGGCGTGCGCAAGGGCTGGGCGACCGCGCACCGGCTCAAAGAACCGCTCAAGCCGCGCGAGATGCAGGCGGAAGGCGAGAAGTTTCGACCGTACCGTTCGATCGCCGCCTGGTACTGCTGGCGTGTCGTGGATACGGTGCTGCCGGTGAAGACCGATAAGGCGCGCTTGGCGCCAAACGTGCGCAAAAACAAACCGGATAGGGCTCGGCCGGCGCCAAAAGCGCGGAAACGGTCCTAAGCAGCTAGCGACTGTAACGACGCCTGAGGCGTTCGATCGCCTTGTCGCTCATCGGCGGCCAGCCATAGGCGTCCAGGAACTCGCGCGCGTGGCCCGGCCCGAAGTTGTACTGCAGCGTCCACACTCCGGCCGCGAGGTCGACCTGAGGATCGCCGAGGCCCGCCAGGCCGAGGTCGATTAGAGCGCTGAGCCGGCCGTCTTCCACGAGCACGTTGGGCAGGCAGTAGTCGCCATGGATGAGGACGTGGCCGGGTCGGGGCACGCCGAAGGGGCAGCCGGTGGCGTCGACCGCGTGGACGTCGCGAAGGATCTCCCCCAACCGCTGGGCGACGCGTGACGGCTCCCAACCGAGGGCGCGATCGGAGAGTGGGATGCCCCGGGCGGCGCGAGTGAGGAGCCAGTCGTCGCCGAAGCCGCGAAACATGCCCAGCACCTCTGGCACCGGCAGCCGGCCGGCCAGCCACGCCGTGCGATCGTGCTCATCCTTCAAGTCGCCCGCGCGCTTGACGTAGACGGCACCGTTCTGGCCTTCGAGACGCCAGACCGTCCCGGCCCAGCTCATCCAGGCGAATTCCTTTTGCAGGCGGGTTCCGCCGACCGCGGCCAACGCAGCCGCCCGCACATCGGTGGGGAGCCGCATGGACGATGACGACTTACGTGCCATCACTTCTATACGATGAAGTCTGGAGCGCGTGTGCAGGCAAGCGTGCGCTCCTTGGCTGTGGAGGTGTGTGATGGCCGCGAGAGTACTTCCGGATAGTCCGGACGCGTTCAAGGACGCGTCCTGGGAGGACGTCCTCCCCCACTACGACGAGCTGGCCACGCGCGCGCTCGACACTGGGAACGTCGAGGATTGGCTGGCCGACTGGTCTCGATTCGAATCGCTCCTGTCGGAGGCTGCGGCGCTGGCCAACTTCGCCTACACCTGCGACACGGCCGATACAGACCGAGAGGCCGCGCAGTTGCGCTTCGGGACCCAGATCTCGCCCCGCGCGCACGAGCAGCGCGTGCGGCTGCAGGCAAGACTCGTCGAGCTGGGATATGTGCGCCCAGGGCTCGAAACGATGATCCAGAGGTTTCGCAACCAGATGGATATCTTCGACAAGGCCAACGTGCCTCTGTTCGCGGAGATCTCAGAGCTCGCCACGCAGTGGGCCAAGATCAACGGCGCGATGACCGTCCAGTGGGATGGCGAAGAGAAGACGCCCGCCCAGCTCCTGCCGTTTCTCCTTTCCACCGACCGCGATGTGCGTGAGCGCGCCTTCAGGCTGCGAGCCCATCCCTACATCGAGCAGCGCGACATCCTCGCCGGCATCTTCGACCGCATGTACGACCTGCGGCACAAGGTGGCCAAGAACGCCGGCTTCGGCAACTACCGCGACTTTGCTCACCGAGAGAAGAACCGCTTCGACTACACGCCGGAAGACTGCCTGCGCTTTCACGTCGCCGTCGAGGAGGCTGTGCTGCCCGCGGTCGAACGGATCAATGAAAAGCGCCGGCGCCGCATGGGCCTGAAGGCGCTGCGCCCCTGGGACATGTCAGTGGATCCATCCGGCCGTCCGCCGCTCAAGCCGTTCGACGACATCAGGGGCTTGATCGATCCCGCGGCGCCGATTTTCGCCCACGTCGACCCCGACTTCCGCGGCTTCTACCGGGCCATGGACGACGCCGGCCTCCTCGACCTGGACAATCGCAAGGGCAAGGCTCCTGGCGGTTACTGCATGACCCTGCCGTTTCGGAAGCTGCCCTTGATCTTCATGAACGCGGTCGGCGTCGACGGTGACGTGCGTACGCTGCTGCACGAGTCGGGCCATGCCTTCCACTCGGTCGAAGCCTCGAACCTTCCGTTGCTGTTTCAGCGGCATCCAGGGTCCGAGATGGCCGAGGTGGCGTCGATGTCGATGGAGCTCCTCGCCTCGCCGTTCATCGGCAAGGAGAACGGCGGCTACTACTCGGAGCAGGACGCCCGGCGCTCGCGAGCCGACCTGCTCGAGGGCATCATCCTGTTCTTCCCGCACTGCGCCTCAGTCGACGCGTTCCAGCAGTGGATGTATCTCGACGAAGCCGGGCGCGACGCTGATGTGCGCGACCGCAAGTGGCTCGAGCTCCGGCGTCGCTTCGAAGGCGCCACTGTCGACTGGACGGGGCTTGACCGCGAGCGCATCGCCCGCTGGTACATGCAGCCACACTTCTTCGGGAGCCCGTTCTATTACATCGAGTACGGAATCGCGCAGCTCGGCGCCCTGCAGGTGTGGCGGAACAGCCTTCACAACCGCGAAGAAGGCGTGCGCAAGTACCGCGAGGCCATGGCCCTGGGCGCCACCCGGCCGCTGCCCGAGCTGTTCAAGGCTGCCGGCGCGAAATTGGTCTTCGATACCGACGGCATGCGCGAGCTCGTCAACCTGGTCGAGGAGGAGCTGGAGAAGCTCGACAGCTGAATCGCTCTCTACTGGCCGGCGATCCTGCGCAGTGGCATCTTGGGACCGTAACGCGGAGCGGTAATACCGGCGACGCCGATGAGCCTGATCACTCGGGCGCGCTGCCCGCGATACGGCTCGAGCAGCTCCAGCATGTGCTCATCGTTGGATCGAGGGGAGCCTTCGAGCGCGTAGGCGACGGCGTGGGGAAGGTGGTAGTCACCGACCTGGACGGCGTCGGCGTCGCCGAGCGCGACCAGCGCGACTTTGGCGGCCGTCCATGGTCCGACCCCGGGAAAAGCTTCGAGTCGCCGGCGGGCGCCAGCCATGTCCATATGCAAAGTCTCCTCGAGGCGCGTCGCGCTCCGAGCTGCCCGGATGATCACTTCGGCGCGGCGACGTTCGATTCCGAACCCGTGAAAGGTCCAGTACGGAGTGCGCGCAAGGACGGTGGCGGACGGAGGCACGGTGAGCCCGGCCGGTCCGGGCGCGGGCTCGCCCAGCGCGTGCACGAGCGCGCGATAGGATCGGTGCGCCTCTTCGCCGACCACCTTCTGCGCCAGCACTGTCGGCACCAGGGCCTCGAACACCGCCCGTGTCTTGGGCAGGCGCAGGCCGGGATGCCGGCGGTGCAGATCTGCGAGTAAAGGGTGAGCGGGGCGGAAGCCCGAGTCGTCGTCCTCCTCCCCACACAGGGCGGCAGCACCTGCCGCGGCCCAACCGGCGCCTGGCCCCCACGCTTCGACCTCTACCGCGCCGTCAACGTGCACGACGTGAACGGTGGCGGGGCCCTCGGGCGTGAGGGTCGCACGCCACGCTTCGCGGTCGCCCAGTCGCAGCGAGACACCCTGTCCGATCGGCGCGATCGTCAGGGCGAGATCAAGCGGCCGACCGAGCTCGAATCGCGTGTGCATCGGTGTATCCAACGTCTCACGCGATTATCGGAACCTCGAAGGTGAACGTGCTGCCCTCGCCCTCCGTCGAGTCGACCTTGATGTCCCCGTCGTGCATCCGCGCGATCTCGCGCGAAAGCCACAGGCCCAGCCCCGAGCCCGCGACATGCATGGTCGACTCCCCATGGATGCGACCGAACTTTGTGAACAGCATCGCCTGGTCCTCGGGAGCGATGCCGATCCCCTGGTCGACGACCATGACGCGCGCGGTCTTGCCGTTTCGATTGACCAAGACCGTGATCGGTTTTTCTGCCGCCGAGTACTTGATCGCGTTGGTGATCAGGTTCTTGACCACGATCTGGAACCGCTCGGAGTCGACCTCGGCCATGATTGGCGCCGGCGGCAGCTCGACCGCCAGGTCGTGTTTGGCCAGCATGGGTCGCACGCTGTCAATGGCGCGCTCGGTCAGCTCGACGATGTCGCGGCGCTCTTTGCGGAGGCCAAAACGGTCCTCCTCGAGCCGGGCGGCCTCGAGCATCTGCTCGACCATCGAGTTGACCTCGTCCGCCTTGGCGATCAGGAGCGGGAGGATGGACATGGCCTTGGGCGTGAGGGCACCCAGAGATCCGCTCTCCAGCATCGTCAGGTAGCCCTTGATCACCGTCATCGGGCCGCGCAGCTCATGCGACGCGATGTTCATGAATTCGGTCTTCGCCTTTTCGAGGTCTCGGATGCGCGCGCTGAGGGCCACCCGATCGAGGCCGGCGGTGATGCTGCCTGCGTACTGGCGCAGGCGGATGACCTCGTCGTCGCCGAACAGGGGCGTGAAGGCGCCGGCGACTACGACCATCGCCCCTGGTCCCTCCTGCAGCTCGAGCGGAATGACCAGGGTCGGCGACCCTCGCGGCGGGGACCGGACCTCGCCGGCCTGGGGGCTGGCCGCCGCACGAGCCGCAACTGCTTTGGCCTCCTCCTCGCTCAATCCCCTGTAAGTGAGGAGGGACGAATCCGAGTCGATGATGAGGGCGCCTTTGCCGCCCACCAGTCGGGTCGCCCACTCGAGAGCGCGGGCGGCCTGGGTGACACGATCGGGAGTGAACGTCAAGAGGCTGTGCAATCCCTGGCGGAGCTCCTCCTGCTCGGGCTGGCTCCACAAGCGTCGCAGCCACGGCGGCGGGTAGAAGCTGATGAACAGCATCGGCACGATGGCGAGCGCTACGAGATCGAGCACCAGCTGCGCGGCGTCGCTGGTGACGAGCGAGCCGCCCAGGGTCCCGAACATGATCACCGCGACCAGGCCCGTGTAGCCGAGGCTGAGGGATCGCATGCGCGCCCCTTCGACCGCCGGCCGGCCGCGGGACGCCAGCCACAGCGTGACGATCGGCTCTACCACGCAGATGCCCCAGGTGACGAGGATCGCGGCGAGAGCGACCGTCTGCAGCGCGCCGTGGGGCGCCTGGGTGTCGGTGGGCAACTCGACGAATATGGCGAGGGCGGCCACCAGCACGATCACCACCGCGACGGATCCACGTGCCCTCGCGCCGAGCGGGATGAACGAGTCCCGGAACATGAGCAGCGCCCAGCCGGACAGCAGGAACAGTAGTATCGCCAGGTCGATCAGCGGGCGCCCGTACGGCCCCGCATCCGACAGGCTGGGAGCGATCAAAACCAGTAACGTGAGGGACCCGAACGCGACGGCGAGGTAGCCGCGGCGTCGCTCTCGGTGGGTGAGCCAATCGGCCAGCATCGCGACGCTGAGCAGAACGAATGCGACCTCGATCGCCAGAGGCATGACGGCAAGGACGACTGACAACTCGCCGAGATTCTAGACGTGACGACATTTCGACGACAAGAGGAAAAAGGAAATGAAGTGGGTAACCCGCAAGAACGCCAGCGTCGATCGGATCGCATGCCCGTGGCTGATCAAGCGCTTCATCGACCCGGAAGCCGAGTTCCTGTACGTGGCCGCGCCGGACGTGGCGGCCGTGGCGAAGCGTGAAGGAGCCGTGCCCTACGACGTGGCCGGCGTGGAGCTGGGACACGTCGACGGCCGGTGCAGCTTCGAGTCGATCATCGTCAAGTACCGGCTGAAGGACCCGGCGCTCGACCGGCTGGCCTTGATCGTCCACGGGGCCGATGTGGCCGCCGACCTCGACGTGACGCCTGAGGCCGCCGGCCTGAAAGCGATCGCCCACGGCTTTGCGATCGTCCATGGCGAAGAGGACCACCGAAAGATCGAGCTGGAAAGCCCGCTCTACGACGCGCTGTACGCCTGGTGCCAGCACCAGGCGGCCCGCCTCGACAAGGCCGGCTGACCACCTTTTTCAACTGAGGGCTGTCAAGTCCATGCGGCGTCGCGATAATCACAAGCGGTGCCGGCAGAAACGGGGGCTTCGCGGGTTATCCGGAGGAGGGCCGCAGTGCGTCGTGTGACTTCGTCGACGATCGTGGCCGTGACGATTGCTTTGGTGGCGACCCTGACGCCAGGGGTGCCCGCGTTCGCGATCGGTAGCCCGCCAGGGGGCTTCGTCATCCCCATGGGCTCGACCGCGAGCTTCACCAATGTCGAGTTCGGCGCTTGCAACAGCCTCACGTGGGGCTACCAGCTCAACGCGGGTCCAAATCAGAATCAGTTCACATTCGGCGGCGGCTGCGTGACGGGAACCGGACCGAACGTGACGATCGGGCCTTTCGCCACGCCCATGGCACTCCGCGTGTTCATGACCGACAACCACTGCGTGTTCACTTACTACTCAGATGGCACACCGGTCGACCACGTGATCGTTTCGGGGTCTAACCCATACTCCTTGAGGTTCGCGGACAGCGGCGGTTTCTGCGAGAACAAGACGAACACGTTGAACACGTTCAGCGGATTCAATTTCCATGTGGACCTCGCGATCTCCGACCGGGCGATCGCTGCCAGCGGTACGAATATCTCCGCCTCCGAAGGCAAGCCTTTCACGGGCACGGTGGCGAGCTTCACCGATCCTGACACCAATGCCACGGCGGCCGATTACTCGGCCATGGTCAGCTGGGGCGACGGCAGCAGCTCGGCCGGGACCATCACGGGCGGCACCGGCACCTTCTCTGTGGCCGGCAGCCACACCTACGCCGAGGAGGGCGCGCGGCAGGTCGCGGCGACCATCACGGATGCGGACAGACCCTCTAACGCCGCAACCACGCAGTCCACGGCCACCATTGCCGATGCTGCGCTGACCGCCGTCCCGGCATGCTCAGCCACCACCACGCAGTCCTACAACGGTCCGACGGCCACTTTCACGGACGCGGCCAGCCCGTCCGGAACCCTGTCCGACTTCTCGGCGACGATCAATTGGGGCGATAACTCCAGCTCGACCGGTGTTGTCGCCGTCACCGCCGGTGGCGCATACATGGTCAGCGGCGCGCACACATATGCCACGACCGGCATCTTCACCATCACGACCACCATCCATGACGTGGGCGGCAGCACGGCGACCAGCTCCTGCAACACCGTCGGGTTCGCCTTTGCGCCCGGTGGGGGCAGCTTCGTCATCGGCGACAAGAACGCTGCCACCGGTAGCGCGGTCACTTTCTGGGGCGCGCAGTGGGCGAAGGACAACCCGACGAGCGGCGGCTCTGCGCCGCGCAGCTTCAAAGGCTTCGGCGAGGACCCGACCACGCCGAGCTGCGGCGTCGCCTGGACGACCGATCCGGGCAACAGCACGCCGCCTCCGGAGGGTCCGCTTCCTACCTACATGGCCGTGATCGTCACCAGCTCCGCCGGCAAGGACGGCTCCGAGATCTCCGGCAACACAGTCCACATCGTCGTCGTCAAGACCAACCCCGGCTATGCGTCCAACCCGGGCCACGCGGGCACGGGCACGGTCGTGGCCGTGGTCTGCTAGCGGTCGATTCGCGTTCCTGGGAGGGGGCGCCAACGCGCCCCCTCCTGACTTTCCATCGAGGTTGTCGATTCTGCCCTCGCGCGTTCGTGTAGCTGGTGAGGACGGCTCACCGAGCCGGCACCACCAACCTTTTCACAGGAGGCAGACATGAGACTGGTGGCAACGGAATACATGTCGCTCGACGGTGTGTTCGAAGAGCCTGGTAAGTGGTCTTTTCCTTTCTTCAATGAGGAAGCCGGGCAATTCAAGTGGAAGGAGCTGCAGGCAAGCGACGCGCTCCTGTTAGGGCGCAACACCTACGCGGGTTTTGCGGCCGCCTGGCCGACCATGCCCGGGACGGGCGAGTTCGGCGAGAAGATGAACACTATGCCCAAATACGTGGTCTCTTCGACCCTGAAGAAGGTCGAGTGGGCGGGGTCGACGCTCATCCAAGGGAACCTGATGGACGAAATCCGCAAGCTGAAGAAGGAGCCCGGCCGGGATCTCCTGCTGTCCGGGAGCGCGCAGCTCTTCAACGCCCTGGCGCAAGAGAACCTCATCGATCTCTACCGATTCATGTTGCATCCGGTCATCCTCGGCCAAGGCAAGCGCCTGTTTGCCGACGGTGTTGACAAAAGAGTCCTCACGTTGACCGACTCCAAGGCGCTCGGTGCAGGCATCGTCATCCTGGAGTACGCACCGGCCAAGACCCTGTAGCCAGGTCGTTCCTAGTGCTTTGCTGCGGCGAGGGCGGCCCATACCCGCTCCGGCGTGAGAGGCATGTCGATATGCCGCACGCCGAGGTGTGACAGCGCGTCGACCACTGCGTTCTGGATCGCTGGGGTCGAACCGATCGTGCCGGACTCGCCAATCCCCTTCGCGCCCAGCGGGTTGTTCGGGCTGGGCGTCACGGTCGTGGCGGTCACCACCTCCGGGACCTCGCCAATGCTCGGGATGAGGTAATCGACCATCGAGGCGGTACGCGGCGTGCCGTGGTCGTCGAAGATCACTTCCTCGAGCATTGCCTGCCCGATGCCCTGAGCGATGCCGCCATGCACCTGTCCCTCGGCGAGCAGAGGGTTGATGATGCGGCCGCAATCATCGACCGCGAAGAACCGGACCAACCGCGCATCGCCGGTCTCCGTATCGACCTCGACCACGGCGCAATGTGCCCCAAACGGATAGCTGCCGTCACCGGCAAAGTCAGCATCCGCGGCAAGGCCCGGCTCCATTCCCTCGGGTAGGTTCTTGCGGTCGCCCGCGGCGGCGGCCAACTCGGCCCAGGAAAGCGCGCGCTCGGGAACGCCGGCCACGCCGACTGCGCCGCCGACAAAGACGATGTCCTCCGGACTGGCCTCGAGCAGATGCGAGGCCAGGTCGCGTGCCTTGTCACGCACCGCTCGAGCCGCTTGGTGCACCGCCGAGCCCCCGTGCTGCATCGAGCGCGAGCCCACCGTGCCTGAGCCGCGCTCGACGGCATCGGTGTCGGACTGGATGACGAGGACTGACTCGAGCGGGAGGCCGAGCTGCTCGGCCGCAATCTGCGCGAGCGATGTTTCATGGCCCTGGCCGAAGGAAGTCGTTCCGCAGCGCACGGTCGCGGTCCCGTCCGTTTCGATCCGGACCGCTCCCCACTCCGGGCCGATGCCAACCGCCGTGACCTCGACGTAGACCGAAAGGCCGATACCGACCTGCAGACGGTCCCCGCGCTCGCGCCGCCGAGCCTGGTCGGCGCGCAGCTCTCGATAAGCCGAGATCTCGAGCAGCTTGTCGAGGGCCCTCTCGTACTCGCCTGAGTCGTAGGTCGCCCCGCCGGCCGTGGTGTGGGGGAAGCGATCGGGCGCGATCAAGTTGCGGCGCCTCAGGTCGGCCGGATCGATACCCAGTTCCACGGCCAGCATGTCGATCGCCCGCTCCACCATCGCGGCCGCCTCAGGCCGGCCCGCGCCGCGGTATGCGCCCAGTGGTGTCGTGTTGGTGACAACGCAGTCCGCCTCATAGTCGATCGCCGGGATCGCGTAGACGCCTGAGGCCATTTGCCCTGTGAGGAATGGCAACAGCATCGCGATTCCCGGGTAGGCGCCGATGTCGGCCACGACCCGGGCACGCAGCCCGACCAGGCGGCCGTCGCGCGTGGCTCCGAGCTCTACCTCTTGGACCTGTCCACGTCCGTGCGTCATCGCAACCATGTTTTCGGATCGGGTTTCGATCCACTTCACAGGCCGCCCGAGCTTTCGCGCGGCCGCGGCGATGACAATCAGCTCCGGACGGGCGCCGGCCTTGGCCCCGAACCCGCCGCCCATGTCGCCAACGACCACGCGGATCTCATCGGGGCCCATGCCCAGCGACGACGCCATCGCTGCGCGGAGCCCGAAGGGGGCCTGGCTGGTCGCCCACACCAGAAGTCGCCCCGCCTCCGGCACCACCAGGATCGCCTCGGACTCCATCGGCACGGGCGCCAAGCGCTGGTTGACGAATCGACCTCGGATCGTCACCTCGGCGTCCGCCAGGACGTCGCTCTCGGCGCGGGAAGCGATGTGGTTGGCCACGTTGGAGCCGTGAGCTGGAAACAGCAGGGCTGAGCCCGCGCGGCGTGCGGCATTCGCATCGACGACGACATCGAGCGGCTCGAGGTCGAGTCCGACCAATTGGGCCGCGTCCTCGGCCTCCCCAGGACTCTCCGCAATCACAAGTGCTACCGGCTCGCCAACGAAACGGACATGCTCGACAGCGAGCGGTGGCCGCGCCAAGGGCGCCGGCACCATCGGAAAGCCGACCCGGGCCGGGAGCCCCAGGTCGGCGGCGGTCAGCACGGCCACGACCCCTGGCGCGGCAGTCGCCGCCTCGACATCGATGGTGCGAATCGCGGCGTGGGCGAGCGTCGACCTCACAAAGGCCACGTGGAGACACTTCGCCGGCTGGATGTCGTCGACGTAGCGGCCCGTGCCGGTGACGAGGCGGGGGTCCTCGCGCCGGCGTACGGCATGGCCGAGAATCGAGCCTGGGGTCAATGTCTGCATTGGCTTGTCAGAGGTTAGCCGGTCCTGGCGGGAAGGATGGCGCCCGGCACTACCGGACAGCGCTCACCTGCCGAAAGGCGGTGGTCCGAGAATCTCGATGCCCCCGTTCCGAGCCGCCGACGCGCGCACGCGGTCGAAATCGACTGGAGTCGCCGCCTGGAGACTCGGCGTCAACGGTTCGCTGGCGCCGCGGTAGAAAGCCTCGCTAGAGCCTGGAGTCTCCAGACACAAAACGCGAGCCCTCTCCGACGTGACCAGGAATGCGTGCGGAACGCCTCGCGGGAACATTGCAACGCCGCCGCTTCCGAGCGTCTGCTCGCGACCATCAATGTGGACGAGGATCTCGCCCTCCAGCATGTAGAGGGTCTCATCCACCTCCGGGTGCGAGTGGAGGGGCGTGGTCTTGCCTCTAGTCATGACATCGTCGAACAGGAGGAACGCGCCTCCGGTCTCCGCATTGGTGGCGAGCCAGGTGTGTACTCCACCACCGTAGAACCACAGCTTCTCGCCCTCGCCCTCGACACGTACGATCGGAACCAGCGTGCTCATTGCCATTTAGACCTCACCTTTCTCTTTCGTGGGACATTAGTACCATGACGAGACTATAGTACCCTGACGCGGATGTCAATCCCATATGAGCAGAGTGGCCGAGCGCGCCAGAAGCAGCGGACGCGCGCCGCTTTGGTGGCGGCCGCCCGAGAGCTGGTAGCAGAGGGCCAGACGCCGACGGTCGACGATGCCGCATCTAAGGCCTCAATTTCGAGGACGACGGCTTACCGCTACTTTCCAAACCAGCGGGCGTTGCTGGTGGCGGCCCATCCGGAGATCGAGGCGCGGTCCCTACTCCCCGAGAGGGCCCCCTCGGATGTTCCTGGTCGACTCGACGCAGTTGTCACCGCGTTCCTCGACGTCATCGTTGACACGGAAGCGCAACAGCGCACGATGCTGCGTCTGTCACTCGATCCCGACCCAAGCCATCGCGGCGAGCTCCCGCTGCGCAAGGGTCGTGCGATCGTGTGGATCGGCGAAGCTCTGTCCCCGCTCCGCGGGCAGTTGACGGAACGCGATCTGCGGCGGCTCATTCTCGCGATCAGAAGCGCGGTGGGCATCGAGGCTCTCGTCTGGCTGACCGATATCGCCGGCCTCTCACGCAAAGAGGCGGTCCAACTCATGCGGTGGTCGGCGGCGGCACTGCTTCGGTCCGCACTCGCCGAGAGCGGCACGGCGGGGCGCCATATCAAGCGCGGTCGACGGGTAAGGGCGACCACGCGACGCGGGAGCTCCTCCGGTCCACTGATGAGCGCGTAGGGTTTAGTGCAATGCGCGACCCGAGACGACCTAGTTGAGTCGCCGGGCCTGATCTTGCTTGCGCCTGACAATAGCGTGATCGGCAGGAACCCTGCCGCAGATCAGTGGCTCGAGGAACTGAACTGGCAGGAGGCCGGCGAAATCCCCATCGAGATTCATTCGCTCGCGGCCCGACTGCGACGCTCAGACGCATCGACAAGGCTTTCCCCGGTGCGTGTCCGCACCAAAAGTGGCCGCTGGATCATTCTGCAAGCGTCATGGGTCTCTGGCGAGGACCGGACCGTGGTCGCAGTGATCATCCAGGAGGCTACCCCGGAGGAAGTGGCGCCGATCGTGATGAGCGCATATGGGCTCAGTGAACAGGAGCGAGCTGTCAGCGGGCTGGTCTTCCAAGGGCAGCCGACGCAGGCGATCTCGCAGCGCCTGCGCATAAGCGAGCACACGGTTCAGGATCACCTGAAGTCGATCTTTGACAAGACCGGCGTGCGGAGCCGGCGCGAACTGGTCGCCACGGTCTTCCGGCAGCGCTACCTACCACGAATGAAAGCCGACGACCCGCGGAGTCCATCGGGCTATTTCGTGGAGCCGACCGCGTCTCACTAAGGATCGCGACACCTCTAGCTCCGCGTCTATTTCGCGAGGCGATGCACGGGAAAGACCCTGGTGGGCCGTACAACATCCGGCAATCCGGCCTTCCGACGCGCAGGAATGAGTACCTTCTCCCATGACTCGGAAGCCTCCTGGACTCCCGTACGTTCACAATCTGCCACCCGCCGCCGGCCATTGGGCCCGCGAAGCGCACCAGCTGACCGGCGCGAGCTGCGAGCCTGAGAGTCCCGCCCCGTGTATCACCTGATCGTACTTTTCCTTGGTGGCCCTGGGCAGCTCGATGACTTCGGCGACGCACATATGACTCACGCCTCTTCTTCTGCTTTCTGAGATGGGCGACATGCGTTAGATCGGCCGCGTTCAGCGGCCTTCTTCCATGACGAGCTTCAGCTTCTCCAGAAGTCCCTGCATGTGCTTGGGGGCGATCACCTTCATGACCGGCTCTATCAGCCTCATGATCCCGGCGACCCTGATGTCGCCATGACGGGTGAACCTCGTCCCGCCCACGACCGGTTCAAATGTGTAAGTAAACGTCGGCATCAAAGGTCCTGAGGACACAGCTGCTATCAGTTCGTGGCGGCCGGCGTCGAATTCCTTTACCTCGAGCTGAACCTCGTGGCTGCCCATGAAGTTCATGACCCATTCGAATGTCGAACCAACACCTATGGGCCCGTCGGATGTCCGCTTGACGTCAACGACGTCCTCATGCCACATGGGTTCATTGGTAGGTTCAGTGACGAAGGCGAACACCTCGTCCGGCGTCCGCTTGATTGTTACGGTGCTATCGAAAGTGACCACGTGGCGTTACTCCTCCCCTGCGCTCACGAACTAAGCCGCGGCGCCGGCAGGCCCGTCTCGACGCGTTGCTCATTAAGAGCTGGACGACTGGATCGGCTGGCGACGCGAGCGACCGAAAGGAAGAAATAGGCAGTGAGGGCGGCACCCACGATAAGCGTGATGTGGAAGCCGTATTCGATGCGAATCAGGCCGTTGTAGTTCAGTCCGGTAACCCTGTGAAAGCCGTCATGAGCCCACCAATTGACGAGTGACCAAGCGATGCCGAAATAGCCGCCCCATGCGGCCAATGGGCCCACCTCGGTCTGCTGCACCAGGCGATACCCGAAGAGCAGAAACGCCACGCCGAGGCCGAACGCGACCGCCTCAACGATGCCAAGCCCTGCGAAGAACGGCAACAACGAGGGCGGTGGCGCGAAGCCGGGAGGACTCGGCCACAACATCAGACTTGAGGCGAGGGCGGTGGCCGACGCCACTATAACGACCCCCACCACCTTGACATTCGAGTTCATTTCGTATTGCTCCCTGGTTGAGATTTACGGTGCGAAAGTCCGCGTCCGCAGCTAAGCCAGGAGCTCGCAGCCGTAGGTGGCGGCGATCGCCCTTACGCGCTCGATGTCGGGGGGCGGTCCATCCTGTGATGGGAGTGATCGAGTCTCCGCGGGTACGCTCATCGCCCTGACTAGGTCTTCGAACCCACCCGGCGTAAGGATGAAGAGCATCCGGCAGCCACTGTCGCCAACTGTGTATCGGTGGGGCATGCCGCGCGGACCGAACGCGTAGTCGCCCGCCCCGGCTTCGATCGTCGTACCGCCAACCTCGAAGGTGACCTTGCCGTCAAGAACCCAGAAGGCCTCGTCCTCACGGTGGTGCACGTGAAGGGGCGCCTCGTAGTTCGCGCCGTTCGTGACCTCGACGATCGTGAACAAACCGCCTGTATCAGCAGCTGTGGCCTTGATCTCGGCGAGCTGCCCCAACCACCAGCGGGCTTCACCCGTTCCGTTTGCGACCGCCAACGCTTCCTTTGCCTGCACCATGACCAGCTCTCCTTGGTGATGTCGATTCGGTGATAACTTCGCCGTTACACCACCTTGCGCTGCAACCTCCGAGCCCCAAATCGGGGGATCCCCTCATTCCGACCCCAATCTTCAGCCCGAGGAAACTCCGTCCGTCAGATCACAGCTCGCCCGCCGCCCGATGCGCCCAGGCCGCAACCTCCGTCCGGGTGCGCAGCCCGAGCCGGCCCAGGATGTTGGTGACGTGATGCTCGACTGTCTTCGGTGCGATGAACAGACGCCTGGCGATCTCAGCGTTCGACAAGCCTTCCGCGAGCAAGGGGACGACCTCACGTTCCCGACGGCTGAGCATCTCAAGCCCGCGTCTTCCCTCCACATCGCCTCGAGTCCGCACGCTAGCGCCGAGCGAGCGGAGGAGAGCGGCTGCGTGGTCGGCATCGCGGCGGGCACCGAGTCGTTCGAAGATTGCCAGCCCGGCCCGAGCCTGGGTGGTCGCCGCGGCGACGTCTCGCTTCTTTTCCGCCTCGGCCAGCGCGATATGGATCTCGGCACGCAAACGAGGGTGCTCGCCGTCCCCGAGCTCGTGGAGCGCAGCTTGGAGTGTGGCCACAGCGTCGTCGCCCCGGGCTATCTGAACACGGCCGCGGCTGAGCCGTGCTTGGGCGCGGACCCCCGGCGAGGCGAGGGAGCCGGCAATCGACTCCAGCCGCGACGCCGCCTCGTCGGCGGCGTCGACGTCACGGCGGCATTCCACGTCGACCAGATGAGCCCACAGGGGCGCCGACGCGACGAGATTGGTTTCCTTTTCGTGCAGTGCCCACCGAAGCATCGAAGCAGCGAGGTCGAGCTCATCACGGGCGTCGTGAAGCCGCGCCTGCGCGGGTGCAGTCTCCAGGCGGTCCTCCCAGCCGCGCAACAGTACGGCGGCTTCGGCAGTACGGTTCTGATGGATGCGAAGCTCGGCGAGGCCGGCCATAGCAGCAGCACGATGCCCAGCGCAGACGCTGACCTCGACGGCCCGACGCAGCTCGATTTCGGCCTCCGGCCAACGACCTGCCTCACTCAACATCGCGCCGTAGGTCTGGTGACAGTGGCTTGTCAAGATTGGCGATTCGTAGCCGCTGAAGCGCTCGGTCGCGACCCGCCGCAAGCTCTCGATCAGACGAGTCAGCCGATCGATATCGCCCAGTAGGGAGCATGCGCTCACGACAGCGCAGCACGTGAAGCCGCAGGTCACAAAGTCGTGCACTTCGCCCGATATCACTGCGGTCAGCGCCTCATCAAGACGGCCGAGCCCATCGGACGTGCGGCCCAACGAGATCAGCGCGAGACCACTGTCAGCCAGAGCGCGAATTTCGAGATTGTTGTCGCGGAAGGTCCGCGCGACCTCCAGCGCCCGGCCGGCACTTGCCTCGAGTTCGGTGACGTCCGGGGTATCGCACCCCATCATTGCGATGCGGTAGTAACCCTCTTCGACGCATGGCCCAACCTCGTCGATCAGCCGCTTGGCTCGGCTCAGCCAGCCGCGAGCTCCTGCATCGTTGCCGCTCGTCGCCTCGACCTGGGCCAACACAATTGCCGCGCGCGCGGCAGCGGCAAGGACTCCCGTCTCCCGATAGAGGCGGTAGGAGATCTCGAGGTGGCGCAGAGCCCGGGGATAGTCGTCAAGCACACCGAGGGAGAGGCCGCCCAGCATCTCGTGCGCCAGGGCCAGCTTGGGGGCTGCAGTGACAACCTTTTCGAGCGCGTTCGCAGCACCACGGAAGTCGCCCACACCAAGTGCGGCAAGGACCGGCACCAGGAGCTTGTCGGGGGACACGTCTGGCGGTGCATCAGGGTGGGTCCCTGTTCCTTCGTCGGGCGGCGTGCGCCGGGCGGTTGTCATAGGACCCAGTATCAACCGACTGCGCCTACGCGAGCCAGGCTCTGCTCGGCTTTGACCCGATCCCGTCGGATTCTCAGCGGGCGCGCTAGAACGGCGTGAAAACGGTGTGTAGCGCGCAGTACCACCAGCGGTCGTCGACCATACTCAGAGCGGCCGACATCTTGGGTATGGGTATGATCTGCCGCCTCGCCGAAGCGCAGCACCGGCCAGGCCCGCGCTACAGGTAGCCGCCGGCTCGCATTAACGCCATCTGATTCAGACCGCGACGGTCACTCCCCATCAACTTCGGCAACTGCCGCGATCCCGTCCTTAAGGGTCCTGATTTGCTCCTCGCTCCCGTGCACGACCAGCATCCAGTTTCCGTCCGGGTCCGGCTGGACGCTCGCCCGATAGCCGGCATCCCTTAGATCGCCGGCGCCGCATTCCGCCCACTCACGACTCGGCAACTTGATGACGTGTTTCACGCTCGTGTCGGATCCGAGCATCAGCGCCGCTCCTTTGGTTCGAGCGGTGGGCCGATCATCTCGATGTGGTATTTGGCGGCCACTTCCTCGAGCTTCGCGAAGTCCGGCGGTGACGCCGGCGGCATACCTTCGCCTTGGGCTGGCCGACCACCTTCGATGAAATAGCCCTCGCCGCCGGCGGGAACCAGCAGGATCAATACGCGCGCGGTGGTAGTCCCCTCGACAACAAAGGTGTGGGGAACGTCACGAGGCATGAAGGCAAATGAGCCGGGACCGGCGCCAAACGTTTCGTCGCCAACGCGGAACGTCAGTGCTCCGTCGACCACCCACATCGGCTCGTCCTCGGCACGGTGGATGTGCAGCGGCGGCGAAGTGCCCGGCGGCAGAAGGGCTTCAAGCAGGCTGAACGCGCCGCCGGTGGTCGCTCCGGTGGTTTTGATTGTCATCCGGTTGTTCAGGTACCAAACGGCGACGCCCTGGTCGGGCGCGACTCCAACTGAGCTCTCGAGCTGGTCAGCTGAGTTGTTCATAATTTCATCCTCCATGCGCACCAGTGTCATTGTTGCGCGCTAGTGCAGAGATCGCGTGCGTGTATAGTGACCGCATCGCTGACCATTTGTCAAGAGGAATCTAGACTTGGCCATTCCGGTGTCCGCCCACGGAGGAAGGCAAAGGCAGAAACGCCGCACTCGCGCGGCCATCCTACGGGCGGCCGCCGCATTACTCACTGACGGTCACACGCCGTCCGTTCCTGAAGTCGCAGACGCGGCGGATGTCTCGCGGCGGACTGTCTACCAATACTTCCCCAGCCTGGATCAGCTCCTGACAGAGGCGGCGCTCGAGGCTGTCCGGGACGCTGTCGTCCGGGCCATCGAGCCGGCTGAGCAGGCAGATGACGTCAGCATCCGTCTCGACGCCATGGTCCGGGCGACCCAACGCAGCACGTTGGCCAACGAGTCGCTGCTGCGCAAGATGATCCGTCTCACGGCGGAGCGCAGTACCGACGAACCGAATCCGGCTCCGACCCGCGGATACCGCCGCGTGGAATGGATCGAGATGGCCCTTTCACCCCTTCAAGGGCGGATCGACGAGTCAAGTCTTGAGCGCCTGACGTCCGGACTGGCGCTCTGCGTTGGAATCGAAGCGCTGCTCGTCCTGCGCGACGTCAGAGGCCTCACTGTCGCGGAAGCGGAGGAGGTCTCGGTTTGGGTTGCTCGAGCGCTGCTGAAAGCCACAACGGATGAGGTGGGAACGTAGGTAATCGAGGATCGCGAGCGTGCACATGTCATCGCGCAGCTCTTTGAGTGGTACGGAACCGGTGACCATTCGTTGAAGGGCCGGCTCTATTGGGGGGGTTGTCAACTGGTTGTCTCGAAGGAGTTGGACGCCACCTCGAATCGGACGTGGTGGCTGGGGACGAAGTGTCTCGGGAGGAAGGATTCGAACCTTCAACCTTCTGATCCAAAGCAATGCGAGATATCGCTCATTGCGATTTCGAATTCAGTTGCCGCGTTTGATAAGCGAATTGCGTAGCGGCCCGCGTCTGAGCCCGGGACGCAAATTTGGCGTGAAACCGGCGTGTAGCGCGTCTAACGCTCTCTGAATAGAAGTCGAAGCCTGCCAATGGAGAGAAGAACGCGCGACCAGGAAATGCCGACGTTCAAAATCTGCCCGGCATCTCGCCGCTAGGGCGGCGAGGGTTCCGACTCATCGGGCGGGCCCCGCACTGGATCGGCGTGCAGGTCGGTGCCCGTATGAAGTTATGGTCAGGGCTGCGAGAAGCGCCAACCCGGGGGCGTCCGCGCGAGCCTCTGCGATGATTCCGACACTGATGGCGACGACA
>Ga0209283_10000302_pt1 | contig 25008 bp, 28 predicted proteins | sample CZO8metaG_2_FD_188354 | JGI IMG/M metagenome (GOLD analysis project Ga0209283, IMG submission 188354) | Vadose zone soil microbial communities from the Eel River Critical Zone Observatory, Northern California, USA - CZOApr15con2H1.8 metaG... | ecosystem: Environmental > Terrestrial > Soil >...
GAGGGCCAACACGACCCCCAACACTCTCTTGCCTTGCATCAGCGTCACCTCCAATGGCGGCCAAGACCACGTGTCGAGCGGCCCTCCCATTCAATGAGTCGGGCACCCGACGAACACCTAAAACACCGGAGTGGTCTTAGGACCAGCGCGGGGGTGGATCGGGAGTAAGGACGTTTACTTCCCACCAGAATGCAGACGGCACCATCACAATTCCGCCCGCGAGGGTTGGGACAGGCGCGACGCACCGACCGATCCCCACCAGCCCTGCGCCTCCCAGGGCGAACACCGCCGCGCCGACGGCGCCGCTGCTGAGGACCGATACTACACAGAAACCGCCCGCAACCGCAGCCGGGTCCATCCCGTTGGTTTGGGGGCTACGGGTGGGAGGCAGCCACGGGGAGGCGGCATGATGATAGAGGTGGTGTGTCAGCGCGCTGAGCTGCTCGGCGGCGGTTCCGCCCACAAGGATGTGCTCGTGGTACGGGTCAGCCTCCGCGATAGAAAATCCAAGCAAGGGGAGCACGAGCATCACGACCAGCCCCGCGACTCCCACGATCCGCACGCGTGGGCCGACGGCATATGCGGGAAGCCGAAGACCCGCCGGAGCGACATCGGGTCTGCACTTTGGATCTGGTCGTTTCCTTGCAGCGCTCGTGTGTCTCACATCATCAAGGCTCTTGTGGACCGCATCCGTCTTTCCCTCCTACTACGCACGACGCCGCCGCGCGTGTTCTGCTCGCAGGTGCACGGCGAGGTCGTATACCACTCGCCGGGGAAGACCGTGTGATTTTGCCACCTGCCGGACGGCCTCGGTCGGGAGTGTCCCAGCCGCAAGCAACGCCTTTAACTCTTCCTGGGGATCGCCCGGCGATGTGGCCGCGGGACTGCCGCCGCCGACCACTATCGTCACCTCCCCCCGCAGCCGACGCCCCTGTGCTTGTGCAAGGACCTCTTTGGGCGTCCCCCGCAAGATCTCCTCAAACCGTTTGGTGAGCTCACGCATCAGCGCGATCGGCCTCTCTCCCAAAACAGCTTGCAGGTCCTTCAGGGTTGCTTCTGCACGCGTCGGAGCCTCAAACAAGACGAGAGTCCACGGGATCGCCTGCACCGCTTCCAGCACCCGGCGACGCTCGGCGGACTTGCGCGGAAGGAAGCCCAGGAACACGAATCGATCGGTGGGGAGTCCGGCCGCCGATAATGCAGCCGTGATGGCGCTGGGTCCGGGGATGGGGACGACCGGCACGCCAGACGCGATCGCCTCGCGGATGAGCGTATACCCCGGATCGGACAACAGCGGCGTGCCGGCATCAGAGACAAGCGCGACAGACTCCCCTAGCAGGAGCCGTCGGACCAATTCGGTCGTGCGCGATCGCTCATTATGCTCGTGGTAGCTCACGAGCGGCGTCGCAATCCCGTGGCGTTGTAGCAGCAGGCGCGTATGCCGTGTATCCTCGCAGGCAATCACCTTCACCTCGCGCAGTACGCGGACGGCACGGAAAGACAAGTCTTCCAAATTCCCGATGGGCGTGGCTACGACAAAGAGGGGGCCGGGTGCCAGACGTCCCAGGGCGTTTGAGGATATCGACATACAAGAGATCTACCGGATGTGCAAATTGCGACGCACGACGTCGATCGCTTCCTGCGGGGTGTGGACCGACGTCACGGGGGCCCGCTGCCCAGACCGCGTCGCCTCCCACGTCTGCAGCCCGATCACCGGCTTGCCTGCCCGCAGCGCATGGCCGATTTCCGATAGCGTCCCGAACCCGCCGCCCACAGCGATCAAGGCATCCGCCATGAGAGCGATAACGACGTTTCGCCCCTGACCCAGCCCGGTGGGGACTGCGACCGTGACGTACGGATTGGCCTCATCGCGATCCTCGCTAGGTAGAATGCCCACGGTCAAGCCTCCGGCATTTCGCGCCCCGCGGCAGGCGGCCTCCATCACCCCCGTCAGCCCGCCACACACCAGCACCCACCCCGACTGCGCGATGAGCCGACCGGTCTCTTCGGCGGCCGCCTCGTGGGACGGATCGGAGAACTGGCTCTCCCCGATGACGCCGATCATAGGCGCGGGAGACCGCGGAAGCGGCGAGCGCTCGGCCGTCACGGGGTCGACGAACGCGGGGGGGCGTGCCGTCTTGTTCTCGGTCGACGCCGTGCCCGGCCTTCGCCGCGCGGTCGGGCGCGTCTCGCGCCCAGAAGTCCTCTCAGTAGCAGGGTCGCCGCCGCCTTATCGAGCGGCTCATTCATGTTCCCGCATTTGGGGGACTGGATACACGATGGGCACCCCGCTTCACACGGGCAGGCCTCGATCGTCTCTAGCGTCGCCGTCATGAGTTGGTCCAGAAGCTCATAGCCTTTCTCTGTGATCCCCACACCGCCCGGGTGGGCTTCATAGATGAAGATTGCCGGTGCGCCCAGGCCGGGGTACTTCTGGTATGACACGCCTCCCAGGTCCCAACGGTCGCACATCGCAAACAGAGGCAGTATCCCGATCGCGGCGTGCTCCACGGCGTGGATGCCACCCGCCAGGTCCAACCCCCGTCTCTGGAGCTGGACGACCAGCGCGTCTGGAATCGGAAACCACAATCCTGTCGTCTGCAAGCGCTGCGGCGGAAGATCGAGGAGGTCTTCGCCCAGCACGTCGTCGCCGAGCAGCCGCTTGCGCGCGAACGCGATCACCTGGGTGGTCACGACCACCTGCCCAAACGAGGCGGTGGTCCCTCCCCAGGATCGATGCAAAAGGGGCTGGAGGATTTCCAGGTCGGTGGTAGTCCGCGGCTGCGTGTAGTAATCCACGTCACCGAGGCGGACAGAGGCGATGTGACGTACAACGTCTAGGTGCTGCACGAGGTAGGTCTCCCCCTGATGGAGGTACACCGCGCCGGGATGCACCTGTTCAAAAGCGCGCGGGGCGTCCACCGTCCCCACCAGCCGACCGCGTGAGGTATCCACGATGCGGAACAGATCCCCGGAGGCCGCCCGGACCTCGACATCCTTCGCAGGGTAGCCGGGATTCGCCCAGTACCAGCGCTCTCGTCGCCGCGCGAGATCGCCTTGGCTTTCCAGGATCGCGGCCAGCTCTTCCGTGCGCGGGCCGAAGATGTCGGCATCCTGTTTCCACAATGGCACCTCGGCCGCCGCACACCGCAGGTGGGCGGCGAGAATATACGGGTTCTGCGGATCGATGACCGCATGCTCGTGGGGACGCGCAAATAGATACGCGGGGTGGCGCATGAGGTATTGGTCGAGGGCATCTTCGAGGGCCACCAAGACCACTATCGCATCCTCCCGGCCCCGGCCGGCCCGGCCAGCTCGCTGCCACGTGCTGGCAATCGTCCCGGGGTAACCGACCAAGACGGCTGCGTCCAGCGAACCGACGTCGATACCGAGCTCGAGTGCGCTCGTGCTCACGACGCCCGCGAGATCTCCATTGAACAGGCGTTGCTCGATCGCGTGGCGCTCCTCGGGCAAGTAGCCCGCCCGGTACGCGCTAATCCGGCCCGCGAGTTCGGGGGCGTCCTCCAGCGCAAGGCGCGCCTGGCGGAAGATCAGCTCAGTGATTTTCCGCGCCTGAGTGAACACGATCGTGCGGGCACCGGCGCGAAGCAACTGCGTGAAGAGCGTCGTGCCTTCGGTGTAGGAACTTCTCCGATGCGCGCGGGCCTGATCGATGAGGGGCGGATTCCATAGAGCAAACCACCGGGGGCCGCTGGGCGACCCGTCTGCGTCCACGACGGTAACCGGCAACCCTAGCAAGGTCGCGGCAAACTCCTGCGGATTCGCGATCGTCGCCGATGTGCAGATGAACACCGGATCAGCCCCGTGCAGGCGACAGACGCGGCGTAACCGCCGGACGATGTTGGCGACGTTACTGCCGAACACTCCCCGGTAAATGTGCACGTCGTCGATGACGACGTAGCGCAAGTGACGGAACAGACTCGCCCAGCGATGGTGCTGAGGCAAAATCCCCAGGTGCAGCATGTCGGGGTTGGTGAGAATGACCCGGGCCCCATCTCGGATCGCGCGGCGCTGTCGGGCCGGAGTGTCGCCGTCGTAGGTCCCGACAACCACACCAGGGAGCTCAAACTCTGCCAGGCCATCGGCTTGGTCCTGTGCAAGGGCTTTGGTTGGAAACAAATACAGCGCCCGCGCCGCGGGATCGGCCAGGAGCCTTTCCAGAACAGGAAGGTTGTAGCAAAGGGTCTTGCCGCTCGCCGTGGCTGTCACGACCACCACGTGTTCGTGCCGACGCACCGCTGTGATGGCCTCGACCTGGTGCGTGTACAGACGCGTGATCCTCTGGGCGCGTAGCGCGTTCGTAAGGACGCGGGGGAGCGGAGGTTTCAGGGCATCATACTGCGCCAAGCGAGGGGGAATGAATCGCTCATAGACAATCTGGCCGTCGTATCCCGGCTGGCGTTTGAATTCGTCGAGAACTCTGCGAGCGTCCATCTACTTGACAACTCCCGCAGTATTAGATTACGGTCCAACCAGTGAGCCCCTGCCGCGATGATTTTTAGCGCCTCGCTGGCAGGCTCCGCGTATCTCGACCTTGACACTTCCTGCGCGGGATCAGTATGGTAGGTGTGCCAGTGCGGAAGTGCGGGCATCGTTTGGCGACCGTCAGGGACCAGTCCCTCAAACTCCATCCGCCCATCTCTGTGGACGGTGATTCGCCGGAACATGGCCCGCAGGAGACCCTGCAAATCCTCGTTGGCCCACTTTGATGGACCGACCAAGCGAGCCTCGCCGTTCCGTACCATCGCCACCAGTCGCATAATTCCCTTCGACCGTTGCAGGACTTCAACCAATGCTACAACGTCTGCATCCTCCGCAGTCGTCTGCCCCATTTGGGCGCGGAGGTTGTCCGCTTCCGTGAGTTGTTTCAGCATGTCCTGGACCAATGGGATGGCACGACGAACGTTCTCCGACAAAAACACCGAGTTTTTCCGCGTTAAACTGTCCGGTACTTCTTCCAGGCAAAATACGCAATGGTGGCAAGAATTATCAATTGGAATCCAGTCCCGGTAACATCCACAGTCCCGAAAGAGCAATCGGACTGCCAAGGTAACCAACGCTCCGTCCAGCGAACCCCGTTCTCCTCGCATCGAAGCACAGGAGTAACAATTCTCCAGATCGCAAGCGCAACAAGCGCATAGAAAAGACCACGTCCACGTTCTTTCAGAGCGAGTCCCCATTTCCTAAAAGTTGGAGTTCGCCCCCCTCTTACAGCACCCCACACTAGAAGCCCGAAGACGACCAGTCGAACGGCTCCTAGGAGGAGGTTTTGTTCATCCATGCGACCTGCCCTCCGTTACGTCGGAGAGAAGCCTCTTTGATTGAGGGTTCGCCCAATCCCATACTCAATCTTCTCGACCCGCCGCCACCGTCCAGGCGACGCGTGGATTAGAATCCGAAGGCGAGAAGACCAAGACCCACCCAGGAGATGAGTAGGGGGAAGATGCCGCTCCAAAAATAGTTCATGGGACCAAGGTTGACATACTTCTCCAAGTCGTCTCGTTTTGGTGCAATGTCCAACTCGATCACAATGGCTGCCCAGAAGCGGTAGCATGCGGCGAGGAACAATACTGACACGAAGACTAACACGGCCCAGGCCATGAAGATGGCAAGGCCAGGAATCGTTGCAAGACCTTCTCTCCGGGGGATTTGTTTCTCATCTAACAGAAAGAGAGCGATTCCGAGATACGCCGCAGGGACCAAAGTAAACCAGAAGAAAGACCACAGCACGCGGCATACCCACTTCCGGGCGGGTTCGTCCTTCGTGTCTCTCCAGAAAGCACTCCAGGCAGACAGCCTAGTCAGGATGCCACCGAAGAGAATTGCGTAAAACAGGGCGAAGACCGTCTTAGTGTCCACTAGTGTTCACCTCGCTTTCATGTAACTCCGCATTTCGTGTGGTCTCGAAGCAGACCTCTTCAGCCCGCGTCACGCTGTCGGCGCCCGTCGTCTCAACCTGTGTACCATCTACATAGGTCCGGGCTACGCCACCGCCACGCGAGCCGACCCTGGTTGTTAACTATTCACGACCACTTCCTTTGGGTCCCGAATCCAGGTAGCATAACGATGCCAGTGCGGAAGTGGCGGAACTGGCAGACGCGCAGGCCTCAGGAGCCTGTGGGGGAAACCCCGTGGGAGTTCAAATCTCCCCTTCCGCACCAGACCACATCAGCTTTCAGCAGATCCCCATTCACCAATGAAGACTCCGCCTCAGGTCATCGAGCAAATTGCCGGATGGGCCGCGAAGACCCCCGGCCGTCCCGCCATCACGGATCGCACAAGTACGATCCCATTTGGACAGCTATGGGAGGACACTGGCTCTTGTGCCGATTTCCTCACCCGGTACGGCGTCGCGGAGGGTGCGGCGGTGGGTCTCCTCTTGCCCAACCGCGGACTCTTTGTAACCGCCCTCCTCAGCATCGCACGAGTAGGCGCCGTCGCTGTCCTCTTTCCCACATCGCTTTCAGCACCCGAACTGCAACGATACATCGAGATGGCGGGCACTCGGTGGGTCTTTGCTGGATCGGCGCACCGAGACCTCATTTTGGAGGCCGGGGGCCGACCCGCTCCTGGAAGCTATGGGGATCTCGAAGCATTCGCATTTCATGTCGTTCCGGCTGGGCCACTCACGCGGGATGATTTCATCGTCCAGCTGACGTCCGGAGTCGATCAGCCCTCGAAGTTAGCCGTCCGAACTTATGCGGCAGTATGGAACGAGATCCGGGACTTCGCTGAGGAGATCACGCTCACACAGCGTGACACTACCTTGGTGCTGTCATCAATCTTCCACTCCTATGGCCTGATTGGCGGAACCCTCGCCCCGCTGTGCCGAGGCGGCCGTGTCATCCTCCATGATGGATTCGACCCGCAGGTCGTGCTTCAGCGCATCCGGCAAGAACGCCCCACGATCTTGTTCGGCGTCCCTGTAATGTACCGGCGGATTATCGAGACCACCGCTAGCGAAGGAGACGACCTCTCGTCGCTACGGTTGTGCTTCAGCGCAGGCGCACCACTGCGCCCCGATGTGGACGATGAATTTGCCCGGCGATTTGGGAACAGGATCTCCCAGGACTATGGCTCCACCGAGGCCGGCGTGATCACGCTCCGGCTCGAATGGACATCACAACTGCAACAGTCAGTGGGCGTGCCGGTCCGCGGCCGGATCATCATGATCGAGGATACTTCCGCCCGTCCTCTCCCGCCGAGGCAGATGGGGGAAGTCATCGTCGAGTCGGGGGCGCTGGCACGTGGATATCTGGGTGACGTGCCACCCGGGACGATGACTCGCGAGAATCGTTTCCACACTGGCGACCTGGGGTGGGTTGACGAGGACGGGCACCTGTTCCTTGTCGGCCGGAAGAGCAGCCTCATCCATGCGGCGGGCGCCACCGTCGACCCCAGCGCCGTCGAAACCGTAATCGCTCGGATGCCCGGGGTCCGAGACGTCGCCGTTGTCGGCACACCGAATCCTGCGGGCGGAGAGCGGGTGAAGGCGGTTGTGGTAGCAGACGGCATCGCGACGGAGCACATTCTCCTCCACTGCCGACAACATCTGCCCGAGACTCACCAGCCAGAGGTAGTGGAGTTCCGCACCACGATTCCGCGGACACCAGCGGGCAAGATCCTGCGACGAGTGATGCGTTAAGCCCGCACGTCCCCTAGCTACAGCGGAATAGCGTGTGCTGGCGGGTGTCTACGCGGGCGCGCGCGGTGCCTCAGAGGAGGCAAATCGCTCCAAGAGGAGCGCGACGTGCTTCATGTGTTGAAAGAAGTCCTCCACCCGGATGTGCTCGTCTGGCGCATGTACGTTGCTGTGCGCGTAGCCGCAGCCGGTCCCCACGGTGGGGATCCCGAATTGCGCGGTGAGCTCGTGCATTGGCCCGGTCCCCGCCATGAGTGGGTATACCAGCGGATCGCGGCCATAGATCTCCTTGGCGGTCTGCACGACGGCTTTCGCCACGGGCGAGTCCACCGACGTGCGGGCCGGATGCTCCATGCCCAGCACGCGCACCTGGATATCGGCGAACCCGTGCTGCGCGAGATGGCGTTTAACCTTGTCCAGGATGTCCTCGGGGCGCTGGTTCGGGACCAGGCGAAAGTCAACCTTGGCGGTGGCCTGGCTCGGGAGGACGGTCTTCGACCCGGGACCAGTGTAGCCGGAGACGAACCCGCAGATCGTGGACGTCGGCTGGAAGAGATTGCGTTTGACCAACTGCATCCCGGTCACACCCAACAGAAATTGGTCGATGCCAAGGTCGCGGCGGCGGAAGTCGTCGTTCCCACCTGCTGCGAGCCGTCGGAGGTGTTCAACTTCCTCAGGAGTCGGCTCGGCGACGTCATCTGAAAATCCGTCAATCAGAATATTCTCGTGCCGGTCTTTGAAGGTGGACAACGCCCACACCAGCCGCCAGGCCGGGTTGGGGACGATCGTGGCGACGCTACTGTGCAGGTCACGGTTGGCGCCGCGGGCCTCCAGCTCAAGATAAAGAATACCCTTCGCGCCCATGTACACCTCAGGGGTTTCTTGGATGTCCTTATAGCCCGATTCCCACAAACACCCATCGGCCTGGACGAGATCGCGATGCGTGCGCACGAACTGGTGCAGGTGAAGGGAGGACACTTCCTCCTCCCCCTCCATGACGAAGTGCACCGTAAGCGGGAGCGCCCCGCGGGTCCGTAGCCACGCCTCCACAGCGCACAACCGGGCGACTAGGTTGCCCTTGTTGTCAGCGGCGCCGCGGGCGAAGAGTTTCCCATCGCGGATCTCGGCGGCAAACGGCGGGGAGTGCCACTCCTCCACCGGCTCAGGGGGCTGCACGTCATAGTGGTTGTAGATGAGCAGCGTCTTGGAGTGGTTGCCGACAGCCCCGTAGATCACGGGCGCACCATCGGTCGCGAACAACTCCGGGCGGACGCCGATCTGCTCCATCAACTGAGCCACCATCTGCGCGGTCTCGCGAATGCCAACGTTCTGGGCGGCAATGCTGGGCTGGCGGCACAACCATTGCAGACGTTCGATGAACTCTTGACGGTGTGCGTCGATGTAGTCGAACACGTCTTTCATCAATCACTGCCTCCTACGGACGATCCTCGGACGTGCGGATCTCCGGCGCAGGTATTTCGTCCTAGCTGACGGTAGCCCCTACGTTAGCGATCAGGGTGCGGGTGACGGGGAGGTGTCCCCCCTCGAGGCCTGGAGAACGTAGCGGAGGACCTGCGGCTCCGGCTGAGCGCCTACGAACTCGACGGTGTCGTTGATGACGACTTTGGGGACCGCGTACACGTTGAAGCGTTGGGCCAGCTCGGGAAACTCGCCCGCCTCGACAATATCAGCCCGGACGCGTGGACTTTCGATCGCCAGGAAGGCGGCCAGCCTGGCCGCGTGGGGACAGTGGGGTCAAGTGGGGGTGACAAAGACCTGGAGATGCACGTCGCGCGACACCTGTGCTAAGGCCGCGCGTGTTTCCTCTGCCACCGTCGTCGCCCCCCGTGAGACGGCGATGATGACCTCGATCAGCGTGGCAAACTCATAGCCCGCCGGCATCCCATAGAACCGCACTCCATAGTCCTGCGCCCCAATAATTGCTGTTGCCGGGGTATGCGCAATGCCCCGCGCCTTCGCGGCGTCTGGCTCGGACAGCGTACTGTGAAACTTCAGGGTGACTTTCGGGGAAAGAGTGGCGACCTCGGTGAGAATTTTCTGGGTGTATTCCGCGTACTCGCCTTCAGCATCCGGCAGAGCCAGTCCGCTGGTAGTGGGCGCGAAAAACTCCAAGGTAACGTCGTGCTGTAGCTCCCGTTCAAATCGTGTGCGGATGTATGCGGCGTCTTTTTCTTGTAAAAAAGGCATCTTCAGACCCACCTTTTCTCGAACATGCTACAGTAACTATAACTGGTCGTGGTGGACGCGCATTCCCACCGTGAGCCTTGCGGCCCTGACCGGCCGGAAAAGAAGACAAATCTTCGTGGCCGAACCTCTGGAACGCGACATCGAAGTCCTGCAGCACCTGCGGGGGTACCCGGAGGAGCTGCACCGGTTCGCCAATCTGATGAAACAAACGAACCCGCGGGGAATGTCGGCGGCGGCGTTCCTCTTGAACCGTGCGGGGGCCCAGGACGGGTTTCTGGAAACCATTTGTCGCTTGGTCGCTTCCGGGGAGAGCCTCCTCACAGCCGTCGAGGCGGCGGAGGCGGCAGGGGTGAGACCACAAGCGTTTCTCAATGACCTCGCCGCGCGCGCGGACTTCCCCACCCCGATCTTCCGCCAAGAACACCGCGCTCTCTGGCGGAAGGCTGACATCGAACACTACCTCCAATCACATCCCGCGCTCGCCTCACCTCCGGCACCTGGGTCCCCGGATCAGTGATCCGACAGGGTCGGCCCGACGGAGAACATGAGCTTGCCAGGGTAGGATGCAGATGAGCAAACTGCAACTGTGGGTGGACTGCAAGTCGTGTGGCCGAGAGTTCGACACGCGCGTGCAGATGGATCGCAAGAGTTTCGACCGCGGGACCCTAGCCGCGAACTACCACCTCTGCCCGCACTGCGGTGAGCGGCGCACCTACGCGAAGGCGGACTATCGGACCAAAGACGCTCTGCCTGCGCGAGCGGTTTCGCCCCCGCCGACAGGCCCTCAGAGCACCCCGAGCCTGTAACCCTACAGAAACGATCGGCGGAGCCGGATAACCCGGCCCCGCCCTCGCGCCGATGCTTCCCTACCCTCCCAGAGGGAGAGACAATCTTACGCGTGCTGCAAGACGATCTCGGCGAGTTTCTCTACGGCTTTCCAATCAATGTTCTTGAAGAACGTGTCGATGTAGCCTGCCTTGCCGGTCCCATAGTCCAGGTAGTACGCGTGCTCGAAGACATCGAGGGCAACAAGCACGGTGCCGTTCCAGATGGGAAAGGTGTTCTGCTCATCACCGATATAGTTGAACAGCCGGTTGGTATCCCAGTCCCACGCCGTCCACGCCCAGCCCCGGGCGGCGATCCCCGTCGCCTTCAGGTCTTTCTGCCAGTTCTCCACTGACCCGAACTCCCGGGTGATCAGAGCTCCGAGCTTGCCGGCCGGAGCGCCTCCCGATCCACCGAGCGTGCTGAAGTACATCTCGTGGTTCTTCACTCCCCCGACGGCTCGGGTGAGTTCGACCTTCAGCTCCCGGATGTCCGAGAATGTGGGGTTGGCCTTCGCCGGATCTTTGTCCAGCGCCGCGAGCTTCTCGTGGATCTCGTTCGCCTTGTTCACATAGCCCTGATAGAGCTTGTAGTGCTCTTCCATCGTCTTCTTGGAAATGCCCGTGAGTTCGATGTCGAATGACCGGAACTTCTTCGCTTCGTACTTCGGATACGCCATGCTCTCGCCTCCCTGAGTGTGGACCTTAGCGCCTCTCATTATAGCGCGTGCCACACGGTCGTCTGCCGGGCAAGGAGGAGTCCTGGCGCGGGCCGAACCCGTCCCCGATGAGCGAAATCCGCAGTGGGAGACAACGCGCTGTCTTGTCCGCATGGCGAGACGGTGCTGCTACGGCGCGTCTAGACGGACGATCACGAGGGGAATGTAGTACGCACGCACCATCGGCGTGTGACAGGACTGTGAGGCAAAGAGGCATGTTGTGGAGCTGCCACTAACCGCACCCTGCCCGCAGTGCGGGTCGGAGATGGAACCGCGTGGGAGAGCGCGACGCGGGCGGCCCGTTTACGTGTGCCCGGAGTGCGGCTACGAGATGGAAACCCCCGAGGAGCCACGAGAACCCGCCGACGACGAGAGTACCTGACCGGTGCCCGTTAGATCACTTGAAACGACTCTCAACGTAGTTGTCTCGACTACAGCAGCTCCAGCGTTTGTCAGCCGAGCCTCCGCTTTGAAGAGAACCTCACCAAGCCGCGTGATCGGTGATCAATTCGTAGAGGGGAACACGGACTCGTTTGTAGACGAGATACGCCAGTATCGAACTCGTCAGCCCTTTGATCAGATTGAATGGGAGTAGGGCGGGAAGGATCAGCCCTACAACCGTGTCCCGAGGAATCCCGTAGAAAATCGGCGTGAGGAGGATGTTCGCGACAATCATCACCACAGTCATCGCCCCCACACCGAAGATGAGGGATTTCACCGCCCCAGCTTTCGTGTGTTCTACTTTGTAGTAGCTACCCGCGACCGCAACAAGGCTCACCCCTGCCAGCAGATTCATGAAGATGCCAAACGGCCCGCCCACCCCCCCGGACCGGAACATGTTGATCAGCACCGCTTTGACGACCTCCACGGCGATCCCGGAGACCGGACCCAACGCAAAGGCGGCAATCAACGCGGGGATATCCCCGGGCTCGTACTTCAAGTACACGGGAAACGTCGGAAGGGGAACTTCAAGGTACATCAAGACAAACGCGAACGCACCTAAGACTGCGATCTGCGTAATCCGGTTCACCTGCCCCACCACCCTTTGGCGACACTGCGGGGCAGGAAATACCTACATGAAGGGCTGGAAGGGGTATCTGGCGCACACGCGCCATCCCCCGTGAGCCCAGCACTGCAGGCCAGACCTTCTCCCATCCGGACTCTACCGTCGGCTCCGGCTTCGCCTCCCGAACCACCCTGCTGCCTCCACCACGAATCGGTGGCGACACCTCTGTCAGGTGGATCAGGGGACCGGATCCATCGTATCCGCAAAAGGCGGTTGCGAGTCGCGGGCTCCAGCTCACGCTGTTACCGCCGGTCGGGAATTGCCCGTCAGGACGACGGACTCACCCTGCCCCGAAGGTCGCTATGTAATTTTTCACTCACATGCTAGCATTGGCCCAGGATCAGGTCAACGGACGCCGGATCCACCCGTCGGCGCACACGCCTCGCACGTCACGAGCCCTGCGATCGCACTCCGACCGATCCCGGGAGTCCCATGGAACGACACGCGTTTGGCTGGATGTCCACTCTCGTTCCGGTGATCGGACAGGGCACCTGGGATATGGAATCCAATCGCAACGCGTCGATCGCCGCGCTACGACGGGGGATGGACCTCGGCATGACACACCTTGACACGGCCGAAATGTACGGGAACGGTGCGGTCGAGGAAATTGTGGGCGAAGCACTGGTGGGGCGGCGCGCTGAAGCGTTTGTTGTGTCCAAGGTCCTGCCGCAGAACGCCTCCCGCGCGGGGACCATCGCGGCGTGTGAGCGCAGCCTGCGCCGGCTGCGCATGGATTCCCTCGATGTCTATCTCCTCCACTCGCCCAGCCGGCATCCCCTCAGCGAGACCATCGCTGCCTTCGAGGATCTTGTCCGTACCGGCAAGACCAAGGCGTGGGGTGTCTCGAATTTCAACACAAACCTCCTCGAAGACGCCGTGCGATTGGCCGGGCCGGCGCGCATCGCCTGCAACCAGGTGCTCTACCACCTGGAGCAGCGGGCGATCGAGCACACGCTCCTGCCTGCGTGCACGCGGCACCGCATTGCGCTTGTCGGGTACAGTCCGTTTGGCCAGGAGAGATTCCGGACACACCGGGTGCTGGAAGACATCGCGGGCGCCCATGGGGTCACGGCTCGGCAGGTCGCCTTGCGGTTTCTCGTCCGCGATCCGAACGCCTTCACTATCCCGAAGTCGTCCAGCGTGAAGCACGTCGAGGAAAATTCCAGCGCGAGCAGCTTAGAACTGACGGAGGAGGAGATCCAGCGCATCGCGGCCGCGTTCCCAGCACGACGGGCGGATTGAGGGAACGTGTCTTTTCGCTAACCGGTCGGGTAGCTAATTCTCAATCCGCCCGCCAGTATCTGCGGGGGTCATGCTCAAATCCGTGATCTCCAGGATTTCCAATACCCGACGTAATTGCTCCGCTGCCTCCAGCACCACGTCGGCCGACAACTCGTCCATTCCCACGAGCGTCACTTCGGCCCGCGCCGTGCCATCGTCCCGCCTCACCTTGACCCGTTGAATCCGGTCCAACATGTCCCACGCGTTGGCCATTTGGCTGCCCGCCCCTTCCCACAACCTCGGTATGTCTGTCCCGCCGCTTCGATCCGATCCCGGCGACCGGTCACTTTCAGGATATCGGCGTGACGTGAACGACGGGCGAAGGATGGGTCAAGAGTGCACGAAATCTCGCAGGCGAGGGCGGCGCGCTTTTCTGTGAGGAGGTCAGACGTTGAGCTCGCGCAGCTCACCAGTCACGATATAGACGATGCGCTCGCAGATGTTGGTCACATGGTCGGCGGCGCGTTCGAGGTGACGGGCTACGATCAGCAGTTCCAACGCGCGGGGAACGGTCTGCGGATCATGGATCATGATCTCGAGCATGTCATGCAGCACGCGGTTCCGCAGACGGTCGATCGCGTCATCTTGGGCGGCCGTCTGCCGGGCCAGATCAGCATTCTCCATCTGAAACGCCATGAGCGCATCACGGATCATCCCCTGGAGAATTTCGTCCATTTGGGGAATGTCCACCAGGGGCTTGACCAGCGGCTCCGCCGCCAGCCGCTTCACCGCCCGCGAAATGCCCTCCGCGTGGTCGGCCATCCGCTCGAGATCGATCGTAATGGCAAAGACCGAGGCAATCGTGCGCAGGTCCCCCGCCATCGGCTGCTGGGTCGCCAGCAGCCTCATGCACCGCTGCTCGAGGTCCATGTGCAGGGCGTCGATGGCATCGTCTTCGGCGATGATCCGCTCGGCCGCCGCGACATCGCGGGCGCGCAAGGCTTCGACGGCCCCGTGGATGGCCTCGCCGGCTCGCTCCCCCATCCGGACGACCCCCTCGTTCAACTGCCGCAGGTCACGTTCAAACGCGCCCCGCGTCATCAACCGAACCGTCCGGTAATGTAGTCCTCGGTCCGCTTATCGATCGGGCGGGTGAACATACCAGTTGTGGAACCAAACTCCACGAGCTGGCCCGCCAAAAAGAATCCGGTCACATCCGACACCCGCGCCGCCTGCTGCATGTTATGGGTGACGATCACAATCGTGATCTCCTTCGCCAGCTCGCGGGCAAGTTCTTCGATCCGGAGCGTCGCGGCGGGGTCCAGCGCAGAGGCAGGCTCGTCCATGAGCAACACTTCCGGCGAGACCGCCAGGGCCCGGGCGATACACAGGCGCTGCTGCTGCCCTCCGGACAGGCTCGTCCCCGGTTTATGCAGGCGATCCTTTACCTCCTCCCACAGCGCCGCCGCGCGCAGGCTGCGTTCGACCACTTCGTCCAGCCGCCGGCGGTCGCGTTCTCCCGCCAACCGCACCCCGGCAGCCACGTTGTCATAGATGTTCATCGTGGGGAAGGGATTGGGCTTCTGGAAGACCATGCCCACCCGCCGGCGGACGAGCACGGGATCAACCCCCGGCGCGTAGATGTCCCGTTCATGCACCCGCACAACCCCGCTGACGCGGGCGGAGGGGACCAACTCGTGCATGCGGTTGAGACAGCGCAGAAACGTCGACTTCCCACACCCCGACGGCCCAATGATCGCCGTCACCTGGCGTTCGGGGACGCTCAGCGTGATGCCGCGCAAGGCATGCAACCGGTCGAACCACGCGTGCAAGTCGTCTGTCTGCACCGCGGTATTGCGTTCGACCAGCGTCGGGGCATGGGTCTCCACGTTGCGGACCTCCAGCTGCTTAGGCATAAGTTCCGCTGCCTAACGCAGCCTTACCTGCCGACTGGTCGCGTACCGGGCAAGGGTGTTGACCACGAGGACGATGGCGACGAGCACCAGCGCTCCCGCCCAGGCCTGCCGGTGCCAGTCATCAAACGGGGAAATGGCGTAGGCAAAGATTTGCAGCGGTAAGGCGGCAATGGGTTGCAGGATACTCCTGTTCCAGAAGCGATTCCCAAACGCCGTAAAGAGCAGCGGGGCTGTCTCCCCGGCGATGCGCGCTAGGGCGACCATGATCCCGGTGACGATGCCCGCCGTGGCCGTCGGCAGCACCACCCGCAGCGTGGTCTTCCACTGAGGAATCCCCAGGGCGAGGGCGGCTTCGCGTACGCTCTGCGGGACTAGGCGCACGACCTCTTCCGTCGTGCGCATCACCGTGGGGATCAACATCACCCCCAGCGCGACCCCCCCCGCCAGCGCGCTGAAGTGCCGCAACGGGAGAACGATGAGGACATAGGCGAACAACCCCATGACGATGCTGGGGATCCCGTTCATTACGTCGGCAGCAAAGCGGCTGATCCGGCTCACTTGCGTCTGAGGGTACTCGGACAGAAACGTCCCCCCGAGCACCCCGATCGGAATGCCCAAGCACCCGGCAAGTCCGATCAATGTCAACGTACCTGTAATGGCGTTGGCCATCCCGCCGCCGGGTTCCCCCGCGGCCCCCGGCAGCTTGGTGAAGAAATCCCAGTTCAGAGCGGACAGCCCCGTCTGGGCCAGAAACGCCAGGACCAGGGCCAGGGGCGTGAGCACCAGGACGGTGCAGAGCAAACACACCAAGGTCATCCCCTGATCCATCGATCGGCGCCATCGGTATCGGGTGTCCATTCTCACTCCGCGATGAGCGACGGGCCTTGCACGACACGGTTCACCAGCAGCCGCGCCAGCGCGTTCATGGCCACCGTGACCACCAACAACACCAGCCCCGCATAGACGAGCGCTGCCACGTAGAGATCCCCGGTGGCTTCCGCGAACTCGTTCGCGATGACCGCCGGAATGGTGTAGGCCGGCGCGAATAACGAGGCCCGGATCTGGGGGACATTGCCGATGACCATGGTCACCGCCATCGTTTCCCCCAACGCCCGGGCCAGCGCGAGAAAGATCGCGCCGAGAATCCCGGACCGGGCATACGGCAACACCGCCGTTCGCGTCGTCTCCCACCGCGTGGCTCCCAGGGCCTGCGCTGCCTCGCGTTGCGCGGTCGGCACTGCGCGCATGACAGCCGTGCTAACGGCGACCACGAACGGGACGACCATCACCGACAAGATCAGTCCGGCTGTGAGCATGCCCACGCCCAGCGGTGGGCCGCGAAACAGAGGAAGAAAGCCCAGAGACGCCTGGAGGGCTGGCTCGGCCGCCGTGCGCACCCAGGGGACAAGGACGAAGATCCCCCACAGACCGATGACGACGCTGGGGATGGCCGCCAGGAGTTCCACGAGAAAGCTAATCGGCGTGCGGAGCCATCCGGGCACGAGTTCGGACAGGAAAATGGATACTCCCAGTCCGAGTGGTACGGCAATCAGCAGGGCCAGAGCGGAGGAGACGACCGTGCCGTAGACAAAGGGCAGGACCCCGAACTGGTTTGCAACCGGATCCCAGGTGGACGTGATGAGGAAGCGCGCGGCGAAACGCTGCATCGCCGGCCATGCCGCGACGAGCAGCGCCACCACCATGGTCCCAATGACAAGCGGGACGGCTGCCGCCATCGCCGCCAACAGAAGATGGAACCACGCATCTCCTGTTTGCGCGTTATCGCGGACCAGGCGGCCGCCCTGCGCAGTTGCCACGCGGTCTACGGGAGTAGTGCCGCCCCTTGAGCGGTCACCGTCTTGAGCGTCTTCTCAATCCGCCCGACCAGGCTCTTCGGGAGCGGCGCATACAGCAGCGTCGGGGCATACTTCTGACCATCATGCGTGGCCCACCAGAGGAAAGACACTAGAGCCTTCCCCTTGACTGGATCGGGCTGTTCGCCGTAGATCAGGATCCACGTGAACCCCGCGATGGGATACGCATCTTTGCCATCCGGGTTGGTGAAGAAGACCCGGTAGTCCTGGGGAATGGAAGCTAGGGCCCCGTCCACCGCCCGGCCTGTGCTGGACAGGGTGGGCGGCACGAACTGGCCCGCCTTGTTGCGCACGTAACCAAAGGGCATCTTGTTGGTCAGTGCGTAGGCCAGCTCGACGTAGCCCAGAGCGTAGGGGGTTTGCTTCACGACCCCTGCCACTCCCTCGTTCCCCTTGCCCCCCAGACCGGTGGGCCAGTTCACAGACGTCCCCTCTCCGACCTGGGTCTTCCACTGGGGGCTGACCTTGCTCAGGTAGTTCGTGAAGATGTTCGACGTTCCCGACCCGTCCGAGCGGTGAACCACGACGATGTCGGCCGCCGGCAGGGCGACTTTCTGATTGTCCTGCAGCAACCGCGGGTCATTCCACTTCGCCACCTTGCCCAAGAAGATGTCCGCGAGCACATCAGGGGAAAAATTTAAACCGGTGGTCACACCAGGCACGTTGTATGTGATGACGACTGCGCCCGCGACCATCGGAATGTGCAGAACGCGTCCACCTGCCTGCGCGATCTGTTCATCGGTCATCGGCCCGTCGCTGGCGCCAAAGTCCACGGTCTTGGCAATGAACTGCCGGATGCCTCCACCGGAGCCGATGGACTGGTAGTTGATCTGGACACCCGTCTCCGCTGCGTAGACTTGCGACCACTTCGAGTACAGGGGGTATGGGAATGTCGCCCCTGCGCCATTTAAGATGACCGGGGATTGCGCGAGCGCGCTGCTGACCCCACCTGCAAGCAGCATGACGGCCAGCGCGAGGGCCATCTGCTTTACCCGCATCACTTGCATCCTTTGCCACCTCCAGGCTATGTTCGGAACACTTTAAGCGTACCCTGGCGAGGGTAAGGGGATGCTAAGAATGCGTGAAGCCTGGTTGAAAAGCGAGTGAAACTGGGAGGGTTAGTCGCCCAAATCCAGCCGGTACCCAATGCCGCGGACGGCGACGATACGCACCCCCGCGGTCCGTTCGACCTTTTTGCGCAGCCACCCGATGTGCGTGTCGAGGGTGCGGGTATCGCCGAAGTAATCCTGGCCCCAGACCTCGCCCAGGAGGCGCTCCCGCCGGACCACCTTGCCCTGATGACGCAGGAGCAGGTGCAAGAGGGCGAACTCCTTGGCGGACAGAGCCACCGCAGCCCCGGCGACTTGGACATCGTGACGGCTCAGGTCCATCGTCAGCCGCCCGGCGACGAGGCGTTCCTCGCGCCCCGTCTGGGTCAGAACCGTTTCCAAGACGTTGGCGACGTCCTCGCAGCGATCGGTGCTCGCTTCCAAGATCTCGCAGATGTCCTTCCACTTGACGATGTCGCGGGCGCTAGCGCGGCGGCTGAAGAGCGCGCCAATCGCGTCCCGCAAGACGTCGTCACCGCGGTTTTCCAGCCGATGCAAGGTGCGCGTGTGCACGAACAGCTCGCCAGTTTGCCGCAGCTCAAGGGCCTGCCGCAGTTCCTGGGCCGATTCGAGGACGATCTGGCCCAGCTCGCGGGCGGCCGGAATCGCGCGGCGGACCCGGTGAATCGCTAGACGCGCCGCCGCAGCTTCGATTGCATCCAGAATGTCGTCGAGGTACCCAGTGAGAGCTTTGAGCGCGTCGGAGGCGATTAGCGTCGGGTGCGGCGTCATCAACATCTCGAACATATCGCGCGCGACCGCGTCGCCCTTGTGTTCAAGGTCCCGAATGGTCTGCCAGCCTTCGGCGATCGGGGTGCGGCCCGCCAGGGATTCGACCAGCACTTCGGCCGACTGGAGGATCGTCTTCCCCATTTCCTCTAAAAGGTCAACCTCCGGCGACCCTCGCTCGGGTCGGGGCGGAGTGGTCGGCACCGGCTGGGGACTATTGGGATCGGGGGGCATGCTCACTCAGAATATCACGGGGCGCACCCTCCGGCACGACAGGACTGCGGACCGGATTGATGGATCGTTCACGGAAAGGCAGGCTGCCCGTTGACGGTCATGGTCTTGAGGGTGCGTTCTACCCGGTCCACCAGTTGGCGAGGCAACGGCGCATACAGGTAATTCGGTGCGTGCTTCTGGCCCTCATGGGTCGCCCACCACAGGAACTGTGTGAGCGCACGGCCTTTATCCGGATCGGGCTGATCGGCGTAGACGACCAGGTAGGTGAGACCGGCAATCGGATAGGCGAACCCGGCATCGGGATTTGTCATCAACATCAGGTAGTCGTCGGGAATCGTCGGCAACGCGGCTTCCAGCGCTTTCGTCGTCGACGTCAGCGACGGGGCAAGCAGCTGTCCAGCCTTGTTGCGCACGCTGCCGAATGTCATGCGGTTCCCGAACGCGTGCGCGAGCTCCACATAGCCGATCGAATTCTCGGTCCGGCGCGCGAGATCCACCACGCCCTGGTCGCCGCGGGCCTCGCGGCCCACTGGCCACTGCACCGTGCTGCCCTCACCGACCCGCTCGCGCCACTCCGGGCTGACCTTGCTCAGGTAGTTCGTCCAGATCGCGGTGACACCCGAGTCGTCCGACCGATGGATGACCACGATGGGTTTGGCTGGCACCTTCGCCTGCGGATTGAGATCGACGAGACGTTTATCGTCCCACTGCGTGATCTTCCCTAGGAAGATATCCGCGAGGACCGGCCCGGTAAACGCCAACCCGTGCGACAAATCCTGCACCGCATACACGGGCACCACGGCGCCCGCAACAATGGGCACAAACACGAGCGGCCCCGAGGCGTGGGCGAGCTGGTCACGTGTAGGTATCGCATCGATCCCTGCGAAATCCACGCCCCGATCCAGGAGTAATCGGAGTCCGTCGCCCGACCCGACCTGATGGTACACAAGGCGCACGCCGCGCTCCGCGGCATACACCTGGATCCACTTCGCGTACAAGGGGCCGGGGAAGCTCCCTCCCGCACCGGTCAAGCCCACCGACTGCGCAGTCGAGGCGCCCATGCCAAGGTGCACAAGCAGCGCCACCAGGGTTGCCGCCACGACCAGGGAACGACCGTACCTCACACGTGTCCTCCTACTATCTCTTATCGGACAAACGGGGTCGCGCTGTAACGGGTCTCCTTAATAACGTCTCTGGGATCACATGTGTTCTCTCTTTCTCATCCCCGCGGAACCCGCACGCGTCGCCTTTTGAGGCTCCTGCGGAAGAACGTATCCCGGCGATGGATCACGCCAGTCCTTTGGACTCTTCACGGAGATCGACCACAGTCCCACGGGTGAGACGCTGCAAGAGAACCGGGGCAATCGCGAACACACTGGTGGGCGTCCCCGCGGCAGCAAAGACGATTTCGAAACCCAGCAGGTCACGGTCGATGTAGACGGGCAAGGGCCGCTCGTGTCCCACCGGAGGGACTCCTCCGATGGCGAATCCCGTGACGTCATGGACCACATCAGCACTCGCCTTAGTGATGCTGCGGACGCCGGCGGCGCGGGCCAGTTTGGTGGCGTCCACGCGATTCGCCCCCGAGGCCAACACCAGAACCGGCTGTACGTCGGCCAGGAACACAAGCGATTTGACGATCTGAGCCACCGTCGTGCCGATTGCAGCCGCGGCATCGGCGGCCGTGCGCGTGCTGTGAGGAAATTCCAAAATGTCGATGGCGACGCCGCCCGCGTGCAGCGCGGCGAGAACGCGATCTGTCGGCTTCACTGAGTACATCCCTTCTGGACGGTCCGCGACGTTCCTGTGGCAGGGAGAATCTGTGCCCCGAGCTCAGGCCCGGCCTCCGTTACCATAAGGGAGGTAGTCTGACGGAGTTCTCAGAACAGACCGTCGCCATGCGCATCCTCGCCTGTGCAGACCAGCACGGCCGGCCCGACCGCATCGCCCGTGTCCGCGCGCTCACCAGTGAGCTGCGGCCCAACGTGGTCGTGCTCCCTGGCGATCTGACCCATGCCGGCAGCGGGAGCGAGACGTTGGCTCTGCTGGCGCTCCCTTTCCCTGTTCTCGCCGTTCCCGGGAACATGGACTACGCAACAGAGGCTGCGCGGATTCGCACCGAAGGGCGGCTGGGGGAGGCTGATCCTGTGATTATCGACGGCGTCTCTTTCGGCGGGCCGGACGTCACCCGCCAGTGTGACGTCTTAGTGGTCCACGAACCCCCGCTCGGGATTCTGGACACGGGTTCCGGCGGTCGGCACTTCGGCACTACACGGGTCCGGGACTTAATACACCGCCTACACCCGCGTGTAGTGCTCTGCGGTCACGTCCATGAGTCTCCAGGCATAGAGCGGTCCGGGGACACTCTCGTGGTCAACTGCACGATGGGGGATGGCAAAACCGGCGGGGCGTTGATCGAACTCACAGCCTCCGACACCACGGCGCGCCTACTCTAGCACCATGGTTTCCCCCGCGTCCTCCCACGCGTGGGAACTCTTACATTCGCGCCCCCGCTAATGTGCGGTGCATCGTGCGCATACACATCCCTACCACCGCAGTCAGCCCTGCGGCCTGCGCGCGTGAGGCGGCATCGGGGTTCTCTGCACCAGGCTGCATCCACACAACCGAGGCACCAATGGCAATTGCGTCCTCCACGACGGGAGGGACCGCCTCAGGACGCCGGAAGATCAAGACGACGTCCACATGCTCGGAGATTTCCCGCAGGCTTGAAAGCGAGCGCTCGCCCAGTGCTTCCGCGAGGCGTGGGTTCACGGGAATGATCCGGTAGCCCGCCTTTTGCAGGTAGCGCGCAATCTCGTTGCTTGGCCGATCGGGCTTGTCAGACAGACCCACGACGGCAATGGTCCGCGCCGATCCGACAATCTGTGCCATCTTCTCCCAGCTCACTGCCATTCTCTAAACCTCCATCCGCGGCAGTCTGCCGCGATTTCGCCTGCTCCCTCGGCCCTGTCCACCACTTTTACGCGGGCGGTGAGGGGGTGCGCACCGATGGACCAAGAAACGTTCCGGCGCCTTCGTCAATCCACCAGACGACATCCCCAGCGGTGGGCTGCACACCCAAGGCGGGGCAGGTCTCCGGATCACAGGGACCCACCAGGACCCGGTGTACCGCGCCAGCCTTCCCTTTGCCCGCCACGAGGAAGAAGACGGCAGCCGCGTGATTGATGACAGGCAACGTGATCGTCAGCCGCTGCGGGGGATCGACTGACGCCCGCACCGCGATCACCCGGCGGTCCCGGGCTTGGAGCGCAGGGGAGGCCGGAAACAGCGATGCGATGTGGCCGTCCGCGGCCAGGCCCAGCAATATGAGATCGAAGCGCGGCCAACGGCCTGCAAACCGCTGCGCCAAGAGTGCCTCATACGCACGCGCCGCGCCCTCGGGGTCGGCATGGGAGGTTGGCATCGGATACACGTTTTTGGTTGGAATCGGCAGACGGTCTAGAAGCGCATCTTTCACCATCCGGTAGTTGCTGCGCGGGTCATCGGGTGGCACATACCGCTCATCACCCCAGAACAGATCGACCTGGTTCCACGGGACGCGGTCGACATATTCCTCCGCCAGCAGACGATACAGGGCGCGCGGGGTGTTGCCGCCGGACAGGGCTAGCGCGCAGCGCCCCTCGGATTCCACCACCGAGCGCACGCGATCAACGAGGGCGCGTGCGGCGGCCTGACTCATCGCCTCGAGGTCAGGATAGACGTAGACGCTGGGTCTGGTTTGCGACGGCGCCGTCATGGTTTGGCCCGCAAGACCTCATGCCCACCGAACTGCTCGCGCATGACGGCCAGCAGCCGGTCCGAGTACGCGTACTCGTCCCGCGAGCGCAGCCGCTCCAGCAACGCGAGGGTGATGACCGGAGCCGGGCTGTCCAGCTCGATGGCCTCGAAGACAGTCCAGCGACCTTCGCCGGAGTCGGCGACCCGGGGGATCACGTTCGCGAGCTCGGGGTCTTGCCGCAGCGCGGCGGCGGTAAGATCGAGCAGCCACGAGCGGACCACGCTCCCGTAGCGCCAGATCTCCGAGATCTGCCGCACATCCAAGTGGAAGTCGGTCTTTCGCTTCATGAGGGCGAAGCCTTCGGCCAGCGCCTGCATCATGCCGTACTCAATTCCATTGTGCACCATCTTCACAAAATGTCCCGCCCCGTGGGGGCCGACATGGCCCCATCCCAGATCGGGTCCGGGTGCGAGAGTCTGGAAAATCGGCCGAAGGCGGGCCACGGCGTTGGGATGGCCCCCCACCATGAGACTGTAGCCTTCAGTACGCCCCCAGATGCCGCCGCTCGTGCCGACGTCGACGAATTCTAGTCCGTGTTCGCTCACCATTGCAGCCCGGCGAAGAGTATCGCGGTAGTAGGAATTGCCGCCGTCCACCACGGTGTCGCCGTGGCTTAAAAGGGGCAGGAGCGTCTGCAACGTCTGATCGACCGCGGCGCCGGCGGGGATCATCAACCAGACGATGCGCGGGGCACGCAATGTGGTCATGACCTCCGGGAGGGAGGCGACTGCTTCGCCACCCGCCTGCACGGCCCGCTGGCGGGACTCCGCCGACCGCGCGTAGCCCACGACGCGGTGTCCGCCGCGGACTAACCGCTCGGTCATGTTCGCGCCCATGCGTCCTAACCCAATCATCGCTAACTCCATGGACTCTCACCTCGCCGTTGAGTTTGTGCGGAGGGCGTGCACGGCATCATGCGCGCTCCTGCAGACCATACGTTGCCGCCCCCAACAAGGCGGCCTGCGGCAACAAGATTACGTGGACGGGAATGCGGGCGAGCAGCGGGGCCAACCGCCCCTTCCGCCGGAAAGCGTCGATGAACGTCCTCCCGTCGAGGGCGGTGATGATGCGACGGGGGATCCCCCCGCCCAAGTACACGCCGCCCGTGGCGAGCACCTTCAGGGCGAGATTTCCCGCCTCGGCGCCCAAGACCGAGACAAAAAGATCCAGCACCCCGCGGCACAACGCGCTGATGGGCTCTTGCAGCGCCGCAGCCACAATGACTGGGTTCGGATCGTCTGCGGCCGCCAAGCGCTCCTTCAGCCATGCTGGTTCTTCAGCAAAACCGCTTTCTTTGAGGTAGTTGTAGATCAAGGGCATCCCCCGACCGGAGCAGACACGCTCGTAGCTGACGTGCTCGAATTTCGCGCCCATGTACTCGAGTAGGCCCACCTGGCGAGGATCCGTCGGGCCGAAGTCCGTATGCCCGCCCTCAGTCGCGTACGCCCGTGGCTTCCCTCCGTCAAAAACCACAAACGCCTCTCCTAGTCCGGTGCCGGGGGCGATGATGGCATTCGGAGCACCGAGCACGGGGGTGCCGGGATTGAGGGTGTGCATCTCTTCGGGCTCCAGCAACGGCAGGGCATAACCGAGCGCTTGCACGTCATTGACCAACATCACATTAGAAAAACCGCCGGATTTGGCCA
>Ga0209283_10000303_pt1 | contig 24934 bp, 29 predicted proteins | sample CZO8metaG_2_FD_188354 | JGI IMG/M metagenome (GOLD analysis project Ga0209283, IMG submission 188354) | Vadose zone soil microbial communities from the Eel River Critical Zone Observatory, Northern California, USA - CZOApr15con2H1.8 metaG... | ecosystem: Environmental > Terrestrial > Soil >...
CCGCAGTGCCGATCTGCGCCGCGAGGGTGCGCTCCTCGGTCACCGCCTGGGTGCCGAGGTAGCCGAGCACGAAGAACGCGATCACGAAAAGCGCAATCGCCGTCTTGGTGATCGGCCCCTTGTAGCGGATCGACTTGACGGGGCTCTGGTCGAGCCAGGGCAGGAAAAAAAAGATCATGACCGAAGTGCCCATCAGCACGACGCCCCAGACCTTGGCATCCAGTGTCAGGAGTCCAAGCAGCAGCACGATTGCAGTCACCCCTACGGCCATCCGAGTTGCGGCGCTCCTGACGCTCCAAACGACGAGCAGCGCAAAGGCGACGAGAGCCGGCGTGAGCGCCCAGAACACGAACTCTTCCGTGGTGGCGCGCAGAATCGAGTAATACGGCGTGAAGTACCACACCGGAGCGATGTGCGGCGGAGTCTTCAGCGGATCGGCCGGAATGAAGTTGTTGGCTTCGAGGAAATAACCACCGGCTTCCGGGGCGAAGAACACGACGATCGAGAACACGACGAGGAACACCACCACCCCGAAGCTGTCCTTCACGGTGTAGTAGGGGTGAAACGGAATGCCGTCGAGCGGCTTGCCGGTCTTGGGGTCCTTTACTTTCTTGATCTCGACGCCGTCGGGGTTGTTCGAGCCGACCTCGTGCAGCGCGAGCAGGTGCGCGACGACGAGCGCGAGGAGCGCGAGCGGCACGGCGATCACGTGGTAGGCGAAGAAGCGGTTGAGCGTCGCATCCGACACCACGTAGTCGCCGCGGATCCAGATCGCGAGATCCGGCCCGATGACGGGGATCGCGTCGAAGAGGTTCACGATCACCTGCGCGCCCCAGTAGGACATCTGGCCCCAGGGAAGGAGGTAACCGAAGAAGGCTTCCGCCATGAGGCAAAGGAATACCAGCATGCCGAAGATCCACAGGAGCTCGCGCGGCTTGCGGTACGAGCCGTAGAGCATCGCGCGGAACATGTGCAGGTACACGCAGATGAAGAAGAACGAGGCGCCGGTCGAGTGCATGTAGCGGATCCACCAACCCCAGGGCACCTCGCGCATGATGTATTCGACCGAGGCGAACGCCTGGGCGGCGTCCGGCTTGTAGTTCATGGTGAGGAAGATGCCGGTGACGATCTGGATCACCAGAACGAACAGCGCGAGCGAGCCGAAGTAATACCAGAAGTTGAAGTTCTTCGGCGCGTAGTACTCGGTGAGATGCTTGCGCCAGGTCTCCATCAGCGGGAAACGCTGATCGATCCAGGTGAGCAGGTCGTTGAAGGGTCCCGCGCCCGTTACCGGTTGCTTTTCGCCGGCCGCCATCGCGCTAGGCTCCCTTCTTGTCCTCGCCGATCAGGATCCTGGTGTCGGAGAGATAGGTGTAGGGGGGAACCTTGAGGTTGTCAGGCGCGGGCTTGTTCCGGTAGACGCGGCCGGCGAGGTCGAAGAGCGAGCCGTGGCAGGGGCAGTAGAAGCCGCCGGTCCAGTCGCTCTCGAAGGCTTCCGGCCCGGCCTTGAGCCGATCCTGCGGCGAGCAGCCGAGGTGGGTGCAAATACCGACGACCACCAGATAGTCCGGCTTGATCGAGCGGAACTCGTTCCGGGCGTACTCCGGTGTGAGTTCGCCTTTTTTGCGCTCGCTCCTGGGGTCGGCGACCTTGACGTCGGCTTTCTTGATCCCCTCGAGCATCTCCGGGGTCCGGTGCACGATCCACACGGGTTGGCCGCGCCATTCGACGGTCATCTTCTCTCCCGGCGCGAGCAGGCTGATGTCCGCCTCCACGGGCGCGCCGAGCGCCTCGGCGCGCTCCGAAGGCAGCATCGAGGCGACGAAGGGAACGGCGGTCCCAACTGCGGCCGCGCCGCCCGCGCAGGCGCTCGCAATCACCAGGTTGCGCCGGGCGCGGTTGGGCTTCGAGTGGTCACTCATCCAGAAGATTCCTGATCCGGAAAGATAGGGTGGAAAAAAGGGGGAATTATACAGAAAGCCCTCTCACGAACCAAATTTTTTGCTCCAATCCATTGATTTAGATCATGAATTCTAGATCGGCCGAGTCACACCCGGCCGTCGTCTCACGCGGCTTGAGCAGACGGCGCGTCGGGCTCCGCGAATCGCGCGGCAGTTTCTGCGTCGCGGGGCCGCGAACCCGAGGGCGAGCCGACCTATAATCGCCGCTCGAAGCACCACTCGCTGGAGCACATGCGCAATCTTTGGCTCATCTTCGCGCAGACGGCCACCGTCGCGGTCGGCGTGCTTTTCGTCGTCACCACGCTGAAGCCCGAGTGGCTCGGCCGTCCCGCCGCGGGGCCCCAAGTGGTCGAGCTGCGCCAGGCAGCCACTTCACCGGGGGGCTCCGCGCGCGCGGCCTCCTACAGCGATGCGGTGAGGAAAGCCGTACCGGCGGTCGTCAATATTTTCACCAGCAAGGAAATCAAGACGCCGCGCCACCCGCTCCTCGACGACCCCCTGTTCCGGCATTTTTTCGGAGACCGCCTCGAAGACGAGCCGCAGCGCGCGGCAAGCCTCGGCTCGGGTGTGATCGTCAGTTCCAAGGGATACGTCCTCACCAATCACCACGTCGTCGAGGCGGCCGACGAGATCGAGGTGGCGCTCGCCGACGGCAAGAAATTGAAGGCGAGGGCGGTGGGTTCCGACCCGGAAACCGACATCGCGGTCCTGCAGGTCGAAGGGGGTCCTCTTCCGGCGATCACTTTCGGTGACGCCGATGGCCTGCGCGTGGGCGACGTCGTGCTCGCCATCGGCAATCCCTTCGGGGTGGGCCAGACCGTGACCATGGGCATCGTGTCGGCGCTCGGCCGCAGTCAGCTCGGCATCAACACTTTCGAGAACTTCATCCAGACCGACGCCGCGATCAATCCGGGCAACTCGGGCGGAGCGCTCATCGATACCGCGGGGAACCTCGTCGGGATCAACACCGCGATCTACTCGCGCTCAGGCGGCTCGCTCGGGATCGGCTTTGCGATCCCCGCTTCAAGCGCCAAGCACGTCATGGAGCAGATCATCCTGACCGGCACCGTCATCCGCGGCTGGATCGGGGTGGAAGCGCAGGAGATCACTCCTGAAATCGCCGAATCATTTCGCCTCGCCTCCACCAACGGCGTGCTCATCGCCGGGGTGCTGCGGGGCGGGCCCGCCGATCGGGCCGGCCTGAAGCCGGGCGACATCCTGGTCGCGATCGAGGGCAGCGCGGTCAAGGATCCGAATTCGATGCTGAACCTGGTGGCGGCGCTCGTCCCCGGGAAACCCGCCTCGATACGGCTCAGGCGCGACAACAAGGACATGGAGATCCAGGTCGCCGTCGGCAAGCGTCCGACGCAGCAACGGCGGCGGCGCTGAGGCGAGCGCTCGCGGGATTTTATTTCTGGCCGGCCTCGGAGCTGTCGAGCCCCTTATCGAGCCCCGTGCCAGCGGCCGCTCCCTCTTCGGCCGCGCCGGAGGACCTTCCCACAAAGCGCGCAAGCAGAATGCCGAGCTCGTACAGAAGCCAAAGCGGCACCGCGAGCATCACCTGGGAGATCACGTCCGGAGGCGTGAATATCGCCCCGATCACGAACGCGCCGACGATCACGTAGGGGCGGATCTCCTTCAGCTTTTCTATGGAAATGACTCCCACGCGCACCAGCACGATGACTACCACCGGAACCTCGAAGGTCACCCCGAACGCGATAAAGGTGGTCAGCACGAAGGAGAGATACTTGTCGATGTCGGTCATCCACGCGACGCCTTCGGGAGCGACGGACGCCATGAACTGGAAGACCATCGGGAATACCAGGAAGTACGCAAAAGACATCCCGAGGAGAAACAGCACCGAGCTTGCGACCACCAGCGGCAGCACCAGACGCTTCTCGTTCGCATACAGGCCCGGCGCGACGAACGCCCACACTTGGTAAAGAACATACGGCAGCGCGATCACGAACGCCACGAGGAACGCCACTTTGACCGGCACCAGGAACACGCCCACTACGTCGGTCGCGATCATCTGGCCGCCGGCGGGAAGCGCGGCGAGCAACGGCTTGGCAAGCAGCGCGTAGAGATCCTTCGCCCAGTAAAACAGGCACAGGAACACCGCGATTACCGCCAGGATCGCGCGCAGCAGCCGGTCGCGCAGCTCGATCAGATGGGAAATGAAGGTGTCCTGCATGCTCATTCTTGAGCCGAGCGCCGGATCAGACAGTGGTCTTCTGCGAGGGCTCTCCGTTCCGCGGCTCGCCACCGGGTTCGCCGTGCGGCTGAGAGTCTCCCTCGGAGTCCGGGGCTGGCGCGGTTGAGGGCGTGGCCGCCGGGTCCTGCGCCAAGGAATTGAGCTCGCTCTCGGTTTTCGCCACCTCGCTTTGCACCGAGTCGACGGTCGTATTGACCGTGCTCTCGAACCCACGCGCAGCGTCCTCGAACGTGCTCCTGAACTTGCGCAACTCGTCCAGTTCGATCTCGCGGTTGATGTCGGCCTTGACGTCGTTGACGTAGCGCTGCAGCCGGCCAAACAAATGGCCCAGGGTGCGCGCCACCCGAGGCAGCCGCTCCGGCCCGATGACGATGAGCGCAACCACGGCGATCACCATCAGTTCGGAAAATCCGACGTCAAACACGGTAGGCGAAGAGACCCAAGTCGTTCAAAAAAAGACGCCGGGACCGTGCCCGGCATCCGCGTGCGCGCGAAGACCCTCAGGTCTTCGCCTTTTCCTTGACCTCGCCTTCGATGGTGCGGCCCGTCACCTGGGGCGCGGCCCCGCCCTCGGCCGGTTTGTCCTCAGAGGATTTCATGCCGTCTTTGAAGCCGCGCACCGCCCCGCCCAGGTCGGCGCCGATATTGCGCAGCTTTTTGGTGCCGAAGACAAGCAAAACGATCAGAAGCACGACCAGCCAGTGCCAAATGCTCCAGGTACCCATAGCGTTACTCCTTCAAGCCCGCGAAGCCTCGTCAGCTTCGCTTCAACATCGGGCCCAGGGCTTCCGGGCCGCCGATGATATGCACGTGCAAATGATACACCTCCTGCCGGCCGACACGTCCTGTGTTGATGATCGTGCGAAATCCGTCGGTCGACCCCTGCTCGCGCGCCAAGCGCGGCGCGATGGCGAGGATCTTGCCCAGCAGCGCGTGGTGGCTCATGTCGCAGTCGGCGAGCGAGGCAATATGCTCCTTGGGGACGATCATGAAGTGCACCGGCGCAAGCGGATGAATGTCGTGGAAGGCGAAGATGTCGGCGTCCTCGTAGACCTTCTTGCTGGGGATTTCACCCCGGACGATCTTGCAGAAGACGCAGTTGTCCGCATCCATCCTATTTCCGTTCCGCCTCGATGCGCCGCTTGTCCGCGCGCGCGGCTTTCTCGTCGATTCCGGATATGCCCTCGCGGCGGCGCAACTCCGCCAGCACGTCGGCGGGCCGCAGCCCGTACTGCGCGAGCATGATCAGGCAGTGAAACCACAGGTCGGCCGTTTCCCCGACGATACGCAGCTTGTCCCCATCCTTGGCGGCCATGACCGCCTCGGTCGCTTCCTCGCCGACCTTTTTCAATATCGCGTCGGGTCCGCGCGCGAACAGCCGCGACACGTAAGACTTTTCCGGGTCGCCGGCCTTGCGCGATTCGACCACGTCCGCCAGCCGCTCGAGTATGTCGCTCATCGCTCGTAGATTTCCTTGGGGTCCCTGATCACCGGCTCCACCGTGACCCAGTGCCCCTCCTCGAGCTTCTGGAAGAAGCAGCTGTGCCTTCCGGTATGACAGGCGATTCCGCCGCCCTGTTCCACCTTCAGCAGCACCACGTCCTCGTCGCAGTCGAGCCTGATCTCGCGGACCTTTTGCACGTGTCCGGACTGCTCGCCTTTTTTCCACAGGCGCATTCGCGAGCGCGACCAGTAGTGCGCTTCACCCGTCGCCACGGTCTTCGCGAGCGACTCGCGGTTCATCCAGGCGAGCGTCAGCACCTTGTTCGTAGACGTTTCCTGGGCGATCGCGGGCACCAGGCCGTCCTCGTCCCACTTCACCTTGTCCAGCCAGTCTTCGCCCATTTCATCCGCCGTTTCAAAGCCTCACCTCGATTCCGCGTTTCGCCATGTATTGCTTTGCCTCGCGCACCGTGAATTCGCCGAAATGGAAGATACTCGCGGCCAGAACGGCGTCCGCATGGCCTTCCAGCACGCCCTCGGCAAGGTGCTCGAGTTTGCCAACGCCCCCGCTCGCGATCACCGGAACGTCGACCGCATCCACTACGGCTCGGGTGAGCGCGAGATCGAAGCCTTCGCGCGTGCCGTCCCGGTCCATGCTCGTGAGGAGGATTTCACCCGCACCAAGATTCTGCATTTTACGCGCCCATTCGACGGCATCCAATCCGGTCGGCCGGCGGCCGCCGTGGGTGAACACCTCCCAGCTGGTCCCCGATCGCTTGGCGTCCCCTTCACGATCGACGCGTTTGGCGTCGATGGCGACCACGATGCACTGCGAACCGTAGCGGCCGGTGGCATCGGCGACGAGCTGCGGATTCTGGACCGCAGCGGTGTTGATCGACACCTTGTCGGCCCCGGCGTTGAGCAAGCGGCGCACGTCCTCCACCTTGCGCACCCCGCCGCCGACGGTGAGCGGAATGAACACCTGCGCTGCAACGGCTTCCACCACATGCAGGATCAGGTCGCGCTCGTCGGAGCTCGCAGTGATGTCGAGGAAAGTCAGCTCGTCCGCGCCCTGCTCGTCGTAGCGCCGCGCGATCTCGACCGGATCTCCCGCGTCCCTCAGGCCGACGAAGTTGACGCCTTTCACGACCCGGCCGCGGTCGACGTCGAGGCAGGGGATGATGCGCTTGGCGAGGGCCATCGGAGGATTCAGGGCTCAGGGGATAGCGGCCCGGACGGGAGTCCGCTGAATCCTGAAAACCTCGATTCTCAATCCTTGCCTTTGCCCAGCTTGTCCGCCTCGGCTTGGGCTTTCTTGAAATCGAGCTTGCCCTGATAGATGGCGCGGCCGGTCACGACGCCGGTGATGCCTTCGGGCTCGATTTTGCACAGCGCCTTGATGTCCTCCAGGCTGGTAAGCCCCCCGCTCGCGACCACGGGAACACGCAGCTCGCGCGCAAGCTTCAGCGTCGCGTCGATGTTCACCCCGGTGAGCATCCCGTCGCGGCCGATGTCGGTGTAGATGATCGCCTCGACCCCGTAGTCCTGGAATTTCTTCGCAAGGTCCACCACGTCGTGGCCGGTCATCTTGGACCACCCCTCGACGGCCACTTTCCCGTCCTTCGCGTCGAGCGACACGATGATGTGTCCCGAGAACGCCGTGCACGCGTCCTGAAGGAAACCGGGATTCTTTACCGCCGCCGTGCCGATGATGATGTAGCCGACGCCCATATCGAGATAATGCTCGATCGTGTCGAGATCGCGAATGCCTCCGCCCAACTGCACCGGCGGGGAATCGCCCAGCGCCTGCAGGATCGCGCGGATCACGGCCTCGTTCTTGGGCTTTCCGGCCGCCGCCCCGTTCAGGTCGACCAGATGCAGGCGGCGCGCACCCTCGGATTTCCAGTGCTTCGCCATGCCGACCGGGTCCTCCGAGAACACCGTCGTCTCGCTCATCTTTCCCTGTTTGAGACGGACGCAGTGTCCGTCCTTAATGTCAATCGCGGGGATGATCAGCATCGAATCGGAAAACCGCGCGGGGCTCCGGGCGCCCGGGACCGCGAATGAGAAGATTCAGGGATTCCAGTTGACGAAGTTGGCGAGGAGCCGAAGACCGGCGGTATGGCTTTTTTCTGGATGGAACTGTACCGCAAAAATGTTATCCCGTGCCACCGCGCAGGTAAAGGGGACGCCGTAGTCGGTGGTGCCGCATACCAGCATCGCCTCCCCCGCTTGAGGAAAGTAGCTGTGGACGAAATAGAAGCGGCTGCCGTCCTCGATCCCCGACCAAAGGACGTGCCGGCCGGCCTGGCGGACCTCGTTCCACCCCATGTGGGGCACCTTGAGCTTCATTCCCCGGGAATCGAACATGGCCTTGTCGGGAAAACGGCGCACAGTTCCCGGCAGCAGCGCAAGGCCGGCCACTCCGCCTTCGTCGCTGCGCTCAAAGAGCATCTGCAGCCCGATGCAGATGCCGAGAAACGGCCGCGCTCGCGCCGCGCCGAGCACCGCTGCCCGCAGTCCTCGCGCTTCCATCTCGCGCATGCAGTCGGGCATCGCCCCCTGCCCCGGGAACACCACCCGGTCGGCGGCCGCGACTCGCGACGGATCGGAGGTCACCTCGACCACCGCCCGCGGCGCGACGTGCTCGATGGCCTTGGAGACCGAGCGCAAGTTTCCCATGCCGTAATCGACGACCGCGACGCGCATTGCAGGATCAGCGGGGTGAGCGTCTAGAGCGTGCCCTTCGTTGAGGGAACGGTGCCCGCCGCGCGCGGATCGGGCTCCAGCGCCATGCGCAGTGCCCGCGCGAACGCCTTGAACATCGTCTCGCACTGATGGTGCGCGTTGTCCCCGCGCAGGTTGTCGATGTGCAGCGTCACCTGCGCGTGGTTGGCGAAGCCCTGGAAGAACTCGTGCACGAGATCCACGTCGAACTCGCCGATCAGCGCGCGCTTGAACTGGACGTGATACTCGAGGCCGGGCCGCCCTGAGAAATCGATCACCACGCGCGACAGAGCCTCATCGAGCGGAACGTAGGCATGACCGTAACGCCGTATGCCTTTCTTGTCGCCGACCGCGCGGGCGACCGCCTGGCCGAGCGTGATCCCGACGTCCTCGACCGTATGGTGGGCGTCGATCTGCAGATCGCCTTTCGCCTCGATATCGAGATCGAGCATCGCGTGGCGCGCGACCTGATCGAGCATATGATCGAGAAACGGCATGCCGGTCGCGAGGGTCGCCTTGCCGCTGCCGTCGAGGTTGACCGAAAGCGCGATCTGCGTTTCCGTGGTCTTGCGGTCGGCTTTTGCGGCGCGCGTGGACATCTCTCTCCAGCTTCAACGCGATAGCGTACACGAAATCAGTGCTCGGCGAGAGCTTGCGCAAATGCGGCAAGACAGCGCCGGTTCTCCTCTGGGGTGCCGATGGTAAGCCGGATGCAGTGATCGAGGAGCGGCACGCCGGTGTGCAGGTTCTTCACGAGCACCCCGCGCCGCCGCATGCCTTCGAAGACCCCTGGAGCGTCGGGAACACGAACCAGGATGAAATTCGCCTGGCTCGGAAAAACCGTCACGCGGGGGAGTTTGCGCAGCTCGCCGTCAAGCCGCTCGCGCTCGGCGTTGATGTTCCGCGCCTGCGCATCGAGCACGTCATGGTGCGCGAGAACGCGCTCGGCGACCAAGTGCGTCAGCATATTGACGTTGTAGGGAGGCCGCACCTTGTCGAATTCGCGGATCCACTCCGGCCGCCCGACGGCGTAGCCGAGCCGAATGCCGGCGAGCCCGAGCTTCGACAGAGTGCGCATGACCACGAGATTCGGAAATTCCGCCAGCCGCGTCATGAAGGTCTTGCGGGCGAAGGCATGATAGGCCTCGTCGATCACCACCAGCCCCGGCGCCGCGGCGATTATCTGCGCGACGGCCTCATCCGAAAATAGATTTCCGGAGGGATTGTTGGGGTAGTCGATGAACACCACGGCAGGCCGGTGCTCGGCCAAGGCGCGCAGGAAAGCGCCGGTGTCGAGCGTGAAGTCGGGGTTGAGCAGCACGCCGACGTAACGCAATCCCGCGAACTGCGCATACTGGCTGAACATCAAGAAGCACGGCCGAGGCGCGAGCACCACGGCTCCCGGACGCGCCACGCTCTGGACGATGATGTGAATGATTTCATCCGAGCCGTTGCCGAGCAGAACGTCATACTCCCGGCCGATCCCCATCACATTGCGCAGGCGCTTCACCAGAGCCGGTGCGGTCGGATCGGGATAGCGATTGATCTCGGCGTTCGCCACCACCTCGCCGATCTCGCGGCGCAGCCCGTCCGGCAGGCGATAGGGATTTTCCATCGCATCGAGCTTCACCATCCCTTCAGCCGATTGGACGTGATAGGCGGTGAGCGCCCGAATCTCGTCGCGGATGACCTTTTCCGGTCCAGCGCTCACAGCTTGCCCTTGAGCGTCTTTCCCAATCTGAGCTCGGCCGAACGCGCGTGCGCCTGAAATCCTTCGCCGTTCGCGAGCGTCATGGCGAGCCTGCCGAGTTTTTGTGCGCCTTTGCGCGAGGCGGCGATGATGCTCGTGCGCTTCTGGAAGTCGTACACGCCGAGCGGCGAAGAAAACCGCGCCGTGCGCGAGGTCGGCAGGACGTGGTTGGACCCGGCGCAATAGTCGCCCAGGGCCTCCGAGGTGTAGCGGCCCAGGAAAATCGCACCGGCGTGGCGGATCTTCTTCAGCCATTTCTTCGGCTCGGCGACCGAGAGCTCCAAGTGTTCCGGAGCGATCCGGTTGGCGATTTCGCACGCTTCGTCGAGGTTTTTCACTTTGATCAGCGCCCCGCGCTTGCGCAGTGACTTCTCGATGATTCCCGCACGCGACATATCCGCAAGCAATCGTCCGATGCTTTCCTCCACGCGCTCGATGAATGCTCCGTCGGGCGAAATGAGGATGGCTTGCGAAGTCTCATCGTGTTCAGCCTGCGAAAAAAGGTCCATTGCGATCCAGTCCGGATCCGTCGTGCCGTCGCAAATCACCAGGATCTCGGTCGGGCCGGAAATCATGTCGATGCCGACCGTGCCGAATACGCGGCGTTTCGCCGCCGCAACGTAAGCGTTGCCAGGGCCGACGATCTTGTCCACCTGCGGGATGGTCTGCGTGCCGTAGGCGAGCGCGGCGATAGCCTGCGCTCCACCTATCGTGAAAACGCGGTCGACCCCGGCAATAGACGCCGCCGCGAACACGAGGGGATTTCGCTCACCGCCAGGCGTGGGCACTGTCATGACGAGTTCGCCGACGCCGGCGATCCGGGCCGGGATGGCGTTCATCAGGACCGACGAGGGATAAGCCGCCTTGCCGCCGGGCACGTATAGTCCGACACGGTCGAGCGGCGTCACGCGCTGGCCGAGCGTCGTGCCGTCGGCCTCGGTGAACTGCCACGACTTCGCGCGTTGCCGCTCATGGTACTTGCGGATGCGCGCCGCGGCCTGATCGAGCGCTTCGCGCTGTCCGCGTTCCAGCCCCGAGCGGGCTCTTTCCAGCTCGCGACGCGGCAGCTCGAGCTCCGCGACGCGCGCGACCTTGACCCCGTCCAAGCGCTCCGTGTACTCAAGCACCGCCGCGTCGCCCCGCGCACGCACGTCGGCGAGAATCGCGGCGACCGTGCGTTCGACCCCGTCATCCAGGGTCGAATCGAACGCGGTGAGCTTCGCGAGCCGCTCGTCGAAATCGCCTTGAGCGGTCGAAAGACGAGCGATCTCAGGCATGAATCACCGCGGCCTTCGAGAGCTGCTCGAGCAGAGGCTGGATGGCGTCGCGCTTCATCTTGAGCGCCGCCTGGTTGACGATGAGCCGCGCGCTGATCGGCCGGATCTCCTCGACCGCGTGCAGGCGGTTGGCGCGCAGCGTGTCGCCTGTCGAGACCAGATCGACGATCGCATCGGCAAGGCCCACGAGGGGCGCGAGCTCCATCGAGCCGTAGAGCTTGATCAGATCGACGTGCACGCCCTTGGCCGCGAAATGCTCGCGCGCCGTCTGAATGTATTTGGTCGCCACGCGCAGGCGTGCGCCCTGTCTCACGGTGCCCGCGTAGTCGAAGCCTTCGCGGACCGCCACCATCATGCGGCACGAAGCGATGCCCAGGTCGAGCGGCTGGTACAGCCCGGCCCCGCCGTGCTCGAGCAGCACGTCCTTGCCCGCGATGCCGAGCTCCGCCGCGCCGTACTGCACATAAGTCGGGACATCGGACGCGCGCACGACGAGCAGCCGCAGGTCGCGGCGGCTGGTGCGCAGGATGAGCTTGCGCGAGGCGTCGGGATCATCGAGCGGGCGTATTCCCGCCGCGGCGAGCAGCGGCAGCGCTTCGTCGAAAATCCGGCCCTTGGAGAGCGCGAGGGTGATCACGGCGTAACCGTGCGAAAACCTGGATTTTACCGCAGAGGACACGCAGGACGCGCAAATAGAACGTCGTTCGCCTACGCCTTGCGTCCCTCGCGGTGAATGCCGTCAATGCACCCTTCGGATGCGCGCGCCGAGCTGCGCGAGCTTCTCCTCGATGCAGTCGTAGCCGCGATCGAGGTGGTAGATGCGATCGACCGTCGTTTCGCCCTCGGCCGCGAGGCCCGCGATGACGAGGCTCGCCGAGGCGCGCAGGTCGGTCGCCATGACGGTCGCGCCCTGCAGCTTCCGGACGCCGCGCACGATCGCGGCGTTGCCCGAGATCTCGATGTCCGCGCCAAGCCGCTGCATCTCCAGGGCGTGCATGAAACGGTTCTCGAAAATGGTCTCGGTGATCACGGCGGTGCCCTCCGAGATCGCGTCGAGCGCCATCAGCTGCGCCTGCATGTCCGTTGGAAACCCCGGGTAGGGAACCGTCCGGACATTGACGCCCTTGGGCCTCCCGCGCATTGCAAGCGATATCGTTCCGTTCCCCGTCTGCAGCTCCGCGCCCGTTTCGCGCAGCTTCTCGAGGACCGCATCGAGAATGCCGGCGTCGGTGCCCTGGAGCGTGACGCGGCCGCCGGTCGCTGCGGCGGCTGCGAGAAAGGTTCCGGTCTCGATGCGGTCGGGCATGATGCGGTGGGTCGCCCCGCGCAGCTGCGCAACGCCCTCGATGGTGATCACGTCGGTTCCCGCGCCGCTGATTCTCGCGCCCATCGACGAAAGGCACTGGGCGAGGTCCACCACCTCGGGCTCGCGCGCGGCGTTCTCGAGGACGGTCGTGCCTTGAGCGAGGCAGGCCGCCATCATGAGGTTCTCCGTGCCCGTGACCGTTACGAGGTCCATGACGACGCGCGCCCCTTTCAGCCGCTTCGCCCGCGCCGCGATGTAGCCCTGCTCGACAGAGATTTCGGCCCCCAGGGCTTCGAGCCCCTTGATATGCAAGTCGACCGGGCGGGAGCCGATGGCACACCCCCCGGGGAGCGAGACGCGAGCTTCGCCGCAGCGCGCCACCAGGGGCCCCAGGACGAGGATCGAAGCGCGCATGGTCTTCACGAGATCATAGGGGGCGAGCGGCTCGGAAAGCCGCTCCGCCCGAAGCGACAAACCCAGCCGGTCATCGAGCGATACTTCAACGCCCAGCTGTGCGAGCAGCCGCAGCATCGTGCTCACGTCCCTCAGGTGCGGCACGTTGGAGAGCGTGAGCTGCTCGCGCGTCAGCAACGCGGCGCACATCAGCGGGAGTGCGGCGTTCTTTGCCCCAGAGACGCGGATTTCCCCCGACAGCGGAGCGCCGCCCTGAATGATGAGCTTATCCATTCGCCGCCTCTTCGGGCGTCAGGGTGCGCATCGACAGCGCGTGGATCTCCTCGCGCATCCGATCGCCGAGCGCCGCGTAGACGAGCTGGTGGCGTTGCACCCGGTTCTTGCCGCGGAACGCTCCGCTCACGATGAGCGCCTCGAAATGCTCCCCGTCGCCCACGACGCGGACCTCGCTGCATTGCAGCCCTTTTTCGATGAAGCCTTGAACCTGCTCGGGCGTAACCATGCTTAGTGCCTCAATTTGTATCCGCGCTTGAGCAAGGCTAGGGTCAGGCCCGACACCAGCCCAAGAAAGACCGCGACCACGGCAAGGCTCCGGACCGGATTGACATCCGACACGCCGAAGAATCCGTAGCGAAACCCGTCAATCATGTAGAAAAACGGGTTGAAATGCGAGAGCCCCTGCCAGAACGCGGGAAGCGTATGGATCGAGTAGAACACGCCCGAAAGAAAGGTGAGGGGCATGATGAGGAAGTTCTGGAAGGCCGCAACTTGGTCGATTTTCTCCGCCCAGATCCCAGCGACCATCCCGAGCGCTCCCAAAACGGCGCTCCCGGCGAAGGCGAACGCGACGATCCACAGCGGATGGCGAAAGGCCATCTCGACAAAAGGCAGCGTCACCAGAAGAACCGCCGTACCCACCACCATCCCGCGCACGACCGCGGCGAGCACGTAGGCGGCAAAAAACTCCCAATAGGCAAACGGAGGCAGCAGCACGAAGATGATGTTGCCCGTGATCTTGGACTGGATGAGCGATGAAGAGCTGTTCGCAAAGGCGTTCTGCAGCACCGCCATCATCACCAGCCCCGGCACCAGGAAAGCCGCGTAGGGAACGGCGTCGTAGATCCTCACGCGCTCTTCCATGACATGGCTGAAGATGAGCAGGAAAAGGATCGCGGTGAGCACCGGCGCGCCGATCGTCTGAGTGCTCACTTTCCAGAAGCGCAGCACTTCCTTGTAGAGCAGCGTGGGCAAGCCGCTCATGACCGTTGCATCACTTCGACGAACACGTCCTCGAGGTCCGGCTGCGCGAGCTCCATCTCCTCGATGCGGCAGCCCGCCCTGCGGATGCTCGCGAGCGTCTGCTCGACGTCCTCGTAGCTCTTCAGCCGAAGCACGTGAGCCGCCGCGCTGCCCCCGTGATCGAGCGCCCGGAGCTCCGCGGGAAGTTCGCCGGCAAGACGCAGGCGGAGAAAAAGATGATGCACGCGCTTGAGCAGATTGGCCTTTGAATCGAGCGCGACAACTCGTCCCTCTTTCAGCATTGCGATGCGCTCGCACAGCGTCTCGGCCTCTTCGAGGTAGTGCGTCGTAAGCACGATCGTGTGGCCGTCCCGGTTGAGTCTCCGGATGAATTGCCAGAGCGCTTGCCGAAGCTGGATGTCGACGCCCGCGGTCGGCTCGTCGAGCACGATCACGGGCGGCTTGTGCACCAGGGCCTGCGCCACCAGCACCCTGCGTTTCATCCCGCCTGACAGCGCGCGCATGTTGACTTCGGCCTTGGAAGCGAGGTCGAGGTGCTGCATCACCTCCTCGATCCAGGCGCCGTTGTCGCGGAGGCCGAAATAACCGGATTGGATCCGCAGCGTCTCGCGCACGGTGAAGAACGGATCGAAGACCAGCTCCTGCGGCACGACGCCGAGCGAACGGCGCGCCGCGCGGTAGTCGGCGCGCACGTCGTGGCCCAGAACCCGGGCAGAACCCCGGTCGGCGCGCACGAGGCCGGCGAGAACGCTGATGAGGGTCGTCTTGCCGGCCCCGTTCGGACCGAGCAATCCGAAGAATTCTCCCTGCGGGACCTCGAGGTCGATCCCGGAGAGCGCCTGCAACGCGCCGAAGCGCTTGTGGACGTCGCGGAACTCGATCGCGGCGGTCATGCCTGTAGTCGCCGCGCGAAAAGATCAGCTCGACGCCGACTGAAGCAGCTCGGAGACTCCGTAGAGCTTGGCGAGGTTCTGCATCGCGGCAGGAAGGTTGGCCAGGCGCAATCCGGTTTCGCTTTCGGAGGCCTTGCGCAGCCACTCGATGGCAAGGGCGACCGCGGCCGAATCCACTTCGGTGACGTTGCGGAAATCGACTACGCGCGCTCCCCCCTGCCGCAGGTGTTCCTCCGCGGCGCCGATCAGCCTGGGAACGGTATCCAGGGTCACCGCACCTTCGAGGAAGAGCGAATCGCCGTCGCGCCGGATCACGTCTTGCTCGATTTGGCGCGCTCGCGCTCGCTCTGGCGGTTTTTCGCGGCGAGCGATTTGATCAGGCCGTCCACGCCGCGCTCCTTGACTTCGCTCGAGAAGGTATCGCGGTAGGTCGTGACCAGGCTCACGCCACCGACCTTGACGTCGTAGACCTTCCACCCGTCGGGAGTCTTTTCCATTTCGTAGTCGATGGCGACCGTCTGAGATGAACCCGACTGCTTCACCTCGGATCTCACCGTGACCTCGACGTCCTCGGGCTTGGCGCGCAGGGGCTTGTAATCGATCGCCTGGTCACGGTAATTGGAGAGCGCGGTCGAATAGGTGCGGACCAGCAGGGTCCTGAACTCGCCGGTGAGATCCTTCCGCTGCTCGGGCGTGGCAAGCCGCCAGTTGCGCGCCATGGCGATCTGGGTCATCCGGGTGAAGTTGAAATGCGGGAGAACCTTGGCATCGATCAGTTCTTCGATCTTTTTCGGATTGCCGGCCTGGATGTCCTTGTCCTGTTTGAGCACCGCGATGACTTCCTGGGTGATCGACTTCACCAGCACGTCCGGTGCGAGTTCCTGGGCCTGCGCGACAGGGACGAGCAATGCGAGCAGAGAGAAGTAGAGAATATTCATGGCGACCGATCGCTGCTTATTTTTTGGTGGGTTCGTCGTCCGGCTCCTCCGGCTCCCGCGGCGGATTGCCGTCGTAGACGAGGTTGCGGCGGCGCTGCAACCAGTAGTCGCGCACGAACGAATATTTGTCCAGAGCGGCTTCTTCGACCACGCTCGAAGCGTCGAGCAGGTTGGCGCGATTGCTGATCGCGCGCGTTCCGTAGAGCGAGTTATGCGTCCGAACGTCACCGATCTGGAAGACGAGGTCGGCCTGGGTATCGAGGAGGAAAGCGGAGCCGTCGCGGACCGTCGAAGGCCCCAGGATCGGCAGAACCAGGTAAGGGCCGCTGCCCACGCCCCACCGGCCCAGAGTCTGCCCGAAATCCTCATTGTGCTTTTGAATCCCCATGTCGGAAGCGAAGTCGAAAAGGCCCGCCACTCCGAACGTCGAATTGATGAAGACGCGGCCGAAATCCTCGAACCCTTCCTGGAATTTGCCCTGCAGCACATTGTTGACCGAAATCCAGACATCCTCAAGGTTGGAGAAGAAATTCGAAACGCCGGTACGGACGATTCCCGGCACCACGGCACGGTAGCCTTTCGCCACCGGCTTGATTACGGCGCCGTCCACCGCGTCGTTGAAGCTGAACATCGCCCGGTTGAACGGCTCCAGGGGGTCCGCCGGATTGCCCCCCGTGGTGGCGCAGCCCGCCAGCGTTGCGGCCAGGAGCAGCTCCACGCATAGTCTCTTGGCCATCGCCACTCGGTCGGCTTCCAATCTTTACTTCTTGCCTTCCCCCTCGGCGGCTTTATTGTACAGGAACTGACCGATGAGATTTTCCAGAACGACCGCCGACTGCGTGAGCTTCAACGTATCGCCGCCCTTCAGGTTGGCCGAATCGCCGCCGGCGGTTAAGCCGATGTACTGCTCGCCGAGCAGCCCGGAGGTCAGGATCTTCGCCGAGCTGTCCTTGGGAAACTTATGGCGGCCGTCGATGTTCAACGTGACGACCGCCTCGAAGCTCTCGTTGTCGAAATGGATCTCGCTGACCCGGCCGACGACCACGCCGGCGCTTTTCACCGGCGCGCGGACTTTCAGCCCGCCGATGTTGTCGAACTTGGCCTGAATCGGGTACGTATCGGCGGTCGAAAACGAAGCGAGGTTCGCCACCTTCAGCGACAGGAACAGCATCGCGCCGATTCCGATCACCGCGAAGATCCCCACCCACAGGTCCAGCTCTTTGCGCGTCATCATGACTTTAGTGTCCTCTGAACATCAGTGCCGTCAATACGAAATCGAGCGCGAGGATCGCGAGCGACGAAGTGACTACCGTGCGCGTGGTTGCACCGGAAACGCCTTCGGCCGTCGGCGGCGCGTCGTAGCCCTCGTACACCGCGATCCAGGTCACCGCCACGCCGAAAACCAGGCTCTTGATCACGCCGTTCAAAACGTCTTCGCGAAAGTCCACCGCCGCCTGCATCTGCGACCAGAACGAGCCTTCGTCGACGCCGATCAGCCGCACTCCGACGAGGTAGCCGCCGAACACCCCCATTGCGGAAAATAGCGCCGCGAGCAGGGGCATGGAAATCACACCGGCCCAAAAGCGCGGCGCGACCACGCGGGCGATGGGGTCCACCGCCATCATCTCCATTGCGGAGAGCTGCTCGGTTGCCTTCATCAGTCCGATCTCCGCAGTGATCGCGCTCCCCGCGCGGCTGGCAAAAAGCAGTCCCGCGACGACGGGGCCGAGCTCGCGAACCAGAGAAAGGCTGACGAGCACTCCGAGCGCCTCGGAGGAGCCGTACCGCACCAGCGTGTCGTAGCCCTGCAGACCCAGGACCATGCCGACGAACAGCCCCGATACGAGGATGATGATGAGCGACAGCACCCCTGCAAAATAAATCTCGCGAATCGTGAGATGAAAGCGGCGGAAGCTCGTGCCCGACTCCTTGAGCGTGAGCCACAGGAAGCGGCAGGCGAACCCGAGGCGCCAGATCCAGTTGTTCACGATGCGCGCGCCCAGCGCGCGCAGCAGCTCGGCGATGCGCCCTGTCATTGCGCGAGCAGGTCCTGCCGATACTCCGGCGCTGGATAATGGAACGGCACCGGCCCGTCGGGCTCGCCGTAGACGAACTGGCGAAGCGACGGGAGCCCCGCGGCGCGAATCTGGTCGGGAGTGCCGTGAAACTCGACCTTTCCTGCGGACATGTAGTAGACGTAGTCGACCAGTTCCAGCGCTTCGGCCACGTCGTGGGTCACGACGATCGAGGTTGCCCCGAGCGAGTCGTTGAGTCGCCGGATCAGCTGGCCGATCACCCCAAGAGAAATCGGGTCAAGCCCGGTAAAGGGTTCGTCGTACATCATCAGCATCGGGTCGAGCGCGATCGAGCGCGCGAGCGCTACGCGCCTTGCCATGCCGCCGGAGAGCTCCGAAGGCATCAGGTCCGCGGCGCCCCGCAAGCCCACCGCTTGCAGCTTCATGAGCGCAAGGTCGCGAATGAGCGACTCGGGCAGGTTCGTGTGCTCGCGCATCTGGAATGCGACGTTGTCGAACGAGGACAGATCGGTAAACAGGGCTCCGAACTGGAACAGCATGCCCATCTTGCGCCGGAGGGCGAAAAGCTCGTCATCGCTCAACCGGTTGACCACGCGGCCCGCGACGCGAACCTCGCCGTGATCGGGCCGGAGCGCCCCGCCGATCAGGCGAAGGAGCGTCGTCTTTCCGCAGCCGGACAAGCCCATGATGGCGACCACCCGGCCCTCGGGAACGACGAGGTTGATGTTCTTCAGTATCTGGCGCTCGTCGTAGCCGAACGTGACGTTCTCGACCTCGACCAGGTTGCTTGTCGCCACGGCGGCCCGCACGGAAAACGCGAAAGGCGAATTCTAGCCTAGAAAAGCGCGCGGCAACAATTTCGGTCCTGCTCGAGCGACCGCCTGCGGCTGGCGGAGTTTCACCGTGAAATGGCGCCGCCTTTGCGCTATCATCGACGCATCCTGGAGGAAGGGCTTGCCTGCCTTATGCCCGAGCCGTTGGTTCGATTCCGCGGAGTGAACAAGAGCTTTGGGCGCGCCCGAGTGCTGCGCGGGATCGATTTCGATGTTCCCGCGGGTGAGTGCATGGGCCTCGCCGGCTTGAACGGCGCCGGCAAGACCACACTGATCAAATGCCTGCTCGATTTCTGCGACCTCGATTCGGGGGCGATCGAAGTCCGCGGCGTCGAGCATCACCGCCCTCAGGCCCGCGCCCGCCTCGCGTTCCTGCCCGAGCGGTTCACCGCTCCCTATTTTCTCACCGGCCGTGAATTCATAGCGATGATGCTGCAGCTTTTCGGGAGCCGATACGAAGAGGAACGCGTGTGCGCGATGTTCGCCGCGCTCGATCTGGAGGCAGCCGCTCTCGAACAGCCTGTGCGCGCCTATTCCAAAGGCATGACCCAGAAGCTCGGGCTTGCCGCCTGCTTTCTTTCCGGCCGCGATCTGTACGTCCTAGACGAACCTATGAGCGGCCTGGACGCAAAAGCGCGCGTCCGCGCGAAGGACCTGCTTCTGAAGGTCAAGTCAGATGGCCGGACCGTGTTCCTCATCTCTCACTCGCTCGCCGACATCGAGGAAGTGTGCGACCAGATGATCGTCCTGCACCTGGGGACGCTCGCCTATGTCGGCGCGCCGCGCGGACTGTGCGAGCGCTACGGCGAACCGTCGCTCGAGCGCGCCTTCCTGAAATGCATCGAGGCCCATGCCTGAAAACGCGAAGCCGAGCCTGCTGATCGTCGACGACGATCCGCTCATCACCGAGACCCTGTCTTACGCCCTCGGAAAGGACTTCGAGCTCATGGTGAGCGATTCGCGCCAGCATGCCGTGAGCCTCCTGAGGCAGCTCGATGAGGCGCCGCAGCTCGCGCTCGTCGACCTGGGGCTCCCGCCCCTGCCCCATCGGCCCGAGGAGGGCTTCAAGCTGATCAGCGATCTGCTCGCGCACTCGCCAGCCATGAAGATCCTGGTGCTCTCCGGCCAGAACGACGCCGCCAACGCGCGGCACGCGCGCACGCTCGGCGCCGCGGAGTTCGTCGCCAAGCCCTGCGACCCGGAAAACCTCAAGAAGATCCTGATGCACGCGCTGCAGTTTCGCGCCGCGGAGATTTCCGGAGAACGGGTCGCCGACGCCGACCCGTTGATCGGCAGGAGCCCGGCGCTGCAGAAGCTGAAAAGCCAGGTGAGCCAATACGCCAACTCGCCCTTCCCGGCGCTCATCGAAGGCGAATCGGGGACCGGCAAGGAGGTGGTAGCGAGCCTGCTTCACCGCCTGTCGTTGCGGAGCGCGAGGCCCTGGTTCGCGCTCAACTGCGCGGCGATTGCGCCGACCCTGGTCGAGCCGACGCTGTTCGGCTACGTCAAGGGCGCCTTCACCGGCGCGACGCAAAACAAGTCGGGCTATTTCGAGGATGCGAGCGACGGCACGCTGTTTCTGGACGAGATCGGCGAGCTGCCGCTCGAGCTGCAGGCGAAGCTCCTGCGCGTGCTCGAGAACGGCGAGTTCCAGCGCGTCGGCGAGACGCAGCAGCGTTTCTCCCGCGCGCGGGTGATCGCCGCCACCAATCGCGACCTGCGCCAGGAAGTGAGAAACGGGAACTTCCGCGCCGACCTGTATCACCGGCTGTCGGTGTTTACGCTCGGCGTGCCGTCGCTGCGCGAGATGGACGACGACCGCTCGCTGCTCCTTGACCATTACCGCAAGTTCTATGCGGAGCAGGCGAAGCTCCCGCCGTTCGCACTCGACGATGCGGCGCAGAAGGCGTGGCGCGAATATCATTTTCCCGGCAACGTGCGCGAGCTGCGCAACGTCGTCATCCGGCTGACCACGAAGCACGCCGGGCAGAAGCTCTCCCGGGCCGAGCTCGAGCCTGAATTCGACCTCGAGGCGCCGGGTGGCGCGGGACCCGGAATGCCCTCCGATCCGGAGGCGCTGATCGAGGTGGCGCAGCGCCACCTGCAGCGCGACCGCAGCTTCAACCTCGATCAGATGCTCAAGGCCTGGGAGCAGGGCTACATCGAGGCTGCGATGAAGCTCACGCGGGGAAACGTCAGTCAGGCCGCAAAAATGCTGGGCGTCAACCGCACCACGCTGTACTCCCGCATGGAATCTCAGCAGAAGCCGCAGTAGGCGCTGCAGCCCGCGCCGGGAGGATCGCGATGTATCTAGACCATTTCGGGCTCAAAGAGGCGCCCTTCCGCATTACGCCCCACACGGATTTCTTCTTTCAGGGAGCCAACCGCGGCGCAACGCTCGAGGCACTTCTCTACGCGATCACTCACGACGAGGGCATCGTCAAGGTCTCGGGCGAAGTCGGCAGCGGCAAGACGATGCTGTGCCGGGTGCTGATGGAGCGGCTGCCTCCCGCGGTCGAAACCATCTATCTCGGCAATCCGTCGCTTTCGCGGGATGAAATCCTCTTTGCGATCGGCGACGAGCTGAAGCTCGACATGCAGGACAAGCGCACGACGCGCGTGCTTCGCGCACTGCAGGAGCATCTCATCCGGCTTTTCGGCGAAGGCCGGCGCGTGGTGGTCCTGATCGACGAAGCGCACGCAATGCCGAAAGAGACGCTGGAGGAAATTCGGCTGCTGTCGAATCTCGAGTCGAACCGGCACAAGCTGCTGCAGATCGTGCTCTTCGGGCAGCCGGAACTCGATCAGCATCTGAGCACCCCGGAGATGCGTCAGCTCAAGGAGCGCATCACCCACAGCTTTCCCCTGGAGCCCCTGGTGCGCAGCGACATCGAGAACTACGTCGATTTCCGCATGCGCGCCGCAGGCTACCGCGGACCCAAGGTGTTCAACCGGGGAGCGGTCAAGCTCATCGCCCGCGCGTCCCAGGGACTCACGCGCCGAGTCAACATCCTCGCGGACAAGGCCCTGCTTGCGGCCTTCGCAGACGGCACCCACGCGGTCACCGAGACCGAAGTCAAAAAGGCGGTTCGAGACACCGAGTTCTACCGCAGGCGATTCAGCCCGCACAGGGCCTGGATAGGCGCAGGTGCGCTCGCCGCCGGCCTCGTGATCGGTTGGGGAACGCACGTGCTGCTTTCAGCCGGTGGTCCGGCCACCGCTTCCGGTTCTGCGCATGGCGCCCCCAAGACGGCCGCGCCCGTGGCTCCCACCCCGTTGGTGGCGGCAATACCGATTGCTTCCGGCTCACCCTTACCCGCCGGCCCGGGCACACCGGCCCCCGCTGCGCGATCCCCGACGCTCGCCGCGCCTGCGACCGTCTCGTCTGCACCGCCGGGAAACTCCGCCGCGCTGGCCGATTTCGCGCCGCCGGCGCCGTCGGCGGGCGTTCGGAAATCGGAACCTGTCGCATCGGCGCCCGATGCGAAACCGGATCGCCCCCGTAGACCGGTCCCACCTGAGCGCGGGGAATTCATCCGAGAGCGCTTCAAGGCAACCCAGGAGTGGCTCCAGAGAGCGCCTGGAGAACACTATGCAATCCAGTTAGTCACCGTCAACTCGGGAGAGCTGAAGCAACTGGAGGACTTCTTGCTTCGGGCATCGAAGACGGTGCCGGCGGGCGAGCTTTTTGTCTACAGCGTGAAGATCGATGGCCAGCAGCACTACCGCGTCGCTTATGGATCCTATGAAAGCGCAGAGCGAGCGCTGGCAGCCATAAAAGAGCTGCCGCCGCTGTTTTCCGCGTACCATCCTTATTATCGAAGCATAGAGAGAATGCGCAGCCAGAATCGTCAGTAGCGGCGGCAGGTTCTGGGTCTTTTGAGTTCGAGCTTCGGGGGGTTCCAGGGATTCTCACCGGAAATAATCCGCATGAGAGCTCGTTTGGCTTGGTAAATCAGTTTGTTACCTGATACTGTTATACTGATCCGGAAAATTCCGCCCGGTCAGGTAAGACCGGGAATCGGAGGCCACCTTGCGACGCATTTCACTGGCGGGTTTTGTGCTCGTGCTGGGCGCGTGCGGTCACGCGCCGATGCCGCCGTCGGAGGCGCACCTTCGCGCAGGCGACCCGGCGCCCGCCGGGACCGTGCCGCCCCCGGTGCAGATCTCGACGATCCTGCCCAAACCCAGGCCAACGCAGCGACCGGAGACCTACAGCGTCGTGGTGAACGGCGTCAAGGTGCAGGAGCTGCTGTTTGCGCTTGCCCGTGACGCCAAGCTGAACATCGACATTCACTCCGGAATCAGCGGCACGGTGACGCTCAACGCGATCGAGCAGACCCTGCCGCAGCTTCTCTCGCGCATTTCCAAGCAGGTCGATATGCGCTGGGAACTCGAGGGCCCGAACCTGATCGTGATGCCGGATACCCCGTATCTGCACATTTACCGGATCGATTACGTCAACATGGAGCGCACCGCCACGGGGACGGTGGGCGTTTCCTCTCAAATCGGGACCGGCGGCGGGGGGGCCGCAGGCGGGGGTGGCGGCGCCGCCGCGGGCGGTGGCAACAGCTCCAGCACCACGGTACGCAACACTTCCGACAACAAGTTCTGGTCCACGCTGGAAAGGAACATAAAGGACATCCTGCACGAGACCGACAAGGTCTTTCCCACGGCTGGCGCCCCGCAACCGACAGCTTTTCAAGCACCCGCAACAGCACCCGGCGCAGCAAGCACCGCCGCCCCCGCGGCGACCGTGCCCAACGTCAGCTTCCGGGAGGCGGCGTCGGTGATCGTCAATGCCGAGGCGGGCGTCGTCATCGTCCGGGCGACCTCGCGGCAGCACGAGAAGATCCAGGAATTTCTCGATCAGGTCATGGCGAACGCGAAACGCCAGGTGCTGATCGAGGCGACGATCGCCGAGGTACAGCTGAACAACCAATATCAGCAGGGTATCGATTGGTCGGCGCTGCGGGTGCGAGGCCTGACCTCGGTTCTGGTGACCCAAGGCTCCCCTAGAACGGTGACCGGGCTTCCCAGCACCCCGGGGTTTCCCAACCTCCTAACGGTCGATGCCACGCGGGGAAATATTTCCGGTGTCCTTCAGTTGCTCGAGTCCTTCGGCAACGTGCGCGTGCTCTCAAGCCCGAAGATCTCCGTGCTCAACAACCAAACAGCTTTGCTGCGAGTTGTTGATAACATCGTTTACTTCAACGTACAGGTGACTGCCGTCCCCGGAAACATTAACCAGCAGGCCACGGTCGCCACTAACACTACGCCGGTGACTGCGTCCGTTGGATTTGTCATGAACGTCACCCCTCAAATCAGCGATAACGACACGATCCTTTTGAACGTCAAACCCACTACGACACGCTTCGTCAAGTTTGTACCGGATCCCAATCCGATCTTTGCGCTACCCGGCGTACCGCAGAACCTGGTCCCTCAGCTGCGCATGCGGGAAATGGAGTCGCTGATCAAGATCAACAGCGGTCAGATCGCCGTGCTGGGCGGGCTGATCGAGGATTCTCTCAACGACACCGAAGACACGATTCCGATCATCAACTCCATTCCGTTCATCGGCTCGCTGTTCAGCTCGCGCAACCGCAACAATACCAAGACCGAGCTCGTCGTTTTCCTGCGTCCCATCGTGGTGAAGGACCCCAGCATCGACGGCGACTTCCGGGCGTTTCGCGACATGATTCCCGGCGAAGGCTTCATCTCGCAGCCCAACCCCGGCAAGGCGGGGTTGCCCGGGTTTTCAAGATGAGCCTGCTGCTCGAAGCGCTGAAGAAAGCCGAGCTCGCCAAGCAGATCGCCAAGGCGGAGGCGCCCCCGCCCGAACCTCCGACACCGGAGCCGGCTACACCGGTGATCACCCGCG
>Ga0209283_10000305_pt1 | contig 24889 bp, 25 predicted proteins | sample CZO8metaG_2_FD_188354 | JGI IMG/M metagenome (GOLD analysis project Ga0209283, IMG submission 188354) | Vadose zone soil microbial communities from the Eel River Critical Zone Observatory, Northern California, USA - CZOApr15con2H1.8 metaG... | ecosystem: Environmental > Terrestrial > Soil >...
GGCCGCTCTCCACGCGTCCCCGGCAGCTAGACCACCTGTTTGGCCATGCCGCGGGGCGGTCTTCAAAACGAAGTGCCAGACCTGTCAATTGGAAACGACCCGCATACGTAACTTGTCCGATTGGGGACGGCGCGGCGCCGATGACCGTCGGAGCGGGAGCGCCCGCTGCCCGTGCAGTGCCTCTTCTGACGCGCCCGTCCCGCCCCGGGGCGGGACACAGTGCGTCAGAGGAGCCGGCCTGGCGTGCGAGATGAGCTCCTCGCCCGCTCCGCTCGACACACTTATGAAGACCAAAAGGGAGACCCAGGTGGGTTCGTCCTCGCATGCGCGATGCACATCTGCTGCTCCTCGAACCCGGCCGGCGCGCACGAGGCGAGAAGTGATCAATCATGAGCCTGCCGCTCCCCTGGCGTGCGAGCTGAGCTCCTCGCCGCGCTGCGCTCGACACTCACCCTGAAAAGCAACGGAGACCCAAGGTGGTTTGTCCTCGGAGGCGGAATGCACGATCTGATCCTCCTCGAACTCGGCTGGCGCGCGCTTGCTTCGCGTCCCACTCGACCTCGACCCCGATGCACGACGCGTTGGTGCGGTCCGCGGATTTGGCACCGCCGTTCAGCGACTCTTCACGTTTTCCGGCCCCGTATCTTGCCCGATGCGGTGGCGCCTGCCGGCCAGCTCCAGCCAGAACGCTCCCGCGTCCTCGCGCAGGTGGTCGGCGAGCGAGAGCTGCGCCGTGCGCGTCAGGCGCGCCCGGTCGCCGTCGGGCGTGCGCACGTAGAGCGCATCCTCCGCGCCCGACGCGAGCGTGGCGGGGTCCACCTCGACCCATTCGCCCGTGGCGAGCTGAGCCCGCAACCCGGGTCCCCGGGGCTCGATGCGCCGGATGAAGCGTCCCGTGTCCTCGACCTCCACGTAGGCCCACTCCGGCCCGATCCGGACCGCCCACCTCCCGTCCTCCGCCCGGTGCAGCCCGCGGTGCAGCGCCGCGATGGTGCGGGCGTGCTCGAGCAGGTCGCCGCGGTGCCAGAACCGTCCTTCGCGGTCGAGGCGGAGGCCGCTCTGCTCACGGAGCTTCCGCAGCAGCTGAGGGTCCATTCGCCTGGCATTCTAGGCGGATGGCGCCGGTGCGCGACCCCGGTCGCTCGGACCAACGGACCCCTCGTGATGCTTGTCACTGCGCGCGGGGCGCGGGGGTTATAGGTGGCAGCCGGGGGGACGGGCGCCCGACATCGCCTCACAGGAGTGGTGCGCGCCTCGCCGGCAGCAGAGGAGGTTCCCATGAGGATCCATGCCTGGAAGGTACTTTTCTTCGCGCTCGCCGCGTGCGGCCAGGGCTCGTTCCTGCCGGGACAGGGAGCGCGAATCGAAGGAATGCTCGATCCGGCGTCGCTCTCCGCGGTTCGCGGACAGCCGGTGCAGGTCTCGATGGTCGGGACGTCGCGCACCACGTTCACCGATACGTCGGGGCAGTTCACCTTCGACGACGTCGCGCCGGGCGACGTCACGCTGCACTTCAGCGCGCGCGGCATCGACGTGACCGTGCGCATCTCCGGCTTGCAGGTGGGCCAGACGCTGCAGATCACGGTGCAGATCAGCGGGAAGGGCGCAGTGGTACGGCCCGCGAAGGGAAACGAGATCGTGCTCGTCGGGGCCATCGGCGCGGTCGGAGCGTCCAGCATCACCGTCTCGGGCATCGAGGTGGACACCGACGCCAACACGCGCATCGAGGAGCGGGAGGACATGCCGCTCACGCTGGCCGACCTGAAGGTCGGCGACGTCGTGCGGGTCGAGGGCACGCTGCAAGCCGGTGGGAAGGTGCTGGCGCGCGAGATCGAGCGGCTGACGCCGCCGGGGCTCAACGAGGTGCTGCTGCGCGGCATGGTGTCCTCGGTCGACCCGAGCAAGTCGAGCTTCACCGTCTCCGGGCTGACCGTCAGCACCGACGCCAGCACCAAGCTGGTCGGCATCGCCACGCTCGCCGATCTCAAGGTGGGCGACCGGGTCCTGGTGCAGGGGACGCTGCAGCCCGGCGGCTCGGTGAAGGCGCGCCTGGTGGTGAAGCGGCCGGTCGCGCTGCCAGTCCGGGACGAGGTCGAGATCGAGGGGGCCATCACCTCGGTCACCGCGCCGGATCGCTTCCAGGTGGCCGGCAAGACGGTGGTGACCGATTCCTCGACGCGCTTCGAGGGCGAGCACGACATGCCGCTGACCTTCGCGGACCTGAAGGTCGGCGACCGCGTCGAGGTGAAGGGAGTCGCGCAGGCCGACGGGACGATCCTGGCCCGTGAGGTCGAGCGGGAGGACGAGGAGCACCACGACTAGTCGCCGCCGACAGTCGCCGCCCCTGGGGCGGCGCTGCGCTCTTGGAGAGCCGGTCAGGCGGCGCTACGCTATTCAGAGCGCGGACGTCAGGGGATGCGCTCTAGTGGTGCACGAGGCGCGCGCCGGGCGCCGCGAGCAGCTCCCCCTCGCTGCTCCGCGGTGCCCGGCGCGCGTGCTGTCCCGGGAGTGAGACCTCAGTGCAGGATGGCTTCCGCGGCCTGCCCCGCAGGCCGGGAGGCGCGCACCTTGGCGAACGTCAGCGCCTCGTCCGAGGCGCCCACGTCGACCTTGATGGTGTCCCCCGGAGCGAAGTCGCCCTGCAGGACCTTGATGGCCAGCGGGTCCAGCACCATCCGCTGCAGCGCGCGCTTGAGCGGCCGCGCCCCGTACACCGGGTCGTAGCCGGCGCGCCCCACCGCCTGCTTGGCGCGGTCGGTCAGCTCCAGCCGCAGCTGCTTGTCGGCCAGGAGCTTCGAGAGGCGCGCGAGCTGGATGTCCACGATGCGGGCCAGCTCCTCGCGGCCGAGGCTGTGGAAGACCACCACCTCGTCGATGCGGTTCAAGAGCTCCGGCCGCAGCTCGGCGCGGATCGCCTCGCTCACGCGACGCTTCTCTTCCTCGTGGTCCCCGCCCGCGACGTGCTGCGAGCCGAGGTTGGAGGTCAGGATCACCACCGCGTTGCGGAAGTCCACCGTGCGGCCTTGCCCGTCGGTGAGGCGCCCGTCGTCGAGGATCTGCAGCAACACGTTGAACACGTCGCGGTGCGCCTTCTCGATCTCGTCGAAGAGGATGACCGAGTACGGCCGGCGCCGCACCGCCTCGGTGAGCTGCCCGCCCTCGTCGTAGCCGACGTAGCCGGGAGGCGCGCCGATGAGCCGGGCGACCGAGTGCTTCTCCATGTACTCGCTCATGTCGAGCCGGATCAACGCCTGCTCGTCGTCGAAGAGGAACTCGGCCAGTGCCCGCGCCAGCTCCGTCTTGCCCACGCCGGTGGGGCCGGCGAAGAGGAAGCTGCCGATGGGGCGGTTGGGGTCCTGCAGCCCGCTGCGCGCGCGGCGCACGGCGTTGGACACCGCCCGGATCGCCTCCTCCTGGCCGACCACGCGCTGGCGCAGCCGCTCCTCCATGTGCACCAGCTTCTGCATCTCCGCTTCCAGCAGCTTGGAGACGGGGATGCCGGTCCACTTGGAGACGACGTACGCCACGTCCTCGGCGTCGACCTCCTCCTTGAGCATCTTGTTCTGCTTCTGCAGCTCGGCGAGCTTCTTGTTCTGTGCCTCGAGCTCCTTCGAAAGGCCCGGCAGCACGCCGTACTTGATCTCGGCGGCGCGCCCGAGGTCGCCCTTGCGCTCGGCGTCGGCCATCGCCTGGTTGGCGTCCTCGATCTTCTGCTTCACGGCGCGGATGGCGCCGATGACCTGTTTCTCGTTCTCCCAGTGCGCTTTCAGCGCCGAGAGCTTCTCGTTCAGCTGCGCGATCTCCTTCTGCAGCTCCGCGAGCCGGCCCTTGCTGACCGGGTCGCTCTCCTTCTTCAGCGCCTGCTCCTCGATCTGCAGCTGCAGCACCTTGCGCCGGACCTCGTCCATCTCGGCCGGCATGGAGTCGATCTCCATGCGCAGCCTCGAGGCGGCCTCGTCGATCAGGTCGATGGCCTTGTCGGGCAGGAAGCGGTCCGTGATGTAGCGGTTGGAGAGCGTCGCCGCGGCCACCAGCGCGCTGTCCTGGATGCGCACGCCGTGGTGCACCTCGTAGCGCTCCTTGAGGCCGCGCAGGATGGAGATGGTGTCCTCCACGCTGGGCTCGCCCACCATGACCGGCTGGAAGCGGCGCTCGAGCGCGGGGTCCTTCTCGATGTGCTTGCGGTACTCGTTGACGGTGGTGGCGCCGATGCAGTGCAGCTCGCCGCGCGCGAGCGCCGGCTTGAGCATGTTGCCCGCGTCCATCGCGCCTTCGGCCGCGCCGGCGCCCACGATGGTGTGCAGCTCGTCGATGAAGAGGATGACCTGCCCCTCGCTCGCGGTGACTTCCTTCAGCACCGCCTTGAGGCGCTCCTCGAACTCGCCGCGGAACTTGGTGCCCGCGACCAGGGCGCCCATGTCGAGCGCGCCGATGCGCTTGTCCTTGAGGCCCTCGGGGACGTCGCCATCCACCACCCGGCGGGCGAGCCCCTCCACGATGGCGGTCTTACCTACGCCGGGGTCGCCGATCAGCACCGGGTTGTTCTTGGTGCGGCGGGAGAGGACCTGGATGACGCGCCGGATCTCCTCGTCGCGGCCGATCACCGGATCCAGCTTGCCCTTGCGGGCGCGGTCGGTGAGGTCGATCGCGTACTTCTCCAGCGCCCGGTACTGCGACTCGGGGTCCTGCGAGGTGACGCGCTGCGAGCCGCGGACGGCAGTGAGCGCCTGCGCGATGCGGTCGCGCGTCGCGCCGGAGGCGCGCAGCGCCTCGCCCGCCCCGCCCCGCTTCTCGGAAGCGAGCGCCAGCAGGATGTGCTCGGTGGAGACGTATTCGTCCTTGAGCTTCTGCGCCTCGTCCTCGGCGGCGTCGAAGATCTTGAGGCTGCGCTGGGCGAGGTGGCCGCCCTCTCCGCCGTGGACCTGCGCCACCTTGCGCAGCTCGTCCTCCAGGCGGGCCTGCACGAGCTTGGGATCGGCGCCGATGCGCTGCAGCAGCGGGGCGACCAGGCCGTCCTGCTGCGCGAGCAGCGCGGCGAGCACGTGCTCGGGCAGGATCTCCTGGTGGTCGCGGCGGCGCGCGATCGACTGCGCCTCCTGCAGCGCCTCCTGCGCCTTGACCGTGAACTTGTCGAGTTTCATGGCCGCCAAAGTAACGCACCGACACAGCGTGGCAAGGAGCGCCCGGCCGCTTCTGATGCGTGACGAACCACCTCGGAAGTGCGAGGTTGCCGCACCCGGAGGTCCCCATGCTCATCGCCGCGCTGGCCCTGCTGGCCGCCGCCCCCACGCCCGCCGTCGCCGAGGGCGACCACGTGCTCCGGGACTTCAAGTTCGTCTCCGGAGAGGCGCTGCCCGAGCTGCGCATCCACTACCGCACGCTGGGCAAGCACGACGGGCACAACGCCGTGCTCATCCTGCACGGCACGGGCGGCAGCGGCGCGCAGTTCCTCACCGAGGCGTTCGCGGGGGTCCTCTTCGGTCCCGGGCAGCTGCTGGACGCGGAGAAGTACTTCGTCGTGTTGCCCGACGGGATCGGGCACGGCAAGTCGGGAAAGCCCAGCGACGGGCTGCGCGCGAGGTTCCCGCGCTACACGTACGACGACATGGTCGAGGCGCAATACCGCCTGCTGCGCGAGAAGCTGGGTGTCACGCACCTGCGGCTCGTGCTGGGCACCTCGATGGGCGGCATGCACACCTGGCTGTGGGGAGAGCAGCATCCCGCGTTCATGGACGCCCTGCTGCCGCTCGCGTCGCTGCCGGTGCAGATCGCCGGTCGCAACCGTGTCCTGCGCAAGATGATCCTGGACGGCATCCGCGGCGACCCGGCGTGGAAGGGCGGCGAGTACGAGACCCAGCCGCGGCAGGGGCTCGTCGCGGCGATCGACGTGCTGCTCCTGATGGGGAGCGCGCCGCTGCCCTGGCAGGCGCAGGCGCCGTCGCGCGACGCGGCGGACAAGCTGTACGAGGAGATGCTGCAAAAGCGGCTGGCCGCAACCGACGCGAACGACATGCTCTACGCCTTCGACGCCTCGCGCGAGTACGACCCTTCGCCCAAGCTCGAGGCGATCGAGGCGCCGCTCGTGGCGGTGAACTCCGCCGACGACCTGATCAACCCGCCCGAGCTGGGCATCCTCGAGCGCGAGATCCAGCGCGTGCGGCGAGGGAAGGCGGTGGTGCTGCCGATCGCGCCGCAGACGCGCGGGCACGGGACCCACTCCCTGCCCGCCGTCTGGAAGCAGCACCTCGCCGAGCTGCTGCGGCGGTCCGGGCAGGTGGCGGCCAGTCGCCGCCCCTAGGGCGGCGCTGCGCTTTTGAGAGCGGACGGGATGGGATGCATACCAGCAGAGACGAGCTCCGGGCCCTGCTCGCGGCGAAGCGGCTGCCCGAAGCCGAGGAGTTGGTCGAGCGGGGCGCGGCCCATCCGGACCGGGCCCGGTGGTTCCGCGAGGCCGGGCTCCTCGCGCTCAAGTCGGGAGAGCCGCGCCTGGCCGCCGAGTGGCTGGGCCGGGCCGCCGAGCTGTCCCCGCGAGACCCCGAGCCGCGGCACGAGCGCGGGCTCGCGCTGCTCGAGCTGGGCGAAGTGGGTCTCGCTGCGCACGCGCAGGCCGAGGCGCTCGCGCTCGATCCGGAGCACACCGGCGCCCGCGCCCAGCGGGCCGCCGCGCTCGAGGCGCTGGGCGACGACGAGGGCGCGGCGGGCGAGCTGGCCGCGCTCCTCACGCGCCTCGGACCGCAGCCCGCGCTGCACGCCCGGCTCGCCGGGCTCCGGGAGGCCGCCCGGCGCGCAGCGCACGTGAGCCTTCTCGGCGCTCCCGCCAAGCGCGTGGAGCACAGCCCCGTGGTGGCCGGCGCCTTCGCCCGCACCGCGCAGCGGCCTCCCGGGCTCGCCTTCCGCGCGCCGTTCGCCGATCTGGAAGCAGTCCCTGACGCGCACGGGCGCGTGCGCCGCCTGACCTTGGTCTTCGATTCGATGGATGCCTCGCTGGCGCGGACCGACCTGTCCTACGGCGGCACCACGGAGGACGAGCACGGCCGCCGCGTCCCGCTCGACGAGTTCACCGCCGCCGCCACCGTGTTCCTCGCGCAGGGCCTGGGCATCGACGCGCTGCGCGCGCGCCGGCTGCTGCGCTTCCTCCTCACCCCCGAGTGCGGCCTGGGTCCGTTGCCCTTCGCGCACGCCCGCGTCGGCTGGGTGATCGACGAGTCGCCCGGCAGCCGCCGCTACGGCTTGTTCGTCGAGGAAGGCCGCTTCCCGGCGGCCGCGACGTAGCGCACGCGCAGGTCATACAGCAGCGTGTCGAGGAAGCGGGCCTCGTCCTCGCTCAGGTTCCCGCGCGTCTTCTCCTGCAAGAGCGCTAATAGATCTATGGACTGCTGCGCGAGGGGAAGGTCGGGCTCCTGCGTCTTGCCGCTGAGGGGATCGGGCGCCTCCCCGAGGTGGATGACCGCGGAGGAGCCGAGCGAGAGCACGAATGCGTTGAAGTCCAGCCGGGGCCGCTTCGGTTCGTCCGCCATGGTCTCACCCCAGATCGAGCGCGAATTCCATCAACTGGTACCCGCGCTGCACCAGCAGCACCGCGCGGCCGCTCTTGCGGGCCTGCGCGACCGCCTTGTGGAAGTCCTTCAGCGTGTCGACCTCCGCGCTGTTCACCGCCAGGACGATGTCGCCGCGGCGCAGGCCACCCCGCTGCGCCAGCGATCCCCGCCGCACCCGGTCGACCGCCACCAGCCCCCGCGGCGCCTCGAGCCCGGCGCGGCGCGCCTCCGCGGGAGAGACCTCGGCCAGCTCGAGGCCGGTCGCGCTCTGGAAGCTGGCCATGGCCCGCTCGGGCGTGAGCGGCCCCGGGGTGAGCGAGAGCTCGAGGCTCGCGCTGCCGCGCTGCACGCCCAGGGCCACGCGCGTGCCGAGGGGCACGTCGTGGAGCAGGAAGCGCAGCTCGTCGGGATCGCGGACCGGCGAGCGATCGACGCGCACGATCAAGTCCCCGCGCTGGATGCCGGCCTTGGCCGCCGGGGAGCCGTCCTCCACCGAGTCCACCCGCGCGCCGGGCTTTCCCTCGGCGGCGCCGGCTTCGAATCCCCACCAGCTCGCCGCCAGCTCTCCGCTCCTCACCAGCTCGCGGGCCACGCGCAGCGCCCGCTCGATGGGGATGGCGAACCCGATGCCCTGAGCGTTCGCGTAGACGGCCGAACAGACGCCGATCACCTCGCCGTCCGCGTTGATCAGCGGCCCGCCCGAGTTGCCCGGGTTGATCGACGCGTCGGTCTGCACGAAGTCGTAGTAGCTGCGGTTGTCCGCCCGCACCGTCCGGTGCAATGCCGAAACGACCCCGACGCTGACGCTCTGGTTCAAGCCGAACGGATTGCCGATGGCGATGACCGGCTCGCCCAACATTAGATCTGAGCTGCTGCCCAGCGCCACCGCCGGGAACCTCTTCTCGGCCTGGATCTTGAGCACGGCGAGGTCGCCGCCTGGATCGGTGCCGACCACCTTGGCGATGTAGTCCGACCCGTCGTCGAAGCTGACCTGGATGCGCGAGCCGCGCTCCACCACGTGGTAGTTGGTCAGCACGTAGCCGGCGGGGTCGAAGACGAATCCCGACCCGAGGCTGGTGCGGACCTGGTCGCGCGCGCGGCCGCCACCGAAGAAGACGTCGAAGGGATCCTGCGCCGCCCGCGCCTTGACCACTTCCTGCGCGTTGATGTTGACCACGGCGCCCTTGGCGCGCTCCACCGCCTGGACCGTGGGCGTCCGGCGGGCGCCGGAGGCGCGGTCCGCCCTGGCGGGCACGGCGGCCAGGAGCGCGAGCAGGGCCGGCGCGGTGAGGACCACCTGGGCACCTCCGGGGAGGCCAGAACGAATCCCGTAAACGTCCGCGCAGTGAAAAGCGTAGCGCCGCCCTATCGGCAGCGGCTAGCGCGCGGGGCCGAGCTCGTCGGCGGAGCTGAAATCGGTCTCCACCTTGGCGGCCTTCTCGGCGAGGTCGGGCAACGTCTTGAGCAGCCGCGCGTACTCCTTCTCGTCGACCAGCCCCTTCTTGATGTACCGCTCGACCACGCGGCGATCGAGGTACTTCAGCGGAAGGTCGTGCTGCTTGTCTGCCACTTGCATGCTCCTTTGAAATCCGAAGGGCCGGGCAACTTAACACATCGTGCGGTATGGTAAAGGGGCGGTGCCTGTCCGGCAGCTCAAGGAGCGGCGGCTCGCGCGCCTGCGCGGCCTGTACGCCATCGTGGACGGCTCGGCGGAGCGGCCCCCGCTGGAGCTGGTGCAGGCGTTCCTCCGCGGCGGCGCCGCCGTCATCCAGCTCCGTCTCAAGACATTGCCTGCGCGCGAGCTGTGCGAGGTGGCGCGGGAAGCGGTCAGGGTCTGCCGGCAGCGCGACGCGCTGCTGCTGGTCAACGACCGTCCCGACGTGGCGCGGGCCGCCGGCGCCGACGGAGTGCACCTCGGGCAGGAGGACCTCCCCGCCGGAGCGGCGCGCGAGGTGCTCGGCGACCAGGCGCTGATCGGCGTCTCCACGCACTCCGACGCCGAGATCGACGCGGCGCTGGCGGCAGGCGCCGATTACCTCGGATTCGGCCCCGTCTTCGAGACCCGCTCCAAGCCGGGCGCGCCGCTTCCGCCACCCCACGGTCTGGCCGGGCTCGAGCGCGCCGTCCGGCGGGCGGCTCCCGTCCCGGTGGTGGCCATCGGCGGTCTGACGGCCGGGTCGGCTGCGGGGGTGGCGCGCGCCGGGGCCGCTTGCGCGGCGGCGATCGGCGAGCTGTGCCGCGCGGTGGATCCGGAGCGGGCGGCGCGGGCGCTGGCGGAGGCGTTCTCGCGTGGCTGAGCGCCGCCGGCCGGTGGTGGGGCTGACGCCCGACGTCGGCGAGACCGCGCCGCGCCCCGCGCGTCCGGCGCTACCCCAGTACGAGCTGAAGCAGGCGTACGCGGACGCGGTGCTCGCCGCGGGCGGCCTCCCCGTCATCCTGCCCTACGGCGAGGACGAGAGCGCCGCCGCCGAAGCCGTCGCGCTCTGCGACGCCGTGGTGGTGACCGGCGGGGCGTTCGACATCCCGCCGGAGGCGTACGGTGCCCAGGCGCACCGCCTGCTCGGCCGCCTCAAGCCGGGCCGGACGCGGTTCGAGCAGGGCGTGCTGCGGGCCGCCCTCGAGGCCCGCAAGCCCGTGCTGGGCGTCTGCGGCGGCATGCAGCTCCTCGCCGTCGAGCTGGGCGGGACGCTCTGGCAGGACATCCGCGAGCAGGTGCCCGGCGCTTCCGATCACGAGCAGAAGATCGACCCGCGCCAGCCGGGCCACTCGGCGCGCATCGTCTCCGGGACGCAGCTCGCGCGGATCGTGGGGGCGGACATCGTGCAGGTGAACTCGACCCACCACCAGGCCGTGCGAGATGCGGGTCCCGCGGTCGTCTCCGCGGTCGCTCCGGACGGCGTTATCGAGGCGATCGAGCTGCCGGATCGGTTCGCGGTCGGCGTGCAGTGGCACCCCGAGCTGATGGCCGGGGCCGAGCACCGGGCGCTCTACCGCGCGCTGGTCGAGGCGGCGCGCGCAGCCGCGCGCTGAGGCCGCCGTGGCAGCGTTCCCCGGAACCCCGTGCGTGCTCGTCCTCGCCGGCCTGGATCCGAGCGGCGGTGCAGGGTTGCTCGCCGACGTGGAGGCGATCCGCGCGGCCGGCGCACGGCCCCTGTGCGTCGCGACGGCGCTGACGGCCCAGACCACGCGCCGCATGCACGGTTTCCAGCCGCTCGCGCCCGCCCTCGCGCTGCAGACCGCGGAGGCGCTGCTGGACGAGGAGCCGATTCGCGCGATCAAGGTGGGCATGGTGGGCACTCCCGCCATGGCGCGCGCGATCGCCGAGCTGCTCGCGCGGGCGGGGCTTCCCGCCGTCGTGGACCCCGTGCTGGCGGCCTCCAGCGGTGCCGCCCTCTTCCAGGGCGGCCCCCGAGCGGCGCGGGAGGCATACGCCTTGCTCTGGCCGCACGCCGTGCTGACTCCCAATGTCGCGGAGGCGCGCGTCCTGCTCGACCTGCCGGAGGAGCCGCGGGATCCCGGGGCCCTGGAGCGCGCCGCGCGCGAGCTGGTCCGGCGGGGCGCGAAGGCGGCGCTGGTGAAGGGCGGCCACGCGGAAGGCGCCGAGGCGGTGGACGTGCTGTGCACGGCCGACGCGAGCGAGCGCCTCTCGGGGCCGCGCCTCGCCGGATCCGGCGCGCGCGGCACCGGCTGCCGCCTGGCCAGCGCGCTGGCCGCCGGGCTCGCGCTGGGGAAGCCCCTGCCGGATGCGGCCCGCCGCGCGAAGGAGCTCGTCACGGAATACCTGCGCGGGGGCGGCTGAGAACGGCCGTCCGAATCGGAAGCCGTGGGCGTTCCGGCGTGTTATCGTCCCAACGCTTCCTGGAGGCATTCCATGCGTACGCGCCGCTGGCTTCCCATCGTCCTCTTCTCGCTGGCAACGAGCTGCGGCTACAACCGCATCGTGAACGAGGAGCAGCAGGTCGAAGCTGCCTGGGGCCAGGTGGAGAACCAGCTGCAGCGCCGGGCCGATCTGATCCCCAACCTCGTCGAGGTGGTGAAGGGGTACGCGAGCCACGAGAAGTCGGTCTTCGACAACATCGCCAACGCGCGCTCGGCGATGGTGGGCGCCGGTTCGCGCGCGGACAAGATCGCGGCTTCGAACCAGCTCGACGGCGCCATCTCGCGCCTCTTGGTCGTGACCGAGAACTACCCGCAGCTCAAGGCCGACGCGAACTTCCAGCGGCTGATGGACGAGCTGGCGGGCACCGAGAACCGGCTGGCGGTGGCGCGCAACCGCTACAACGAGGCCGTGCAGCAGTACAACAGCGACGTGCGCGGCATCCCCGGCTCGTGGTGGGCCCGCATCGGCAGGTTCCCGCCGCAGAAGGAGTACTTCAAGGCCGACGCCGCCGCGAAGGCGGTCCCCAAGGTCTCGTTCCAGCGTTAGTCGCCGCCGCGGCGGCGCGACGCTTTTCATGGCGCGGAGGTGATCGGATGCGCTCTAGGCGCGGGCGATGAAGACAGGCGGCATCCTGTTCTTCGGCGGGGTCGTCCTGCTGGTGCTCGGCGGGCTCGGCGGGCTGGTGTTCATCGGTCCGCTCCTCCGGGGGCAGGGCGGCACCTTCTCCAACCTGCTGGCGGTGCTGGTCCTGGGCGCGCTGCCGGCCGCCGCCGGCGTGCTGCATATGGCCGCCGGCAGCCGGCGGGGGAAGCTGGAGCGCGAGAACGAGGATCGCGGGTTCACCGAGGTCGCCACCGCGCTCGCCCGCAAGAACGGCGGGCGGGTGGGGCTCGACCAGGTGGCGCGCGCGAGCGGTCTGCCGAGCGGCGAGGCGCAGGCGAAGATGCGCCAGCTCACCGGGCGCGGCTTGTTCGAGCTGGACTTCGACGAGAGCGGCCAGATGGTCTTCAAGCTCTCTCCCGACGCGGGCCGGGCGCAGCTCGCCGAGCTGGGAGGGAGGAGCTGATTGGCCGGACGCGCGCGCGCCGCGTGCCGCGGCGGCACGGCGCGCAGCCTTCCGGCCGGTGAACGGCTGGCTCCAGGGCGATGGATCGTTGCCCTCGCGCTGCTCGCCGGTTGCGCCGGCGCGCAGCGACCCCCGCCCGCACCCGCCCCGCAAGGCGAGGTGCCCGCCGGCGAGACCGAGCCGCGGCGGTACGTCAGCGCCCGCGCCCACCAGCACGTGCTCACCGCGTTGCTCGCGCGCGAGCGCGACGATCACGCGGCCGCCGCGCGGGAGCTGCACGAAGCGCTCCTCTACGATCCCGAGTCCGGGTACCTGCGCACCCTGCTCGCGGAGGAGCTGCTGCGGCAGGGGCGGATCGCCGACGCCGAACGCGAGCTGGGGACCGCGCTCGGCGGCGATCCGCGCTACGCGCCGGCGCACGTGCTCGCGGCGCGGATCGCGCTCGCCGGCGGCAGGGCCGACGAGGGGCGCGTGCACCTGCGGGCGGCGATCGCGGCGGCGCCGCAGGATCCGGACGCCTACCGCGACCTGGTCCGCCTCGAGATCGCGCAGGGCGACCTGCCGGCGGCCGCGGCGGCCGCGCGGGAGCTCGGCGAAGCGGCGGAGCGCGCACCCTCGGATGCGGGTCCCGGCGAAGCCGCCCCTGCCGCGACCACGCAGGCCGGGCGCCTGCGCGCCCAGGCAGCGGATGCGTGGATCGAGGTGGCGCGGGCCATGGCCGACCGGCAGGACGATGCCGGCGCGCAGGACGCCTTCGCCCGTGCCTCGGCGCTGCGGCCGGACAGCGACGAGGCGCTGGCCACCCGCGCCGCCTTCCTCGAGTCGCGACGCCGCTGGGCGGAGGCGCGCGAGCTGCAGTTGCGCCTCCTCGCGCGGCGGCCGGATTCGCCGGAGGTGCTGTCGGCCCTGGCGAGGCTCTCGCTCGCCGAGGGCGAGCTGGAGGTCGCCTCGGCTTACCTGATGAAGCTCCGCGCGCTGGCCTCGACCGCCGCAGCGGGCGCGGGCGACGAAGAGCGCCGGGAGCTGGGCGGCGCGCTGTTCCGGCTGGCCGTCCCTCTGCTGGGCGCGCACCGCCCGGCGGACGCCGAGGCGGCGCTCGACGCGGCCCTGCGGCTCTTCCCCGGGCATCCCGAGCTGTCCTTCTACCGGGCGCTGGCCCTCGAGGAGCGCGGCCGGCATCGCGAGGCCGCCCAGCTCCTCGAGCAGATCGAGCGCGCGCTGGGCGGGCCCGGGCGGCCCCGGGACGCGGCCCTGGCCGCCATCGCCGGCGGTCCCGCCTTCCTCGCCCCCGACCCCGCGCAGCTCCTGCTCGACGCGCGCGTGCAGGCCGCCCTGTCCCGCGGCCGCGCCGGAGAGACCGCCGAGGCCGCGCGCCGGATGAAGGCGCTCTTCTCCGCGGACCCGCGCGACGAGGGTGTCGCGCTGGGTCTGCTGGAGGCGTTCGAGCGGGCCGGACGGGTGCCCGCGGCGGTGGCGCTCTTGGAGGACGCCGCGCGCAAGCACCCGGACACGCCGGCGCTGCTCTATGCCCGCGCCTCGGCGCTGGACCGCGCCAGGCGCGTCCCCGAGGCGCTCGCCGCCATGCGCAAGGTGCTGGCGGTGGCGCCCGCCCATGCCGGCGCGCTGAACTACGTCGGGTACGTCATGACCGAGCAGGGCGGCGACCTGCGGGAGGCCGAAGGCCTCCTGCGCCGCGCGGTGGAGCTGCGGCCCGACGACGGCGCCGTCGCGGACTCGCTCGGCTTCTGCTTGCTGAAGGAGGGCCGCGTCGAGGCCGCGCTCGAAGAGCTGCGCCGCGCCGACCGCCTGGCCCCCGGCGATCCGGTCATCCTGGGCCACCTCGGGGACGCCCTGCTCGCGGCGGGCCGGCGGGACGACGCCGCGGAGGCGTTCCGCCGCGCCCTGGCGCGCCTGGTCCGGGCGCCGCGGGGCGGGCGCGATGGGCGCCCCCGGGAGGGGGCCCCCGGCGAGCAGGAAGCGCGGTCTCCCGAGCCGGGAGACGCCCGGGTGCGCGCCGAGTTGGAGGAGAAACTCCGCTCCTTGACTGCGCGCTGATGCCGTGGTCTCTCCGCGCCGGAGGAGTGCGTGCCCGATCCGCAGATCGACGAGGGCTTCTTCAGCGCGCGCGACGGCCTGCGCCTCTTCCGCCAGGCGACGCGGCCGCCCGGGACGCCGGCGGCGCACGTGGCGGTGCTGCACGGGTACGCCGAGCACCTGGGGCGGCACGAGGAGGTCACCCGGGCGCTGTGCACGGCCGGCTACGCCGTCCACCTGTTCGACTGCCGTGGGCACGGCCAGAGCGGCGGCAAGCGCGCTCACGTCGATTCGTTCGACGAGTACCTGCAGGACCTGGACGTCTTCCTCGCCCGCGTCCGCGAGGAGGCGCAGGGGCGGCCCGTGTTCTTTCTCGGCCACAGCCACGGGGCGCTGATCGGCATCCGGTACCTCCTGGACAAGCCGGACGCGGTGCGCGGCGCGGTCTTCTCCTCGCCGTACCTGCGGCTCAAGCTGCGCGTCTCGCCGCTGAAAATCCTGGCCGGGCGGCTGATCGCGAACCTGTTCCCCTCGCTGCCGATGCGCAACGAGCTGAGGCCCGAGCAGCTCACGCGCGATGTCGCCATCCAGAACGCGACTCGCAACGATCCGCTCTACCAGCAGATCGCCACGCCGCGGTGGTTCACGGAGTCCAGCTCCGCCCAGGAGACCTGCCTGCGGCGCGCGACCGAGTTCGTCACGCCCTTCCTGCTGCTGACCGGCGGCGCCGATGCGATCGCCGACCCGGCCGCGGGCCGCGAGTTCTTCGACCACGCGACCAGCAAGGACAAGCAGTTCAAGCAGTACGACGGCCTGCTCCACGAGCTGTTCCACGAGCCCGAGCGCGACCTGGTGTTCCGCGACCTGATCGGCTGGCTCGACGAGCGCGCGCGCGGCGCGCAAGGGCGCGCGGCCACGGGGCGCGGCGCGTGAACGAGCGCGCCCGCCTGCTGGAGCTGCTCACGCGGCTCGCGTACGAGAAGCGCAAGGTGGTCCTCTCCAGCGGCCGCGAGAGCGACTTCTACATCGACACCAAGCAGGCCACCCTTTCTGCGGAGGGGCACTACCTGGTCGGCCGGCTGGCGCTCGCCGAAGTGCGCGCGCTGGTGCCCGACGTCCAGGCCGTGGGCGGGCTCACCATGGGGGCCGATCCGATCGCCAGCGCGGTGAGCCTGACGAGCTTCCTCGCCGGCCAGCCGGTGCCCGCCTTCTACGTCCGCAAGGAGCCGAAGGGACATGGGACGAACCAGTGGGTCGAGGGAAGGAAAGGCCTTCCCCGGGGCGCGCGCGTGTGCGTCCTCGAGGACGTGGTGACCACCGGCGCGAGCACGCTCAAGGCGGTGGAGCGGTGCCGGAGCGAGGAGCTGGACGTGCGCGGAGTGGTGGCCCTGGTCGATCGCGAGGAGGGCGGCCGCGCGGCGGTGGAGGCCGCCGGCGTGCCGCTGCGGTCCTTGTTCCGGAGGAGCGACTTTCCGTGAACGGCGCGGCCCGAAGACTCGTCGTGCTGCTCGCGCCGTTTTCCCTGATCGGGTGCAGGACGTTGCCGTTCCCGGAGCCGCAGCTGGAAGGCGAGTACGGCAAGGTGCTGGCGAAGTGGACGCGCGAGGTGGCGCTGTACAGCGGCCTGGAGACGCGCGGCTTCTGCCGCACCGTCTACCTCTCCGGCGAGTTCGTCGACGCGCAGGCGAAGAAGATCTCCGAGATGCGCGCCGAGCTGCCCGACGAGGCGCAGCGCACGCGCGAACGGCTGCGCGCCCAGGCCGCCACGCCCACCGTCTTCTCCATCTTCTACACGCCGGACAAGCTGTCCAACGACTGGAACGAGAAGAGCTCGGTCTGGCGCATCGCGATGAACCTGGGGTTGGGCCAGGTGGAGCCGCAGCGGATCGAGCGCATCGAGCGTCCCTTCAACGCCGAGCTGCGCGCCCTCTATCCCTACCTCGACGATTACTCGGTCGCGTACGTGATCCATTTCCCGGGTCAGGGGGCGCCGCCCGGCTTCCTGCCGGCGGAAGCCGACATGGTGGTCGCGGGAGCGCTGGGAAAGATGGAGTTCAAGTGGAGCCTGCTCCACCCGGAGAAGGACCGGCGGCACTGACCCACGTTTCCCCACCATCGTCTCTGCGACGCTTCCTTGCGGGAGGCGCGCCGCTCGCGCATCGTCGCGCCATGCGGATCCTGTCCGGAAGCTTGATGGCGTTGTGGCTCGTGGCGCAGCCGGCTCGCGCCCAGGTGCAGGTGCAGATCACGATGGGACTGCCGGTCGTGCTGCCGCCCATGGTGGTGGTGCAGCCGGGAGTGCAGGTGGTCAGCGAGCTCGACGAGGAGGTGTACTTCGTCGGCGGCTGGTACTGGGTGCGGCGCGGGCCGCACTGGTACCGCACGCACGATCACCGTGGCCAGTGGGTGTGGGTGGCGCCCGCGCGCGTCCCGGTCACGCTGGTGCGCATCCGGCCGGGCAGGTACCGGCGGCTGCACCGCGAGGAGTGGAAGGAAGCGCGCCGCGAGCGCAAGGAGCGCGAGAAGGCCGAGCGCAAGGCGTGGAAGGAGCGCGAGAAGGCCGAGGGCGCCGCCTGGAAGGAAGGCAAGCGCAAGGGCCGCGGGCACGATCGCGACGACTGACCGGGCCCATTCGCAAGGCGGCGCCGGCAAAAGTGCTTAGAATGGCGGCATGACCTCGCCATCTCCTTGCACGGGCTTGCGGCGCGTCGCTCGACCGGAAGATCTGGTCGAGCGGGACAGGGACCACGACTGCGGCGGCTTCGGCCCGCACCGGATCTGCGTGAAGGTCGACGGGGTCGCCGAGCTGCCGACGCGATTCGGCCGGTTCAAGATCGTGGCCTTCTGGAACAACCGGGACGAGAAGGAGCACGTCGCGCTCGTGCACGGGGACGTGATGGGCGCCTCGGAGGTGCCCACGCGCCTGCACTCCGAATGCCTCACCGGCGACGCGCTGGGCTCCCTGCGCTGCGACTGCCGCGACCAGCTCGAGGTGGCCCTGCGGCGGCTCAGCTCGATGGACCGCGGCCTGCTCCTCTACCTGCGCCAGGAGGGCCGCGGGATCGGGCTGCGCAACAAGGTGCGCGCGTACGCGCTGCAGGACCGGGGGCTCGATACCGTCGAGGCGAACCGCGCGCTGGGATTCCGCGACGACGAGCGGGACTACGAGGTCGCCGCGCACATGCTCGCCAGCCTGAACGTCGAGTCGATCGCCCTGATGACCAACAACCCGGACAAGATCGCGCAGCTGCAGCGCTACGGGGTCAAGATCGCGCGCCGCATCCCGCACCTCATCCCCCCGAACGAGTTCAATCGCGACTACCTGCTCACCAAGGCCGTCCGCTCGGGGCACCAGCTCGAGATCGACGGAAAGCCCATCATCGAAGAGCAGGACGACCCGGTGCTGGTCGAGCAGCCCGTCACAGGGACCTGAGGAACGCCTCCAGATCCGCTTTCTCGCGCGGGTCGAGGCCGAGGCGCAGGACCCGGTCGTAGTGATCGATCACCGCGGCGTAATCGGCGAACCGGCCATCGTGGTAGAAGCCGCCCTTCTGCCGCGTGAACAGCCCCTTGAGCGGCGTGGTGCGATAGCGACCGTCGGGCGACCGTCCCGACTGGAAATCGTCGACCCCGATCTCCGCTCCCGTGTGCATGTTCCAGCCGGGTTCCGTGTACAGGGGCGGGACGTGGCAGGTCGCGCACTTCGCCCGGCCCTCGAAGACGGCCTTGCCACGCGCGGCCGCGGCGCGGTCGAACGAGCCTTCGGGCGGCGCGGGCGCCGGGATGGCGAGCTGGTAGAAGTGGAGGGCGGCCAGCTTCGAGCTGATCCGATCGTCGCGGACGTTCTGGCGGTGGCCGAAGCGGGCGCGCGCGGCGACGGGGAACTTGTCGCGGTCGTCGAGGCGCGGATCGAAGAAGACGCCCTTGCCGTACATCTCGTTGTTGGCGACGTACGCGTTCCAGTAGGTGACCGATCCCCATCCGGAGTAGGTGTGCAGGTTCACGCCGGCCAGCCCGAACGCGGCCGGCAGGAGCGTCGCGGCCGGCTTGCCGTCGGGCCGGAACGCCTTCCCGTCCAGGTTCAGCTCGGCGTCGAACTTGCCGGGACCCCAGCTGGCGAGCACTTTGCGCACCGTCGCCTCGTCCACGCCGAGCAGCTTGGTGAACGCGGAGAGGTCCGGCGAGAGGGACACGATGGCTCCCACGTTCAGGTCGCGGTTCGGCCATCCATCGAGGCGTTTGCCGATCCCCGCCGCGAACGAGTCGTCCACGGTCGAGTGGCAGAACGCGCAGGTGATCCCGAGCGAGGTCAGGCGGTCGCCCTCGAAGAGGCCCCTCACGCCCACGACCGCGTTTGCCTTCAGCAGGGCGAGCGTGTTCGCTGGATCGTCGAGGCTCACCGCGCCACTCTTGATGCCGGCGGCGACGGGGGCCGGCACGCGCTCCGCGTCCACCTTCAGCCCGACGGACAGCGCGGTCTTGGGGGACACGCCGTCTCCCAGCCCCCCATTCTTCTGGCCCGCGATCGCCCGGTGGAGCTGGAGCGCGCCGCCGAAGAAGTCCTCGCTGCCGAACGTGTCGTCGCGGAAGATCGCCCGGCCCTGGGCGACCATTCGCCTCGCGTTCTCGTCGATCATCGACGCCTGCCCGCCGGCGGAGGTGCTGCCCTCGCCGCGGTCCTGGGGCGCATCCTGCATTCCGGCGGTCTTGCACGCGCAGACGATCCCCAGCACGACGGCCGCAGCTCGACCCTTCATGGCATCCTCCCGACACGCAAAAAGCGCTTTCCGGGATGGATTCTGCAAGCAGCAGACCGGATGTTGTGAGGGACCCGACAGTGCAGCAGGAGGCGCCTAACGACCCGGCCAGGCCTCCGGTGCCGATTTCCCGCGGACCAGCACCGTGTCGCGCACCCAGGACGGGTCCGCCCCGGGCCAGGACAAGGTGTAGTGCAGGCCGCGGCTCTCCTTCCGCTCCTGCGCGCAGGCGACGATCAGGCGCGCCACGTCGGCGAGGTTCCGCAGCTCGACGATGTCGCGGGTGACCAGGTAGCCCCAGTAGTACTCCTGGATCTCGCCCACCAGGTTGTCGAGCCGGCGCTGCGCCCGGGCGAGGCGCTTGTCGGTGCGCACGATGCCGACGTAGTTCCACATCAGGCCGCGGATCTCGTCCCAGTTCTGCTTGACGATCACGCCCTCCTCGGGCGGCACCGCGTGACCCGGGTTCCAGTCCGGCACCCGCAACGCGGGGAGATCCCCGGAGGCCAGCTCGGCGGCGCACTCCGCCGCGCGGTGGCCGAAGACGAGGCCCTCGAGGAGCGAGTTCGAGGCGAGCCGGTTGGCGCCGTGCAGGCCGGTGCAGGCCACCTCGCCGACGGCGAGCAGTCCGGGGATGGTCGTCTGTCCGCGCAGGTCGGTGCAGACCCCTCCGCACACGTAGTGCGCGGCGGGCACCACGGGGATGGGCACCTGCGCCATGTCGATCCCGAAGGCGAGGCACGTCGTGTAGATGTGCGGGAAGTGCTCGACCACGAAGGCCTTCCCCAGGTGGGTCATGTCGAGGAAGGCGCAGTCGTCGCCGCGGCGCTTCAGCTCGGAGTCGATGCTGCGCGCCACCACGTCGCGCGGGGCCAGCTCGCGGCGCGGGTCGTAGCGCTCCATGAACCGCTCGCCGGCGGAATTGCGCAGGATGCCCCCTTCGCCGCGGAGCGCCTCGGAGATGAGGAAGTTCTTCGCCTGCGGGTGGTAGAGGCAGGTGGGGTGGAACTGGATGAACTCGAGGTTCGCGATCGCCGCGCCCGCGCGGTGCGCCATGGCCAGGCCGTCGCCGGTCGCGACGTCCGGGTTGGTCGTGTACAGGTAGACCTTGCCGGCCCCTCCAGTGGCGAGCACCACCACCTTCGCGAGGTGGACGTGCACCTCGCCCGTGCGCGCGTCCAGCACGTAGGCGCCGAGCGCCCGATCGCGGCCGCCGGCGCCGAGCTTTCCGGAGGTGATGAGGTCGATCGCGACCTGCTCCTCGGCGATGCGGATGCCCGCGCGGTCGGCGGCCCCGAGGAGCGCGCGCTCCACCTCGCGGCCGGTCATGTCGGCCGCGTGCAGGACGCGCCGCTGCGAGTGGCCGCCCTCGCGCGTGAGGTGGTAGCCCAGCGGCGTCCCGTCGCGGGTGAACTCGGCGCCCAGCTCGATCAGCTCGCGCACGCGCGCCGGGCCTTCCTCCACCGCGACGCGCACGACCCGCTCGCGGCAGAGCCCGGCCCCGGCGATCAGCGTGTCCTGCACGTGCTGCTCGACGCTGTCCTGGGGCGAGAGCACCGCGGCGATGCCGCCCTGCGCGTGCGCGGTGTTCGACTCCGACCGGCCCCGCTTGGCGAGCACGGTGACGGACCCATGCCTGGCCGCCTGCAGGGCGAACGAGAGCCCGGCGATGCCGCTGCCCAGGACGAGGAAGTCGGATTGGTGACGCATCCTTGGCAGCTTACCGGAGCGCCGCCGTGTGCGCCCGGGTGCGAGCTTCGAGCAGTCCAGCGCAGGTCGCGAACCGGACGAGCGCCCGTGCGGGGATTTGCTTGCCGGCTCGCAGACTTGTTATCGTTTCCCTCGAAGATGTCGCGTTCCGTCCTCGCTGCAGCGTTCCTGCTGGCGGCCCCGGTGGCCGTGCGCGCTGGACCCTTGCACTCCTGGGTCGACGAGGACGGCGTCTACCACGTCGCCGACGCTCCGCCGCAGAAGGCCCGCAAGCCCCCTCGCAAGCTGGAGCCGGCCGCGCCCAAGGCCTCGAGCCCGAAGCCGCAGGCCGCGCGCGAGAAGCGGCCTGCGCGCTGGTGGGAGCGCCGCAGCGACGCGCCGCCGGACGAGATCGACCGGGCGGCGAAGGTCTTCAACATCCCCGCCGAGCTGATCCGGGCGGTGATCGCCGTGGAGAGCGCCGGAGACACCTCGGCCATCTCCCACAAGGGCGCGATGGGCCTGATGCAGCTCATGCCCGAGACGGCCGGGCAGATGTACGTCGAGGACCCCGTCGATCCCGCCCAGAACATCATGGGTGGGACCCGCTACCTGCGGCAGCTCGCGAACGAGTTCGCCGGCGACATGGTCCTGGTCCTGGCCGCCTACAACGCCGGACCTGACGCCGTCCGCAAGTACAAGGGCGTGCCGCCGTTCGAGGAGACGCGCCTGTACGTGAAGAAGGTGCTCGCCAACTACTACCAGCTCAAGCGCGCCGCGAGGCGGACCCAGGTGGCCGAGTCCGCGCCCGCACCTGAGGCGGCGCAGGGCGCTCCGTGATGGATGCGACCACGCCGCGCGCGCTGGACGAGGGCGGGCTCTTCGAAGACGACGCGGACCTGGCCGAGAACCAGGAGTTCGACCGGTCGGTGGCGGAAGCGTCCGATTCGTTGCAGCGCGGCGACGCGGGCGGGGCGCGCCAGCTCCTGGAGAAGGCGCTGCGCTACAAGCCGCGCAACCAGCGGGCGCGCAACCTCCTCGGGCTCTCGCTCTTCAAGCTGGGCGAGCTGGAGAAGGCGGAGGCGATCTACCGCGGGCTGATCGAGGACCACCCGGCCGACCCGACGCTGCGGGTCAACCTGGGCCTCGTCTTCCTGAAGCTCGGCGCGGCCAACGACGCGGCCCGCTGCTTCGAGACCACGCTCGATCTCTCCCCCGACCACCGCAAGGCGCAGAACTACCTGGGGCTGGCGCTGGCGCAGAAGGGCGAGGTGGGCCGGGCCCGCGAGTGCTTCCTCAAGGCGGGCAACTCGGCGATGGCGCAGCGGATGGAGCAGCAGCTGGCCGCGACGCCTTTGCGCGAGGTGGCGCAAGAGGCGCAGGACACGCTCGAGGAGGCGCGGCCGTTCCGTCCGGCCACCGAGGAGAAGCCCGCGCCGGCCGAGGAGCGCGCGCCGGCGAGCACCTGGGTGGCGACGGCGCCCGCGGCGGCGGCCGCGATCGGCCGCGTGGCCCTGGGCACCTCGTCGGCCGGTTCGGGGCCGGCCGCGAACGAGCCGCCCGAGGTGGAGGAGCCCAGCGAGCTGGCGGCCTACACCACCACGCGCCGCCTCTCCATCCCGAACCGGGAGGGCGGGTTCGGCATCGGCTCCACCGAGGTGCTCGTGCAGGTGCGCGGCGAGATGCTGACGCGGCTCGACGGCCTGGTGGCCAGCTGGGGCCAGCTCTCGCTCAAGCCCGAGCTGAAGCGGTTCCGCGGCAGGCCGACCGACAAGCCGTTCGGCGAGGGCGCCCGGCGCATGCTGCGCGCGGTCGGAGAAGGCCGGTTCGTCATCTCGCGCGAGGGCCGCGTGTTCACCGCGCTCGAGCTGGGCGACGAGCCCGCCTACTTCCGGGAGGAAGTGCTGTTCGCCTTCGAGGAGTCGATCGTGTTCGAGAACGGGCGGGTGCCGTCGAAGACGGGACACGATCTCCACCTCGTGCACGTGCGGGGCCGGGGGAAGCTCCTGCTCGTCACCGTGGGCGAGCCGAAGGCGGTGGAGCTGACCCGCGGCGAGCCCCTGCGCATTCCCATGGATCAGCTGGTCGGCTGGCACGGGCCGCTCATCCAGCCCCGCGTGGTGCCCATCGTCGAGGAGGCGCCCGAGCTGGGGGTGGCGCTGGAGCTCGCCGGCGAAGGCAGCGCGCTGGTCGACGCGCCGGACGGGAGATAGCTCGTGGAGGCGGTGCTCTCGGTCGCTCCTCCCCCGCAGCGGCGCAAGACCCGGCGCGAGCGGCTCCGCGAGGAGCTGCTCAACGCTCCCAACCTCATGACGCTGGGGCGCATCGCCTGCATCCCGGTGTTCCTCGCGCTGCTTTCCTACGAGAACCGGCGCAACAGCTTCCTCGCGGCGATGGTCTTCGCGGCGGCCGCGATCTCGGACTGGCTCGACGGGTGGCTGGCGCGCGTGTCGAACAAGGTGACCACGCTGGGGAAGTTCCTCGACCCGCTGGCCGACAAGATCATCGTGCTCTCGGCGCTGGTGATGCTGGTGCGCCTGGGGCGCGTGCCCGTCTGGGTGGTGGTGATCATTCTCGCGCGGGAGCTGCTCATCAGCGGGCTGCGCACCATCGCGATGAGCGAGGGGCTGGTGATCGCGGCCTCCCGCGGTGGGAAGTGGAAGACCTCCCTGCAGCTCTCCGGGATCATCGCGCTGATGGTCCACTACCACTTCGCCATCGACTACCTGCTCGGGACGCTGGTGACCGACTTCCACACGGTCGGGCTGACGCTCCTGTACCTGTCGCTCATCCCCGGCATCGCCTCCGCTGTCGACTACGTCCGGGCCTTCTACACGCTGGAAACGGGCGAAGGTCGCTGAGCTCTCGCCGTTTGAGCTGTCGCCGCATCGGATGCCGCGCTCGACCGGCGCCGGGGCCCGACCAGGGTGCCCCGGCCAAGTCGCGCTAGATGTTGTCCGCTGGGCCATACCTCTGAACGACGGGTACGCACTCCAATTTGGCCGGGGCACCCTGGTCGGCTCCCCGCCGCCGATGCGTCCGGTGGCCGCGACGCCCTAGAACGTAGGCCATACCCATACCGGCCGAAATAGGGGACAGATTCGTCTCAATACTCAGTATGAGATACTGAGTACCTCTTGCTTCAGGCAGGTTGCCTGCGTGCCTTCGCAGCCGCAGTCGACCGCTCCTGCCGGATCGGGATGTGGCAATCGCTACGGTCCTGCCGCGGCCACCGGACGCATCGGCGTCGGGGAGCCGACCAGGGGTGCCCGGCCAAATTGGAGTGCGTACCCGTCGTTCAGAGGTGCGGCCTCAGTGGACAACATTCAGCGCGACTTTGGCCGGGCACCCCTGGTCGGGCCCCGGCGCCGGTCCAGCATGGCATCCGATGCGGCGACGCGAATGGCGGAGGCGCCTTAGTCCGGCTCGATGGGGAAGCGGGAGCGGATGTCTTCCGGGATGCGGCGCGGGCGGCCGCGGGTGAGGTCGAGGAAGGCCCAGTCGGTGCTGGCGCGGCACACCTCGGCGCCGTCGGAGGCGCGCAGGATGCGGGTCCGCCGGACGCTGCTCGCCGCGGCCATGCTGGCCACGCGCGTTTCGACGGCGAGCCGCTCGCCGGAGAGCGCGGGGCGCAGGTACTGGATCTCGTGGCTGCGGACGACCCAGACCTCGCGGCGCGCGAGGTAGGCGGCCTGGTCCAGCCCGACCGCGGTGGAATGGGCCAGCGCCGCCTCGAGCACCCAGCGCAGATAGACCAGGTTGCCGGCGTGGCCCAGCTCGTCGATGTCCTCGGGCCGCACCTCGACGAGGTGGCGGTAGGGCATGGCGCGCCGTCTATTTCCGGGTGCCGAACAGCAGCACCACGTAGGTGGCGTTCTTGCCCAGCACCGGGTGGTTTCCCTGCCCCACGCCGATGCCCATCGCC
>Ga0209283_10000309_pt1 | contig 24707 bp, 19 predicted proteins | sample CZO8metaG_2_FD_188354 | JGI IMG/M metagenome (GOLD analysis project Ga0209283, IMG submission 188354) | Vadose zone soil microbial communities from the Eel River Critical Zone Observatory, Northern California, USA - CZOApr15con2H1.8 metaG... | ecosystem: Environmental > Terrestrial > Soil >...
AGTGCGCGGCGCTCGGCATTAAGTAAGAAGAGCGTTCGTTTCGTGAGTGGCCGCTCCAGCTGCGCGTGGCGGGAGCGGCCACTCCTCGTCTCTACCCCTTAGGATCTGAGCGCACATGGTCGAGACGCCTCAGACGCCACCTCTTCTGGAGCTGAGGAAGGTCTCCAAGAGCTTCGGAGCAGTGCAAGCGCTCAAGGACGTCGACTTCATCGCCCCCGCGCGTTTGGTAACCGCGCTGGTGGGCGACAACGGCGCCGGCAAGTCAACCTTGATCAAGTGCATCGGTGGCATCCATCCCTTCGACCATGGACGGATCCTCTTCGAGGGCAAAGAGGTCGTGATTCACGGTCCCAAGGACTCGGCCCACCTCGGGATCGAGATCGTGTACCAGGACCTCGCCCTCTGCGACAACCTGGATTCGGTTCAGAACATGTTCCTGGGCCGCGAGATCAGGAACTGGCTCCGATTGCTGGACGAGAACCCCATGGAGATCGCCGCCGGGCAAACGCTGCGCGACTTGAACGTGACCACGCTCAAGTCGCTCCGGACGCCTGTGGCCAGCCTCTCCGGGGGGCAGCGTCAGTCCGTGGCCGTGGCCAAAGCCGTGCTGTGGAAGTCGAAGCTGGCGATTCTCGACGAGCCCACCGCCGCCCTCGGAGTCGCGCAGACCGCACAGGTGCTCGCCCTTGTCCGCCGCCTGGCCGAGAGCGGGCTCGGCGTGATTCTCATCTCGCACAACCTGAACGACGTCTTCGCGGTGGCGGACAGAATCTCGGTGCTCCATCTGGGCCGGATGGCGGCTGACGTGGCGACGGCCGACGTGGACAGCCAGGAGGTCGTGGAGCTGATCACGACCGGCCGATCGCGCCGGCAGCCTGCGCTCGCTCTTCGAGACGAGACCTAAGGCCGCATCGACCGTGGCATCGAGCACTCCCACAGCGCCTGCGGGCGGTCCGTCCGCAAGCCAACCAATGGCCGTCGCGGTTCGCGAGTACGTTCGCGGCTACCTCGGCCGCTTGCGCTCCGGCGAGCTTGGGACGCTGCCCATCGTCCTCGGCCTCGTCGTCATCTCAGTCGTCTTCCAGAACCTCAACCAGAACTTCCTGACGGCCCAGAACCTTGCCAACTTGCTCGTCCAGGGGTCGGGCGTCGCGGTGATCGCGATGGGAGTCGTCTTCATCCTCATCCTCGGAGAGATCGACCTTTCGGTCGGCTACGTCAGCGGAGTGGGGGCTGCGATCCTTGCGCTCACCGTGTCGAGCCAGCACCCCTGGCCGTGGGAGCTTTCCGTGGCGGCTGCCGTGGCCGCTTGCGCCCTGATCGGAGCCCTCCAGGGCACCATCGTGGCCTTGATGCGGATCCCGTCTTTCGTCGTCACCCTGGCCGGGCTGCTGGGCTGGAACGGCGTAGTCCTGCTGCTGGTGGCCGACAGGGGCACCATCCCGATCGACAATCCGGTCATCGTCGGAGTCGCCAACTCGCTCCTCACGCCAGACCAGGGCTGGCTGGTGCTTGTAGTCGGTGTCGCACTCTACGTCGCTTTCTTGCTGGGCACGTACACCGTGCGGCGGAGACGGCACCTCACCGTCGACCCCTTGCCGCTGCTCATATTCCGGGCGGCCGCGGTGGCGGGCCTCGGCACGGTCGTCGTTTATGTGTGCAACCTGAACCGCGGCCTCCTGGTCCCGATCCAGGGCGTGCCGGTGATCACCGTGTTGATCATCGTGATGCTGGTCGTCCTCACCATCGTGGCCGGCCGGACGAAGTTCGGACGCCATGTCTACGCTGTCGGGGGCAATGCCGAGGCGGCCAGGCGGGCCGGCATCAACGTCGCCGGGGTCCGCATCGCCGTGTTCACGATCTGCTCAGTGATGGCCGCCCTGGGCGGCATCGTCCTCGCCTCGCGGCTGCGCTCGGTCGACACCGGGGTCGGCGGCGGCAACATCCTTCTGTACTCCATCGCGTCGGCGGTGATCGGCGGCACCAGCCTGTTCGGCGGGCGAGGCAAGGTCGTGCACGCGCTCCTTGGCGCCACCGTGATCCAGGCCATCGACAACGGCATGGGCCTGCTGTCCTTGAGCGCCGGCGCAAAGTTCGCGGTCACGGGCCTGGTCCTCTTCCTGGCGGCAGCGGTCGACGCCCTGTCGCGCCGGGGCCGTACGGCGGCCGGTATCGGGTAACCCACACGGGAAGTCGCACTTTCCCGGGGCGATTGGGAATGGGCCGGGGTGGGAAAAACGTTCCTTAGTTATGAGCCCCGGGAACCCAGGAGACCCCAAGATGCCAACCAACGAACTGCTCCCCGTCATGCCCATGGACGACGTGGTCGTCCTCCCTCACATGACCGTCACCCTCGCCGTCGAAGGCGATACGGCCAAGGCCGCGATCGAAGCCGCTCGGCAGGGCAACCGGTTGATCCTGCTCGTCCCCCGTATCGAGGGGAAGTACGGCACGATCGGCACCGTCGCCCGCCTGGGAGACTCCGCGGAGCTTCCCACCGGCGCCGAGGCCTTCATGCTCCGCGGCGAGTACCGCGCACGGCTGGGCAGCGGCCAGGCCGACATCGGCGGGGCCCTTTGGGTCAAGGCTGAGCCGCTCCCCGACCCGGATCCCGCCAGCCCCAAGGCAATCGAGCTTTCGCGCGAGTACCGCGCCATGCTCGAGAACCTCGTCGAGTCGCGCGGCGTCCCGCAGGTCGTTCAGTTCCTCCGCGCCGCCAAGACGCCCGGCCACCTGGCCGACCTGGCCGGGTACTCGCCCGACCTCACCACCGACCAGAAGCTCGAGGTGCTCGAGACGGTCGACCTGGAAGAGCGCCTGACCAAGCTGATCGCCTGGATGAAGCAGATCCTCGCGGATGCATCGCTCAAGGAGAAGATCCGGAGCGACGTCGCCGAGGGCATGGAGAAGACGCAGCGCGAATTCTTGCTGCGCCAGCAGATGGAGGCGATCAAGAAGCAGCTGAACGAAGGCGGCAGCGATGTCGTCGCGACGTACCGCGAAAGGGTCGTGAAGGCCGGCATGCCGGAGGCAGTGCTGGTTGAGGTCGAGCGCGAGCTGGGCCGCCTGGAGCGCACCAGCGAGCAGAACCCTGAGTACGGCTGGATCCGCACGTACCTCGATTGGATGCTGGACATCCCCTGGAACGTGCGCTCCGACGACAACTACGATCTCGGCGAGGCGCGGCGAATCCTCGACCAGGACCACACGGGCCTGGCCGACGTGAAGGAGCGCATCATCGAGTTCCTCGCGGTCCGCAAGCTGCGCAAGGAGCGAGGCCTCGAAGTCCTCGGCGGGCGCGGCTCGGGCGCGATCATCACTCTGGTCGGCCCTCCCGGCGTCGGCAAGACCTCGCTGGGCGAGTCGGTCGCCCGCGCCCTCGGCCGCAAGTTCACGCGTGTGTCGCTTGGCGGCATCCGCGATGAGGCGGACATCCGCGGCCACCGGCGCACCTACGTCGGCGCGCTCCCAGGCCGCATCGTCCGTGCCTTGAAAGAGGCCGGGACCAAGAACCCGGTGATCATGCTGGACGAGATCGACAAGGTCGGCAGCGACTGGAGGGGCGACCCTTCCGCGGCGCTGCTCGAGGTGCTCGACCCCGCGCAGAACAACACGTTCCGCGACCACTACCTGGAGGTCGACCTCGACCTGTCGGAGGTGCTGTTCATCCCGACCGCCAACGTGTCTGAGACCATCCCCGCGCCCCTGCTGGACCGTATGGAGCTGATCCGGCTCGACGGCTACACCGAGCAGGAGAAGATCGCGATCGCGAAGGATCACCTGCTCCCGCGCCAGGTGAAGCAGGCAGGATTGAAGGCCGACGAGGTCACCGTGACCGACGAGGCAGTCATGAGCGTGATCACGGACCACACTCGTGAAGCCGGGGTGCGAAACCTCGAGCGCGAGCTCGGCAAGATCACGCGCAAGGTCGCGACCAAGGTCGCCACGGCGGCGCTCACACCGCCGGTCGAGATCACGCAGCAGCGCGTGCGCGAGTTCCTGGGCAAGCCCAAGTTCGACAACGAAGTCGCGGCTCGGACCGCGGTCCCAGGCGTGGCCACCGGCCTCGCAGTGACCGGTTCAGGCGGAGACGTGCTGTTCGTCGAGGCGACAGCCACCCCGACGTCGAACGGCCACGGCAGCCTCATCCTCACGGGCCAGCTCGGCGACGTGATGAAGGAATCGGCGCAGATCGCGCTCTCGTACGTTCGGTCGCACGCAGCCGACCTCGGCATCGAGACCGACTCGATCGAGAAGACGTTTCACATCCACGTGCCCGCGGGCGCCGTGCCCAAGGACGGTCCCTCGGCCGGCGTGACGATGACGACCGCGATCGTGAGCTTGCTCACGGGCCGCGCCGTCCGGAGCACGGTCGGCATGACGGGCGAGGTCACCCTGCAGGGCCTGGTGCTGCCGATTGGAGGCGTCAAGCAGAAGGTGCTGGCCGCTCACCGGATGGGGCTCAAGGAGGTCATCCTCCCGCGCCGCAATGAGAAGGACATCGATGACGTCCCCGAGAGCGTGCGCAACGAGATGACGTTCCACCTCGCGAGCCGCGTCGAGGAAGTGCTCAAGTTCGCGCTCGAGCCGGCGGCCGACAGCAAGAGCGTCGCGGCCTAGCAGTGCCGATCCAGCCCTCCCCGGAAGGAACACACGGCACGCGGGGCATGGGCCCCAAGTGGATGCAGCGGCTGTTCGAACCGCTCGCCAAACGAGGGATCGCTTCATATCGGAAGACGGGCGGAAGGAACCGGATGGCCACGATGATGGGGTTCCCGGTGGTCCTGCTGACCACCAAGGGAGCCAAGTCGGGCGAGGAACGCACGGTGTCTTTGGGTGGGTTCGCAGACGGGAGCGACGCGTGGCTCATCGTCGCCTCAAACAATGGATCCCCTCGCCATCCGGCCTGGTTCAAGAACATGGTTCGGCACCCGGACGAAGTTTCGCTCGAAGTGGGCAGCCGCAAGATGAAAGTCCGGTCCGAATCGCTCACGGGAAGCGAGCGCGAGGCGGCGCTCGCTCGCATCGCGGCCATCTCGCCGCGGTACGGCAAGTATCCGACCAAGACCGACCGCGAGATCCCGATCGTCCGGCTGACGCGAATCTCCGGCTAGCTCAACAGGGAACAAACCGGTGAGCCGCGAGGCTTGAGATTGTTGTGAGCAAGTCCGGACGGGAGATTCTCGAAGGCGCGACCGTGATCGCCGTGGTGGGCGCGTCGCGCGACCCGAGGAAAGCGGGCGGTTCGGTGCCCGCCGGCCTGCAGAAGCGCGGCTTTCGCATCATCCCCATCAATCCGTACGCCGACACCCTGTTCGGCGAGCGTGTCTACCGTTCTCTGGCCGAGGTGCCCGAGAAGATCGACCTGGTCGATGTGTTCAGGCCCGCAGCCGACGCGCCCGACATCGCAAGGCAGGCCGTCGCGGTCGGGGCCAAGGCACTGTGGCTGCAGCTCGACATCCGCTCGGACGAGGCGCGCCGGATCGTGGAGGCGGCTGGGCTGGACTATGTCGAGGACGAATGCACCGCCGTGACCAGCTCGCTGTACCGGATCAAGAAAGGAGCCGCGGCCTAGTCGCAGTAAGAGGGGATAATCTCCCCTCCGTGGCCCGGAGCCGTCCCCAGCATCGCCCGCGCGATCGCAGTGTCGAATGCGAGCTGAAGTTCCGCGTCTCGGGGCCTGCCGACCACGCACGGCTGCGTACTCTGCTGCGCAAGAGGGGCGCGCGGCTCGAGGGTAAATACGACGAAGAGAACTATCGCTTCGACGGCCCCGGCAAGTCCACTCGCCGGACCACACTGAGACTCCGCGTGCTGAACGGCGGCCCGCGCGGTGTGCTCACCGCGAAGGGGCCGGCCAAGTTCGTCGGCGGTGTCAAGGTGCGAGAGGAGACCGAGGTCGAGGTCAAGGACGCGCACGCGACTCTCGACCTTCTCACCGAGCTCGGCTTTCACGTCGAGTTCACTTACAAGAAGCACCGCGTGATGTGGACTCTCGACGGTGTCGTCACCGTGACCCTCGACTCGCTCGAGTTCGGCTCTTTCGTGGAGCTCGAAGGGCCGCTCGAGGTGCTGCCCGAGAAAGCCCGCAGCCTCGATTTCGATCCCAAGGACGCGCTCAAGGACTCCTACTCGGTGCTGGCGCGGAAGCATCTCGCGGCGACGAGGAAGTCTTAGGGCCGAAATGGCACCAGCGATCGAGGTCCGCGACCTCGTCAAGCGCTACCGAAAGGGAAAGGTCAACGCGGTCGACGGAATTTCCTTCGCGGTCGAATCCGGGGAGTTCTTCGCGCTCCTCGGGCCCAACGGCGCCGGCAAGACCACGACCATCTCGATCCTCACCACGACGCTGTCGCCGACTTCAGGGAGCGTGCGCATCGCGGGCTATGACATCGTCCGCGAGGCGAGCACTGTACGGCGCCACGTCGGCATCATCTTCCAGAACCCCTCGCTGGACATGAACCTGACCGGCGAGGAAAATGTCCGCTTCCACGCGGTCCTCTACGGCCTGTACCCATACCGCCCCCTCTATCGCTTGATGCCGGCCGCCTACAAGCGTCAGATTCGCGAGCTGGCCGAGATGGTCGCGTTGGGCGCCGACGTGTTCAAGCCTGTTCGTCGGTTGTCCGGCGGCATGCAGCGCAAGCTCGAGATCATCCGAGGGCTGATGCATCATCCGCGCATCCTTTTCCTGGACGAGCCCACCAGGGGCCTTGACGTGGCCAGCCGGCGGACGCTGTGGCAGTACATCGAGGAGCTCAGGCGAGAGCACAAGATCACCATCTGCCTCACCACCCACCAGTTGGACGAGGCGGAAGACGCCGACCGGGTCTGCATCCTCGACCATGGCCATCTCGTCAGCATTGGGTCGCCTCGAGACGTGAAGGCGCAGCTGGTGCATGAGCACTTGCTCATCGACGCCGCCGACCGCGACGCGCTGAGGCGGCAACTTCGCGAGATGAATTTATCGTTCACCGAGGACGGGCATTTCAACGTCAGCCTCGACCGCCTCACGGCATACGAGGTCGTCCACGGCATCAGCCAGCCGCTGACGATGCTGCGGACGGAATCAGCGAGCCTGGAGGATGCGTATCTCCGGATTTTGGCGAGCAGCGATGCGTGAGCTGAACGTCGTCGTGGCGCTCGCGGGCAGGGACCTGCTTAAGTTCTTCCGCGACCCCGGGCGGATGGTCGCCGCGGTCATCTTCCCGTTCGCGATGATCTTCTTGCTCGGCGGAACCCTGCAGCTCAACCTGGGCAAGGCGGCCGGCTTCAACTTCATCGGCTTCACGTTCACGGGCTTCCTCGGGATGACGCTTTTCCAGTCCACCGCGCAGGGCTTGACGTCGTTGATGGACGACCGCCAGAACGACTTCGCCCAGGAGATGTTCGTTTCGCCGGTCTCGCGATATTCGATCGTATTCGGCAAAATTCTGGGCGAGACGTCGGTCGCGATCATGCAGGTGTTGCCGATGGTGCTCTTCGCTGCCGTGCTCCGCGTCCCTCTCACCGCGACCGCCCTTGCGCTTCTAGTGCCGGTGGCGCTGCTGTCCTGTTTCATGGGCGGATCGTTCGGCCTTTTGCTGCTGAACACGATGAGCGACTCGCGAGCCTCCAACCAGATCTTCAACTTCGTCTTCCTGCCGCAGTACTTCCTGGCCGGGTTGATCAGCCCGATCAACAACCTCCCGTGGTACCTCGAAGTCCTCTCCCTCGCCTCGCCGATGCGGTACGTGATCGACCTCGCGCGGGGGGTTGTCTTCGCCGGCTCGCGCGACTACGCGCGGGTGGTGCTGTTGAATCCGGTCACGAACGTCGCGGTGCTGGCGCTGATGCTCGGGGTGTTCTTGATCGTGGGCACGACACTTTTCGTTCGACGCGAGACCAACCGCTGATCAGGGCTCCGCGTACCTGCGCCTCGATGACTTCCGGGCGATTGTAGACGTCCGTCGCAGTGAAGCGTAGGAGCCGAAATCCAGCATTGATGAGCAGATTCTGGCGGCGATCATCCTCGACCAGTCGCTCCCTGTGATTGCCGCCGTCGTACTCGAGAATTAACTTCGCTGCCGAGTAGTAGAGGTCGGCCCTGCCGATGAACCGCCCCTTGCCGTCATGGAGGTTCGTCTGGACCTCTGGTCGTGGCAGGCCGGCCTGGATCAGAAGCCAACGAAGCCGGGTTTCCATCGGCGATTCCGCGGGAGCCGCAAACGCGGCCAGCGAACGCAGTCTGCCGGCACCATGGCGGCCCTTCGCCGCCTCGGCGTAGCGACCCAGAGCGGCCGCATCTGTGAGCCCGGCACACACCGCCATGTCGATCGCGACCAGGGCTTCGACGGCCGGCCGCCGCAAGCAGAGTCCGGCGAGGGTAAAGGGCAGCGCTGTCGCGCGTAGCCCGCGGATAGAGACAACCTCGGCGGGCAGCAGTTCGCAGCGACGCACGGTGAGACCGACCCGCGGACGGATGCCCGACTCCGGTGGCACCACGATCTCGACAGGGTCGATCGGCTCGACGTCGAGGCCGAACAGCCAGGCCGCGGTTCCGCCGGCGAAGACAACCTCCGCCGGGAGCGAGCGCTGCCAGGCCCAAAGGAGCAGCCAGGGGTCGTCCCGCAGGCCCCTCAAACAGTAGAGCTCGGAATTCAGGCGCTTCCAAGCCTTGCCCCTCAGCGCGGTCCGCGTCAGGCCGGCTGCGCGCGCCTCCTCGAGGGTGAAAGGCCCTTTGGCTAGCTCGGGCGGGATGAAGGGCGTCATGGCCACATTGGCAGCGTGTGGGTAGCGTTGAAGTTTGCGAACCCACCGTGTTAAGACGACGAATTCGACACCTTTGGTGCCAAACGGGTGCCTGGGGAGCGTGGGATGCACGCCGTTGGCGACAGAAGCGCCGAATGCGGCGAGCGGGGAGGCGAAATCTATTTGGCGGGGCCGATCCAGATCGTCTGGATGTTGGTGAACTCCTTCATTCCGTAGCTCGACAGCTCGCGGCCGTAGCCCGACTTCTTCACCCCGCCGAAAGGTAGGCGAGCGTCGGAGGCAACCATACCGTTGATGAATACCGCGCCGGCCTCGACGCGCTCGGCCAGCCGGCGCGCGCGCTCGACGTCGGCCGTCCAGATGCTCGATCCGAGGCCGAAGTCGGAGTCGTTGGCGACCCGCAGGGCCTCCTCGTCATCGCTCACGCGAATCACGGCGGCGACTGGGCCGAACGTCTCCTCGCGATACGCGGGCATGCCGGGCTGCACGCCGGTGAGCACCGTCGGCTCGAAGAAGTAACCGGAGCCGTCGCGGCGCTTGCCTCCGGTCAATGTTCGGGCGCCCAACTGCACCGACTCTCTGACCTGGCGCTCGAGGTCGTCGACCAAGTCGGCGCGCGCCAGGGGGCCGACCTGCACGCCGCGATCCTTGGGGTCCCCGACCTTCAGCGCCCCGACCTTGTTTGCAAAGAGCGACTCAAATTCGTCAGCGACCGACTCCACCACGATGAAGCGTTTGGCCGCGATGCAGCTCTGGCCGTTGTTCTGGTTGCGGGCGCGACAGGCGACCGCCGCCGCGGTCTCGAGGTCGGCATCCGCGAGGACGATGAAAGGATCCGAACCGCCCAGCTCGAGCACCGACTTCTTGATCATCTTGCCGGCCGTCGCGGCGACGCGCGAGCCCGCGCCCTCGGACCCGGTGAGCGTCACGCCGGCGACACGGTGGTCCCCGATGATCTGGTCCACAGCACCCGGGCCGACGAGCAGCGTCTGGAAGACACCCTGCGGCACGCCGGCCTCCCGGAAGACCTCCTCGATAGCGATCGCGCATTGGGGCACGTTGGACGAGTGCTTGAGCAGCATCACGTTCCCGGCCGCCAGCGCGGGCAGCCCGGCCCGGAATGCCTGCCAGAAGGGGAAGTTCCAGGGCATGACCGCCAGGATCACCCCGAGCGGCTGGAACCTGACGTAGCTCAGGGTGGCAGCGCTCTCGACCGGCTCGTCGGCCAGCAGGCGGGCGGCGTTGTCGGCGATCCAGCCCGCCGTCCACGCGCACTTCTCGATCTCGCCCTCCGCCTCGACGATCGGCTTGCCCATCTCGGCCGTGGCGAGCGCGGCGTAGCGGGCCTTGTCGGCCCTCAGGACTCCCGCGACCGAGCGAAGCAAGGCGGCTCGCATGTCGACTCCGACATCGCGCCAGGCGTGCCGCGAGCCCCACGCCCGGGCGACGGCGGCCTCGATGCCCGCGGCGTCGAGCTCCGGGAAGTTGGCGAGCTCCTGGCCGGTGGCCGGGTCGATCGAGCGCAGCATTGCCATTGGCACCAAGATTACTGGCTCCCACCCCTCTCACCGGAGGGGGGAGGGCGCCAGTACGATTTAACCGTGGCCCGCGCACCGGTGAAGCGGACGTCCGCGACCTCAGCCCAAGCACCCCAGCCCTCCAGCCTCCCCAAGCCGCACGCAGACGGAAGGCAGCGGGTCGCCATCGAGGCGGTCTCGCCAGAGATCGACGGCGGGCGGTTCCCGGCCAAGCGCTCGGTGGGCGAGAAGGTCGCGGTCGAGGCGGACATCTTCGCCGATGGCCAGGACGCGCTCGCTTGCGTCATCCGGTACCGCCACGAGGGCCAATCGGACTGGACCGAGGTGCCGATGGTCCCGCTGGTCAACGACCGCTGGCGTGCCGAGTTCGTGGTCACTGAGCTGGGTAGGTACCGATTCACGATCGAGGCCTGGGTCGACCCCTTCGAGTCCTGGAGCCGCCAGTTCGCCAAGCGCGTCGAAGCGGGGCAGGACGTAACGCAGGAGCTGGAGGTGGGCGCGCAGCTGGTTGACGCCGCCGCCGCAAGTGCGCACGGCCCGGAGGCCGAGAAGCTCATGGTCTATGCAGCCGAGCTGCGTCGGGGCAATGTCACAAGTTTGGTCCGCCCGCACGCCGATCGCAGCTTGTCAGTGACGTACGGGCGCCAGGTCGAGGTGCTGGTGGAAGCCCAGCGGGCTCGGTACGGCGCCTGGTACGAGATGTTCCCCAGGTCGGCCGGCAAAGGCGGCCAGCACGGCACGTTTCGCGACGTCGAGGGGTGGCTGTCGTACATCTCAGGGATGGGGTTCGACGTCCTCTACTTCCCCCCCATCCACCCCATCGGCCGCACCAACCGCAAGGGCGCCAACAACAGCGAGCGTGCCAAGCCGGACGAGCCCGGGAGCCCCTGGGCGATCGGGTCGGAGGAGGGCGGCCACAAAGCCATCCATCCGCAACTGGGCACACTCGACGATTTCAAGCACCTCATGGGCGCGGCCGGGACCGCCGGCCTTTCGATTGCTCTGGACCTCGCGTTCCAGTGCTCGCCCGACCACCCCTACACGCGCGAGCACCCAGAGTGGTTCCGCCATCGCCCCGACGGCTCGATTCAGTACGCGGAGAACCCGCCCAAGAAATACGAGGACATCTATCCGTTCGACTTCGAATGCGAGGCCTGGCCCGAGCTGTGGGCGGAGCTGCTCTCGATCGTCATCTACTGGATCGACCAGGGCGTGCGGATCTTCCGCGTCGACAACCCCCACACCAAGCCATTCCCGTTCTGGGAGTGGCTGATCAGCGAGGTCAAGCGCGAACACGCCGATGTGGTCTTTCTCTCCGAAGCGTTCACACGCCCCAAGTTGATGTACCGGCTCGCGAAGGTCGGCTTCAGCCAGTCGTACACATACTTCGCGTGGCGCAACACGAGGTCGGAGCTGAGCCAGTACTTCAATGAGCTGCGCTCGGCGCCGATCCGAGAGCTCCTCCGGCCAAACCTGTGGCCGAACACTCCCGACATCCTCACCGAGTACCTGCAGACCGGCGGGCGACCCGCTTTCGCGGCCCGCTTCGTCCTGGCCTCGACGCTCGGCGCGAGCTATGGGATCTACGGGCCTGGTTTCGAGCTGTGCGAGAACCGTGCCAAAGAGCCGGGTTCGGAGGAGTACCTCGACTCGGAGAAGTACCAGCTCCGCAGCTGGCAGCGCGACAACCCGAACAGCCTTCGCGAGCTGATCACATTGGTCAACGCGGTGCGGCGACAGAACCCCGCGCTGCAGAGCGATGACGGTCTGGTGTTCCACTCCACCGAGAACGACCAGATCATCGCTTACACGAAGAGCACCGACGACCTCGCTGATGTCGTGCTCACGGTGGTGAACGTCGACCCCCACCACACCCAGACCGGAATGGTGACGCTCCCGCTCGAGGCTCTCGGCATCGACCGCGACCGCAGCTATCAGGCGCACGAGCTGCTGAGCGGGGCGCGCTACATCTGGAACGGACCTCGCAACTACATCGAGCTGAATCCGCACTCGACGCCCGCGCAGATTTTCCGTTTTCGCCGGCGCATCCGCAGCGAACGCGACTTCGAGTATTTCCTGTGATCCAGCCGTCGGTCCGGCGTCGCAAACAGGAGACGTTCACGCTCGACGACGACCCGCTCTGGTACAAGGACGCGCTCATCTACGAGCTCCATGTGCGCGCGTTCATGGACAGCGACGGCGACGGCAGCGGCGACTTCCGAGGCCTGCTCGAAAAGCTGCCCTACCTACAGGACCTCGGCGTGAGCGCAATCTGGCTGCTGCCCTTCTACCCCTCCCCCATGCGCGACGACGGCTACGACATCGCCGACTACACCGACGTCAACCCGATGTATGGCAGCGTGGCCGACCTGCATCAGTTCATCAAGGACGCGCACCGGCGAGGCATCCGGGTCATCAACGAGTTGGTTTGCAACCATACGTCGGACCAGCACCCGTGGTTCCAGCGGGCGCGGCGGGCCCGCCCGGGCACCGCGGCGCGCGAGTTCTATGTGTGGAGCGACACCAACCAGCGCTACCAGGACGCGCGGATCATCTTCAAAGACTTCGAGGTCTCCAACTGGACGTGGGACCACGTGGCGGGCGCGTACTACTGGCATCGGTTTTACTCGCATCAGCCAGACCTCAATTACGACAACCCCAAGGTCAAGGAGTCGGTGCTGAAGGCGCTGGACTTCTGGCTCGATTCCGGCGTCGACGGCGTGCGGCTCGACGCCATCCCATACCTATACGAGCGTGAGGGCACCAACGGCGAGAACCTGCCCGAGACGCATGAGTTCCTCAAGGAGATGCGGCACCACGTCGACGGCAATTACTCCAACCGAATGCTGCTCGCCGAGGCCAACCAGTGGCCTGAGGACGCGGTCGCCTACTTTGGCCAAGGCGACGAGTGCCACATGGCCTTCCACTTCCCGCTCATGCCCCGGCTGTTCATGTCGATCCGCATGGAGGACCGCTTTCCGATCGTCGACATCCTGGCCCAGACGCCGTCGATCCCAGACAACTCCCAATGGGCGCTCTTCCTCCGCAACCACGACGAGCTGACCCTCGAGATGGTCACCGACGAAGAGCGCGACTACATGTATCGCGCGTACACGCAGGACCGCCTGGCGCGGATCAATCTCGGCATCCGCCGGCGCCTCGCCCCGCTGCTCGGCAACGACCGCCGGCGCATTGAGCTCATGAACGGTTTGCTGTTCTCGCTGCCGGGGACGCCCGTCCTCTATTACGGCGATGAGATCGGCATGGGCGACAACATCTTCCTCGGCGATCGCAACGGCGTGCGCACGCCGATGCAGTGGAGCGCCGACCGCAACGCCGGCTTCTCGCGCGCCAACCGCCAGCGGCTCTACCTGCCGGTCGTGACCGATCCCGAATATCACTACGAGAGCGTCAACGTCGAGGCCCAGGCGCAGAACCCGCACTCGCTGCTGTCGTGGATGAAGCGGCTGATCGCGCTTCGTAAGCGCCATCGCGCTTTCGGACGCGGCACGCTCGAGCTGCTTCGGCCCGACAACCGCAAAGTGCTGGCTTTCGTCCGCCGGTACGAATCGGAGCAGATCCTGTGCATCGCCAACCTGTCAAGGTTCCTGCAGGTGGTGGAGCTCGACCTCAGCAAGTGGAAGGGCATGGTGCCGGTCGAGCTGTTCGGCGCCACGGACCTGCCCACGATCGGCGAGGCGCCGTACTTCCTCACCCTTGGACCTCACTCCTTCTTCTGGTTCTCGCTCCAGCCGAGGCAGGCGGCCACGGTGTCAGGAGACGGGAGCATCGCCGCCGCCATCCTGCCCGAGATCAAGGTGGCGGGCAGCTGGGATGGAGTCCTGGTCGCCCCGACCAAAGAACGCCTGGAATCAGTCCTCCTGCCGTACATCAGACAGCGACGCTGGTTTGCGGGCAAGGCGCGCCGCCTGAAGTCCATGTCGATCGCGGATGCGATCGAGCTGCCTGGCGTCGATCGGAGCGCCTACTTGCTGTCGGTCCTCGTGACTTATGCGGAAGGCGACCCTGAGACCTACCTGCTTCCGATCGCCTACGCCAACTCGGCCGAAGCCCCCCAGATCATCGAACGCTGGCCGCACGCTGCCGTGGCCTGGCTGCGCGCGACAGCCGAAGAGCAGCGCGGCCTGCTGTACGACGCGCTCGGGCCGCCGGGTTTCGCCGAAGGCTTGCTCAACATCATCGCCAAGCGCCGGCGTGCCGCCAACGAGACCGGGACTCTGGTCGGATCGACCACCCGCGCATTCGCGCGCCTGCGCGGCCCGGAGACGATCAGGCTCGAAGCGGCTCTGTCGGTGGCCGAGCAGAGCAACAACTCCGTGGTGTTCGGCGAGCGGCTCATCCTCAAGGTCTTCCGCCGCCTCGAGGACGGGGTCAACCCGGAGCTCGAGGTCGGCCGCTTCCTCACCGAGAAGACCAGCTTCGCCCAGATCGCGCCCCTGGCGGGGAGCCTGGAGTACAGGCGCGACAATGGCGAGCCGGTGGCGCTGGCGGTCCTGCAGGGTTACGTGCCCAACCAGGGTGACGCGTGGCAGTACACGCTGACCACCCTCGACCACTACCTCAAGGCGATGGAGGCGCCGGCGAGCGGAGAGCCTCCGGCGCGCGCGCAAACCCTGCTGCAGGCAAGCTCGATGGAGATGCCCGAGGTCGCGACCAGGACGATCGGCGCCTACCTCGAGTCGGCTCGCCTGCTCGGCCGGCGCACGGCGGAGCTGCACACGGCGCTGGCCTCCGACCCTGCCGACCCGGCCTTTGCGCCCGAACGCATCTCACCCCAGGACCAGCGGTCCATCTATCAATCCCTCAACGCCGTGGCGGCGCGCTCGCTGGAGCTCCTGCGCAGCCAGCTCAACCGCTTGCCCGAGGATGCGAAGGACGAAGCCAAAAGGGTGCTCGACCTGGAGCCGCGCATCACGCAGGCGTTGCGGGCGTTTCTCGCGCGCCGCCTGACGACGACCAGGATCCGCGTGCACGGCGACTATCACCTGGGCCAGGTGCTGTACACCGGACACGATTTCGTGATCATCGACTTCGAGGGCGAGCCGACACGCACCTTGTACGAGCGCCGGCTGAAGCGCCTGGCGCTCCGCGACGTGGCGGGCATGCTGCGCTCGTTCGACTATGCCAGCCAGGCCGCACTGCGCTCGGGGCACTTCGATCCTGCATCTGGTCCGCGCCTCGAGGCCTGGGCGCGGTTCTGGGTCGACTCGGTGTCGGCTGCGTTTCTACACAGCTACCTGACCACCGCCGGCAGCGCCTCGTTCGTGCCCCAGACGGCGGAAGACCTCGACCTTCAGCTGTCGACGATGCTGCTGGAGAAGGCTCTGTACGAGCTGCGCTACGAGCTCAACAGCCGGCCCGACTGGGTGAGAATCCCGCTCCGCGGGATCCTCGAGGTGGTTCATCCCGCATGATCGCGCCCTCGCTGCTCACCCCGTTCGATCTCCACCTTTTCAACGAAGGCACGCACAGCCACCTGTACGAGAAGCTGGGCGCGCACCTGTCCGAGGATCCCAAGGGCGCCTCGTTCGCGGTCTGGGCACCCAACGCTGACGGGGTGAGCGTGATCGGCGATTTCAATGGTTGGAACCGGGACGAAAACAAGCTCGTGCCGCGCGAGCAGTCGGGCATCTGGGAGGGCTTCATCGGCGGCGTCGAGCATGGGGCGCTCTACAAGTACCACGTCCACTCGCGCGTCACGCGCACCGGCGCCGACAAGGCCGACCCGTTCGCGGTCTATGCCGAGCAGCCGCCACGCCAGGCCTCGATCGTCTGGGACCTGAGCTACGACTGGGGCGACGCCGACTGGATGTCCAGCCGATCTCGCGCCAACAGCCGGTCGGCGCCGTGGTCGGTCTACGAGGTCCACGTGGGCTCGTGGATGCGCGTGCCCGAGGAGGGCAACCGGTGGCTCACATACCGCGAGCTCGCCCCGCGCCTGGCCGACTACGCGCACCGGCTGGGCTTCACTCACGTCGAGTTCATGCCGGTGATGGAGCATCCCTTCTACGGATCGTGGGGCTACCAGTCCACCGGCTATTTTGCGCCGACAAGCCGCTACGGCTCGCCGCAGGACTTCATGTTCCTCGTCGATCACCTCCACCAGCACGGCATCGGGGTGATCCTCGACTGGGTGCCGTCCCATTTCCCGTCCGACGAATTCGGGCTGCAGCTGTTCGACGGAACCCACCTCTACGAGCACGCCGACCCGCGGTTAGGCGTGCACCCGGATTGGGGCAGCTCGATCTTCAACTACGGCCGCAACGAGGTGCGTGGATTCCTGCTGAGCAGTGCGCTGTACTGGCTGAACCACTACCACGCCGACGGTTTGCGCGTCGATGCCGTCGCGTCGATGCTCTACCTCGACTACTCGCGCAAGCCCGGGCAGTGGCTTCCGAACAAGTTCGGCGGCCGGGAGAACCTCGAGGCGGTGGACTTTCTGCGCCGCTTCAACATCGAGGTCTACAAGGAGCACCCGGACGTGCAGACGATTGCGGAGGAGTCGACGGCGTGGCCACTGGTGTCACGACCGACCTACCTGGGCGGGCTTGGCTTCGGCATGAAGTGGGACATGGGCTGGATGCACGACACGCTCGCGTACATGTCCAAGGATCCGGTCCATCGCCGCTTCGACCACAACCAACTCACGTTTCGCATGCTCTACGCCTTCACTGAGAACTACATGCTCCCGCTCTCGCACGACGAGGTCGTGCACGGGAAGGGCTCGCTGCTGTCGAAGATGCCAGGCGACGACTGGCAGAAGTTCGCCAACATGCGGCTGCTGCTCGCCTACATGTACGCGCTGCCGGGCAAGAAGCTCCTGTTCATGGGAATCGAGTTCGGGCAGTGGAGCGAGTGGAACCACGAGGCGAGCCTCGACTGGCACTTAGTCGACGAGACGATGCACGACGGCCTGAGCCGGTGGACCGGCGACCTGAACCGCGTGCTCCGCGAGGAGAAGCCCCTGCACGAGCTCGATTTCGACCCGGCCGGCTTCGCCTGGATCGACGCCAGCGACTCCGAGCAGAGCGTGATCAGCTTCCTGCGCCGGAGCACCAAGGATGAGCTGCTCATGGCGGTGTTCAACTTCACGCCGGTGCCGCGCTACAACTACCAGGTCGGGGCGCCTCTGCCGGGACGGTGGCTCGAGCTGCTGAACAGCGACGCGCCGATCTATGGCGGCAGCGGGCAGGGCAACCTTGGCGCGGTCGACGCGGCGCCGATCGGACGCCACGGGCACCTGCACAGCTTGAATCTGACCCTGCCTCCTCTCGGCGCAGTGTTCCTGAAGCCCGACCCCGACCGCATCGTGAGTGAGCTTTAGCGCGCCGCTTGCGCCAAACGTGCGCATCGGATGCCACGCAAGGGCACCGTTGGCGCCAAACGCGCGGAATCCGGGCCGCTTGGGTTTCTAGGTTTCGGGGCTGGTGTTGTCACCCGGCTCCTGATCACGGCAACAATTGGGCTCGGGTCTCCCCACCCGGCGTGCTCGCTGCGCGAGCAGGCCGTCCTCCCCGCGTGGCAGGGAGGTGAATCATGCCGACCTCATCGCGGTCACTGCTCTAAGGACTCCCGAGCCCGCACCCGTAGAACGGCTCGCCCCTCTGTTGGCAGTTCTGGACCACGGCTGCGCTCACAAAAACCAATATGGCTATGAATAGCAATAAAAGGATCCAGGCCCAAGGGTGCCCCTTGATGTAGATCCAGGCCGACAAGTTCGATAGCACTCTCCGTATGCGCCTCACCCTGTCATTAGAACTTAGGGTCGCGCGGCGGGGAGGTGAATTCGCGTTAGTTGATCGTGCCTGGCGCTACCACCCATTCGCACTTCTGGCCCGTGACAGCAGCGATACGATCGAAGTCGGCGTCATAGTGCAGAACGACTAGACCAGCATCCTCGGCTGTCGCCGCAACCAACAGATCGGGCACCTTCCGTCCCTGCTGGCTGCGCCCAGCCAGCATTCGCTGCACCTGGCGCGCTCGCTCCACGTGCCGTCCCTCGGTCTCGACCAATCCGAAGGCGGTCAGTGCCTCTTGTAAAGCATCCCATTCACGGGCGTTTCGAGCCGAATAGCCGATCTCGAGGTCGGAAATGCCGGAACGACCGACGCTCCCAATTGATGCCAGAGGTTCGAGCGCAGCTCGGACTGATGGCTCAGCGAGGCGAGTGAGGACGCTGGTGTCGACCAAGTGGGTCAGCGCCATGCGCGGTCGCGGTCCTCGAGCTTGGCGCGGATGAGAACATCGATGGCGCGTGCGACGCGCTTTTTCCGGCCGCTGCTTACTCGACGCAAGGCCTCGTTGACCGTCTCCTTGATGGTCTCAGTACCAAGTTGGGCTCTGGCCGCGCCCAAGGCTTCGTCGTCAATGTCGACCAGATGCTTGCTCATTGTCTGAACAGTATATATACATTTTGTTCGGTGTATATACAGGCTCGGGTCTCCCCACCCGCGTTGGCGGGGAGGTGAATGCTAGTCCTGGACTGTCAGCGGGCCCTCGAACCGGTTGGTCGCGCCGCTCTCGGCGCGGATGACGTGCATCACCGCGTTGATCAAAGCCAGGTGTGAGAACGCCTGCGGGAAGTTGCCCAAATGGCGGCCGCTGCGCGGGTCGATCTCCTCGGCGTAGAGCTGCAGCGGGCTCGCATACGACAGCAGCTTCTCGCAGAGCTCGCGCGCGCGGGTGATCTCTCCGATCTCGCTCAGCGCCGACACCATCCAGAACGAACAGATCGTGAAAGTGCCCTCCTCGCCCGACAGGCCGTCGTCCGTCTCCTCGGTCCGATAGCGCAGGATCATGCCGTCCTCCGCCAGCTCGTCGGCGATGGCGAGCACGGTCGCCCGCACCCGTGGATCGTCGGGCGGCAGGAAGCGCACCAGCGGGATCAGCAGCACCGACGCGTCCAGCCCTGTCCCGCCGTAGTGCTGCACGAATACGCCGCGCGAATCGACGCCGTTGGTGCAGATGTCGGTCTTGATCTCATCCGCGACCGCCTGCCAGCGCTTGGCCAGGTCGAGGTCGCCGTGCAGCTCGGCCAGGCGGGCGCCGCGATCGCACGCCACCCAGCACATCAGCTTCGATGACGTGAAGTGCTGCGGCTCGCCGCGCACCTCCCAGATCCCGCGGTCCGGCTTCCTCCAGTTCTCGATGGCCGCTTCGACGCAACGCTTGAGGATCGGCCACACGACCTCGGGCAGGTAGTCCCTCGATTTCGTGTGCAGGTAGACGGAGTCGAGGACCGCGCCCCATACGTCGTGCTGCTTTTGCGAGTAGGCGGCGTTGCCGACGCGCGCCGGCCGCGAGCCCTCATAGCCGCTCAGGTGGTCGAGCGTGCGCTCGGGCAACTCGCGCTCGCCCCCGATGCCGTACATGATCTGCAGGTCCTGCTGGCCGGCGGCGACATCGGCGATGAAGTAGAAGAAGTCGTTGGCCTCGCGCGCGAAACCGAGCGTATAAAGACCCCACAGCATGAAAGTGCCGTCGCGGATCCATGTGTAGCGATAGTCCCAGTTGCGCTCGCCGCCGATCGCCTCGGGCAGCGACGTCGTCGGCGCCGCGAGCAGCGCGCCGGTAGGACTGTACGTCAGTCCCTTCAGAGTCAGCGCGCTGCGCTGCAGGAAGCTCTGCCACGGATGTTCTGGAAACTCGCCGCGGTTGATCCACTCGCGCCAGAAATCGGCCGTGCGCTCGGTCCGGGCGAAGGCCTCGTCCGCATCTGCCGGAGGCGGATGCTCGGCCCAGAACTCGTCGGTCGTCGAGTACTGCGACCGCGGCCAGGCGAGCGCGACATATGCCTTCTCTCCCTGGCGCAGCGTCTTGGTGGCGTGGGCGCCGGGTCCTTCGAAGCCCATCCGCAGGTCGGTGACCAGTCGGAGCGGGACGTCGCCCTCGCCGCCCCTCGCGACCGCCTCCCCGTAACCCGGGCCGGCGTACTCCCACTGAGCAGCCGTCTGGCCATAGTTGAAGGTCGGATGGCAGTCGAGGCTCAGCTCGACACTGCCGACGACGCACTTCGCCGTCCGCAGGAGAATGTGCTCAGCCTCGTAGTCGGTGGGCGGGCGGCGGTGCGTCCCCGAGCGACGCTGGCTGTGGTACCAGGGACCGATGCACAGCGCGTCGCGGACGATCAGCCAACCCGTGCGTGTGCGCCAGGTGGTTTCCAGGACGAGGGTGCCGGGCAGGTAGCGGCGGCCCGCCGGCACCATGACGCCGCTGGGGGCAAACCGGAAGGCGCCGGCGGCGCGGTCGAGGATGGCGGCGAACACGCTCGGGCTGTCGGGTCGCGGAAGGCACATCCACTCGACGCGGCCGCTCGGGGCGATGAGGGCGTTGACTTCGCAGTCGGATAGGAAGGCGTACTCGGCGATGGGCGGGAAGGCGCTTGCGATGTGGCCCATCGAGGGGGCCATAGCCTCCTCTGGGGCCGCCCGGCTACCGCCGTTGACGGCCGGCTCGACCGCCTTTCCGAGGTCTTCGATGCGGGCTTTTCTTGCCATCTTTAGCGTTTGAGGAAAGTGATCATATGCCGCGCGCGCGGGGATTGTTCACCATCAGCTTTTTGATGGCCTGGCGCACCCGATCGAACACCGCATCCACGTCCCCGACGCCATCGATCTCCAGCACCGGCACCCCTCGCCCGCGGTAGTGGTCGAGCACCGCCGCCGTGCGATGGTGGTACTCGCGCATGCGCTCCATGATCGCGTCGCGAGTGTCGTCGGCCCGGCCCTCGACTGCCGCGCGATGTAGCAAGCGATCGATGAGGGCGGCTTCAGGAACGTCGAGCGAGACGACGAAGTCGACATTGCGAGGAACCAGCATTCTGTCGAGCGCCTTGGCTTGCTCAGTGGTGCGGGGGAAGCCATCCAGCAGCACGTTCGAGGTGGGATCGATGCGGCTCAGGCGGCTCTCGACGATGCGATCGATCAGGTCGTCGGGGACGAGATCGCCGGCGGCCATGATGCGCGCCGCCTCCTTGCCGACCGCGCTTCCATGTGCGACCTCCGAGCGCAGGATCTCGCCAGTCGACAGGTGCGACATGCCGAACTCACGCTCGATGCGGCCCGCCTGCGTGCCCTTGCCGCTCCCCGGGGGTCCAAAGATCAGTCCGATCATCGAGTCGACGCCCGGCGTTCAGGGAGTGCCATGGACCGCCGCCGCTGCCACCAACGTTTGACTTCCTCGTTCAGCAGTTGGTGAACCGCCGGATGCGGTCCCGAAGGCAGCCCCGCCACGCTCAGGGCGAGCCAGCGCCTCGTGATCTCGACGTAAACGTCGGCTTCAGTCCAGCCCGGCATCTGCTCCAGCACCTTATGCCTGCGGATCGCCTTCGCGATAGGAAGGTAGACGGTGTCGTACCAGCTCGCCGCGGCCTCGGGCAAGGAGACCGCGTGGCCCAGCTCCAGTCCCAAGAAATACTGGTGCCCCAGAATATGCTTGAAGATCTCGTCGTAGCGGCCGAGCCGGCTGCATTCGATTCGCGCGTCCGGCCGGGTCCTATGCAGCTGCGTGCTCTCCAGGAACTGCGCGTATTCGGCTGCCTTCAGCAGCTCTTCGGGGTCGACGTTCACACCCAGCGGCGCGCGCGTCTGGACGTCGATCACCCGGGCGTTGATCGTGTCGCGACCAAGGCTGCGCGCAACCGACACACGATGGTGGCCGTCGATGACGTAGTAGCCGTCGCCGACCCGGTACACGTCGATCGGTGGCAGCTCGCCGCCTTCGACCATGGCGGTGTATACGCGCGTCCACCGATCGCGCAAGCGCCGGGTGGCGGGTAGGAAACCGGGGAGGAAATCGCTCGCCTTGGAGGGCGACGCGGCCGAGCCTACGATCTGATTGACCGGGATCTCCTGCACGCCGCCGAACGACCTGCCCTCAGCGCCCGCCGCCTCCAGGACCGTATCGAGCGCCACCAACCGGCGGGCGCGCCCCGTCAGCGCGTTGCGGATCGCCCTCCGAAAGCCTCGAAAGCGCGCCGCATCGAAGTCCTCACCGGCGCGTATCTCTTCCACACGTTCTGGACGCTAGAGCAGGGCGAGCTCGGTCTGCGCGTCGAAGAGGTGCAAAACGCGGGTGTCTAGGCCGAGATGCACCGAGTCGCCAGGCTCGACCTTCATCTTGGGGTCAACGCGGGCGGTGACCGAGTCGCTCCCGACCTGCCCGTACAGGAACTGGTCGGAGCCGAGCCGCTCGACCACGTCGACCTTCATGTCGATGGTGCTCGCTGGGTCGATGATCCGGTCGGTGACGGTCTCCGGCCGGAAGCCGAGTGTGCCCTTGCCCGCGGGCACCGACCTGGGCAGCTTGACCTCGAACCCGGATGCTTTGGCGGTGCTGTCCGAAGTCGTTACCGGCACGAAGTTCATGGTCGGGCTGCCAATGAAGCCGGCCACGAAGAGGTTGGCCGGGTGGTCGTAGATCTCGCCCGGTGTGCCGACCTGCTGCAGGATGCCCGCGTTCATGATCGCGATGCGGTCGCCCATCGTCATCGCCTCGACCTGGTCGTGGGTGACATAGATGAACGTCGTCTCGAGGTAGCGGTGCAGCTTCTGGAGCTCGATCCGGGTCTGGCCGCGCAGCTTGGCGTCGAGGTTGGAGAGCGGCTCGTCGAGCAGGAAGACCTTGGGGCTGCGCACGATCGCGCGGCCGAGCGCGACGCGCTGGCGCTGGCCGCCCGAGAGGGCGCGCGGCTTGCGCTTGAGGAAGTTGTCGAGGCCCAGGATCCGAGAGGCGTTCTTGACCCGCTTGTCCATCTCCGCTTTGGGCATGTGCTGCATCTGGAGCGGGAAGGCCATGTTGTCGTACACGCTCATGTGCGGGTAGAGGGCATAGGATTGGAAGACCATGGCGATGTCGCGGTCCTTGGCAGCGACGTTGTTGACCACGCGATCACCGATCAGAATCCGGCCTTCTGTGATCGCCTCGAGGCCTGCGAGCATGCGCAGCGCGGTCGACTTGCCGCATCCCGATGGGCCCACCAGGACCATGAACTCCTTGTCTTTGACCGCGACGTTGAAGTCCTTGACGACCGTGACGTCTGCCGTGTAGCGCTTGACTACGTGGTCGAAAGTGACTGGTGCCATTTCTTTCTATCCCTTCACAGATCCGGCGAGGATGCCGCGCACAAAGTATCGCTGGAGGCTCAAGAACACGACGAGCGGCACGATCAAGGATAAGAAGGCCGCCGCCGTCAGCAGATTGTAGCCCTGCCCGAGCGAGTTGGTCAGGTTGGCGAGGATGACCGTCACCGGGCCCACACTCACCGTGCCACCGACGTAGATCAGCGCGACCAGGAGGTCGTTCCAGATCCACAGGAACTGAAAGATGACCAGCGACGCGATGGCCGGCACGGCCAGCGGCAGCACGATCCTGAAGAACACCGTCAGGGTTCCGGCCCCGTCGATCTCCGCCGACTCGAAGAGGTCGCTCGGCAGCGCGCGGAAGAAGTTGGCCAGCAGGTAGATCGAGAAGGGCAAGCCGTATCCGGTATGCGCCAGCCAGATGCCCACGAACCCCCAGTTCTGAGGAGTCAGCCCCAGCGACACGTAGGCCTTGAGGATCGGAATGAATGTCAGCTGGAGGGGCACCGCGAGCAGCCCGACCAGGGCCAGGAAGATCCAGTTGCGGCCCGGAAATTTCATCCAGGCAAACGCGTAGGCCGCGAAGGCGGCGATCGTTACCGGGATGACGGTGGCCGGGATCGTGATCATGAAGCTGTTGAACAGGCTGTGGCCGAGCCCGCCGCTCTTGAGAACCTCTGCGTAGTTGCTGAGGGTGAAGTTGAAGGGAGGCGAGAGGGCGGTCCACCAGCCGCTGCTGTTGAGCGCGCTGAAGGGTCGGAAAGAGCTGACCAGGAGGCCAGCGGCGGGCACCATCCACGCCGCGGTCAATCCGATCACGGCGATGTGGAGCACCCACCCCTGCAGCCTCTCCGCGAGCCAGACCGGTGAGAAACGAGTGGCGGTCGAAGAGGAGACGGGGGCGGCGGCCTCGGCGGTCATCTTCGAGCCTCCACCGCGCGGAATTGCCGGAGATTGAATATCAAGACCGGGATCACCGCGAGCAGCAGGATGATAGCGACCGCGCTCGAGCCACCCGGGTTGTCGGACTGGAAGAGGAGCTTGTACATCCGGTTGGCCAGGACGTCGGTGCCGAAGTTCCCGGCCGTCATCACGTAGACGATGTCAAAGGCTTTCAGCGCGAAGATGACCAGCGTAGTGCCGACCACAACGACGGTTGGCATCATCAGCGGGAGGATCACGCGTCGAAAGATCGTGATCTCTCCGGCGCCGTCCACGCGTGCTGCCTCGAGCAGCTCGCCTGGGATTCCCTTCAGCGCCGCCGAGAGGATGACCATGGAAAAGCCGGTGATGCCCCAGATCGCCGCCGCGATCAGCG
>Ga0209283_10000313_pt1 | contig 24509 bp, 24 predicted proteins | sample CZO8metaG_2_FD_188354 | JGI IMG/M metagenome (GOLD analysis project Ga0209283, IMG submission 188354) | Vadose zone soil microbial communities from the Eel River Critical Zone Observatory, Northern California, USA - CZOApr15con2H1.8 metaG... | ecosystem: Environmental > Terrestrial > Soil >...
TGGACGTTCTATCCGCTCCCGGGGCCATCATTTGCGGGTCGAGACGGCGCTGCCGAAGGCCCCTACTACACCTGGGTGGACCAGCACGACATCCTGGGTTTGGGTCCCGACACGCCCATCGGTACCGGCAATTTCTCGGATTCGCTGTACGCGTTGACGTATGGGAAGGTCGTCCAGCTGCGCGTCCCGTATCCGATGGGCTTCTTCGCCAAAGGCGTGGACGGCCGTGTCGACGATCCGAAGGCCGGCTGGAAGGGCAGGGGACTGTGGGTGACCTCGGGCAATCGAACGCCCATGCACATCGAGGGCATCGACGCGCCCAGTCCCGGCGCGCCCGGCAAGACGCTGTCCAGCCCGCTGGTCGTGCACTTCCAGCTGCGCCCTGATCCACTCGCACATTAGTTAGGGCGGCGGACGGGAACCGTCCCGAGGCGCGGCCCAGGCGGTCAGGTAGCCGCCGACGAAGAGAGCGATCACCGCCGCCCACTCCCAGAACACAAGCGTCAGAAAGAACGGCGTCTCGAGCTTCGCCGCTCGCAGGGAGCTCCACCCGAGCGCCTCCACGCCGAGTCTTGTCAGATGGGTCAAACCGGCGCCGATGGCCGGGATCGACAACACCGCACACGCGAGGGACGCCGGCAACAGGGTCGCGTGTGTGATCCAGGCCCGAAAGGCCGCCAGGGCGCCGAAGGAGAGAAACCCCAGCGTCAAGAAGATGAGCGTGATGGCGGTAAAGAGTTGATGGACGAAACGAGTCCGACCGGGATTAGGGAAGACGGTCGTCTCGACGCTGAGGAGAAACAGGCCGACAATCCCGACCCAGAGCAGGAGCGACCCCGCGACACTCACCCGGCCTCGCGTTCTGAATTGTCGAGACAGATGGCCGGGAAGCGGCACGAGCAGCACCGCGACGACCATGAGCGTTGTGCCGAGATAGAAGTACCCGGACGGGTTGGTTCGCGCCGACGCCAACGACGAGACCCACGTGTGACGGACGTCGTACGAGGTCGGGAGGCAGGCGATGGCCAGCGTTGTCCCCACGGCGAACCCCCCGTTCGTCAGTGGCCCGATCACGCGGAGCGTAAACGCCCGCGACACTCTCCCGCACACGTAGTTTCGTCCCGACGCGGCGATCGCCGCCGGGAAATCGCGCCACCGCATCACCGGGCGTGAGTCCGGTCAGCCGGCGCGCTGATCGGAGGCACCGAGAGGAATCCGCAAGATCCGTCTCACGATCACGCGAAGGTTAGCACAGAGGTCGCGGGCGGCACGAGAGCTCGAGGGCATCGGCGGCGTGGACGCCGTGGGCGACGCGGGCTAGACTGGGGCGGCGCGACCACGGCGCTCGGCCCCGCCGGGCACGTGGCGCGGCGTCGACGGAGGAACGCCCGCGATGACGACGACCGCCCCTGAGACGAACGCAGCGTTCGCTGCGGAGCACGATGTCCCGATCCCGTACATGCAGCGCACGCGCGACTACTATCTCGCGCTCGGCTACAGCCCGTACCGCTGGGCCCACTTCGTCGAGGTTCCATTCACGCCGCTCAGGACGCCGCTCGGCCAGGCACGGGTGGCGCTGATCACGACCGCGGCGCCGTTCCAGCCGGAGCTCGGCGATCAAGGGCCTGGCGCGGCCTACAACGCCGCCGCCAAGTTCTACCAGGTGTACTCCGCCTCCACCGAGAGCGTGCCCGACCTGAGAATCTCGCACGTCGGCTACGATCGCCTGCACACGTCGGCCGCGGACATCAACAGCTACTTACCGCTGGCGCGTATGAAGGACGCGGCGGCGGCGGGGCGGATCGGGGCGCTTGGCCCGCGCCTGCACGGTGCGCCGACGAACCGCAGCCACCGGGTGACGACCGAGACCGACTGCCCGGAGCTCCTGCGCCGCTGCCGCGAGGACGGAGTCGCCGCCGCCGTGCTCGTCCCCAGCTGACCCGTGTGTCACCAGACCGTGAGTCTGGCCGCCCGGCACCTCGAAGCGCACGGGATCTCGACCGTGATCATGGGCTGCGCGAAGGACATCGTCGAGCACTGTGGCGTGCCGCGCTTTCTGTTCAGCGATTTCCCGCTCGGGAACTCGGCCGGCCGGCCGTTCGACGTCGAGTCCCAGGCGCAGACGCTCGCACTCGCCCTGCGGGTCCTCGAGAGCGCGCCGGCCGCCCGTACCACGCTACAATCGCCGCTCCGGTGGAACGCGGACGGGTCCTGGAAGCTCGACTACCTCGACCTCACGAAGCTCTCCCCGGAAAAGATCGCCGCGCGTCGGAAGGAGTTCGACGAGGTGAAAACCGTCGCACGGGCCAAGCGCGAGGCGTCATGAGCAAGCCGTTCGCGGGCGTCCGCATTCTGGACTTCACCCGCTATCTCGCGGGCCCGTACGGAACCTACCAGCTCGCGCTTCTCGGCGCCGACGTCGTGAAGATCGAGTCGCGCGAGGGCGATGACATGCGCGGGCAGCTCGCCGACAGGATGTGGGCGGAGCGGAAGATGGCGCCGTCCTTCCTGGCGGTGAACGGCAACAAGCGCAGCATCACGCTCGACCTCCGGCGACCGGAGGCGGTGGAGATCGTCAAGCGGCTGGTGATCGGCGCCGACGTCGCGTGGGAAAATTTCCGTGGGGGCGTCATGGACCGGCTCGGGCTCGGCTACGAGGCGCTCTCGGCCGTCAATCCACGGCTCATCTACTGCGCGGTCTCGGGCTTCGGCCAGACCGGGCCCGAGCGGACGACGGCCGCCTTCGACGGCAAGCTGCAGGCGATGTCGGGGATCATGTCGATCACCGGCGAGCCCGCCAGTGGCCCGACACGCGCGGGGTTCGCGATATGCGACACGATCGGCGGTGTGACGGCGGCGCTGGCCGTCGCCAGCGCGCTCTACCAGCGGACGCACACCGGGCGCGGGCAACTCGTGGATGTCGCGATGCTGGACGCGGCGCTCGCCTTCATCCCCGGGCCGGTCTCCGAGTACACCGTGGCGGGCATCGAGCAGCGTCAGATCGGCAACGGCTCGGTGAGCCGCAAGCCGACCGCGAGCCGGTTCCGGGCGCGCGACGGCTACATCGTCCTGGCGGTGCTCACCGAGAAGCAGTTCGCGAGCCTCATGCGCACGCTCGGGTGCGCCGACGCGCTCGACGATCCGCGGTTCAAGGACTGGCCCGCCCGCACCGCGAACGAGCCGGCGCTGCGCGAGATCATCGAGACCGCGCTGGCGACCGACAATCCCAAGAGCTGGGAGGCGCGGCTGACGGCCGCCGACGTGCCGTGCGGCTCCATCTGGACGATCGACGAGATCGTCCGCCACCCGCAGCTCGAGCACCGCGACGTGCTCCAGACGATCGAGTCGCGCTACGGGCCGATGCGGCTCGTCGGCGCCGGGTTTCGGCTCGCGCACGGCAGCCCCGGGCTCGAACGTGAGCCACCGATGCTCGGTGAGCACACCGACGAGATCCTGCATGAGGCCGGGTACGCGGCGGAAGAGATCGAGCGGCTGCGGCGCGACGCGGTGATCTGATGACGGAGGCCGTCAGCTCACGCGGCGGTCGCGGCCGACCCAGTAGGGCTCGCGCAGCTTGAACTTCTGGAGCTTGCCCGTGGCCGTCCGCGAGAGCGCGTCCCGGAACTCCACCGAGGTCGGGCACTTGAAGTGCGCCAGGCGGCTCCGGCAGAAATCGATCAGCGCGCGCTCGGCTACTGCGTGACCCGGGCGGAGGACCACCAAGGCCTTGATCGTCTCGCCCCATCGCTCGTCGGGGACCCCGATCACCGCCGTCTCCAGCACGGCCGGATGCTGGAAGAGGCAGTCTTCCACCTCGATGGAGGAGACGTTCTCACCCCCGGTGATGATGACGTCCTTCTTCCGGTCCTCGATGACGATGAAGGCTCCGTCCGCGCGGCCGCCGTCGCCGGTGTGGAACCAGCCATCGACGATGGCCTTGGCCGTCTCCTCCGGCTGGCGCCAGTAGCCTTCGTAGACGTGGTTCGAGCGGGCGAGGATCTCGCCTGTTTCGTCCACGGCCATGCGGACGCCCACCGCCGGCACGCCCGCGCGCGACAGTCGACGCGCGCGTTCTCCGCGGTCGAGCGCGTCCCACTCCGCGGGCGCCCGGTTGATCGTGAGGAGCGGTGAGGTCTCGGTGAGGCCGTAGATCTGGATGAACTCCCAGCCCAGCTCCGCCTCCACGCGCTCGATGGTCTTCGAGGGCGGCGGGGCGCCGGCCACGACGACGCGCACGCGGCCGGCGCCGGGCACCGGCTCACCGCGCTGGCGCCGGGCCGTCGCCGCGTCGAGCACGGTGGCGATCACCGCGGGGGCGCAGTTGAACAGCGTCACGCCCTCCGTCTCCACGCGCTTGAGGATTTCCTCGCCGTCGATTTTCCGAATGATGACGTGACGCGCCCCCATGGCGGTGACGCCGTAGGGCATGCCCCAGCCGTTGCAGTGGAAGGTGGCCAGCGTGTGCAGGTACACGTCGCGGTCGGACACGCCCACGTGCCAGCCGAAGGTGACGGCGTTGAGCCAGCAGCCCCGGTGCGTGAGCTGGACGCCCTTGGGGCGCGCGGTGGTCCCGGACGTATAGTTGATGGAGACCGTGGCGTTCTCGTCGCTCACGTGCCGGCGCGGGCGGGCCTGGGCGCGCTCGAAGAGCTGGGCATCCGTCGCCGAGCCCAGGACGAAGCGGTGCTTCACGGGAATGGGACGGACGGTCTCTTCCATCTCGGGGTCGATGAGCGCGACCGTCGATCCCGAGTGCTCGATGATGTAGCGGATCTCGTCAGCGTTGAGACGGAAGTTCACCGGCACCAGGACGCGGCCGTAGACGCTCACGCCGAAGAGGCTCACCAGAAAGCGCCCGGCATTGGGCGAGACGATGGCCACCCGCTCGCCCTCGGCCACGCCGAGGTCGTCGAGGGCCGCCGCCAGGCTCCGGCACATGGCCGCGAAGCGCGCGTAGGTGATGCGCCCGAGCCCACCGCCGGGCGGATTCGGCTCGTCGACGACGGCCACGCGGTCGCCGTAGATCAGCTCGGCGCGCTCCAGGAAATCGGCCAGCGTGAGGGGGACGATCATGGTGAGCGCTCCTTCAGATCGACGACTTCGTAGGCCACGATCGGACGGTGGAACCCCTTGAGTTGGAGCGGACCGACTTCCTTGACCTTCACGAGGTCGGTCACCGCGGCGTGGATCCGCTGGCTGATGAGAATCTGATCCGGCGATGCCTCGGCGCACAGGCGAGAGGCGAGGTTGGTGACGCTGCCGATGGCCGCGTAGTCCTGCCGTCCCTCGAAGCCGATCGCGCCGATCGTCGCGTAGCCTTTCGCGATCCCCATGCTGAAGTCGAGGTCATAGCCCCGCCGGCGCCATTCGGCGCCGAGCACGTGGATCCTGGCTCGCATGGCCGACGCCATGCGGACCGCGCGCTCCTCCGGATTCGCGACCGGCACCGGATCGTTGAAGAAGATCATCATGCCGTCGCCGGTGAATCGCTCGAGCGTGCCCTCGTGCTCCAGGATGAGGCGCCCCATCTCGGCGTGGTAAGCGCCCAGGACATCCGAGACCTCTTCGGGCTCGGACATCTCCGCGAAGGCGGTGAAGCCGCGCAGATCGAGGAAGACCACGCTGATCTCCCGCCGGTGCGGTCGGAGCGGGTCCGCGGCGCCGCCGGCGACGATCGCGTCCGCGAGATGCGGTGAGAAGAACCGCTTCAGCCGGCTCATTTGCTCCAGCTCCCGCACCTGCTCGGTCACCCGCCGCTCGAGGGTCGTGTTCCAGCGGGCGATCTCCTCGGCCTGGGCGGTGACCGTGTCGTGGAGCGCCTTGATTCTCAACATCGAGCGGACCCGCGCGGAGAGCGCGGCGTGGTCCACCGGCTTCGTGAGGTACTCGTCGGCCCCCGCCTCGAGTCCGGCGACGATGTCCTTCGCGTCCGTCATCGCGGTCACGAGGATGATCGGCGTGAAGGAGGCGTCCTGGATCTTCTTCAACCGGCGGCAGACCTCGATGCCGTCGACCTTCGGCATCATGACGTCGAGCAGGATCAGGTCGGGCTGCGCGTCGCGGGCGACCGCGAGCGCCTCCGCCCCGTCGCCGGCGGTGACGACGTCGTAGCCGTCGGCCGCGAGGCGCATTTTCAAGATGCGGACGTTGGCGGGGTTGTCGTCGGCGACCAGGACGCGCGGCGGAGTCCTCACCTGACGCCTAGCGGGTGACGGTGATCTTCTTCGCGCTTTCCCAGCCCGCCGAATGCGTGGGCTCGGCGATCGCCCGTAACGTGCCGCCCTCGTCGAGCGCGATGGTGAAGACGGCCTTCGGGTAGGAGAACACGGGGTGCAGATAGACGCGCGCGATCTCGGCGCTGTCCTTGTAGAGCGCGATGTAGCGGACGAAGTGCTCGCCCAGCGACGGGTGCATGGAGCCGGCGCCCACCGTGACCGTGACCTCGAACCACTGCCCCCGCTTCACCGAGTCGGGCGCCTCGATCTTGGGCGTGTGCTTCTCGTCGTACGACCGGCGAACCTCACGGTATTCCGGCGTGAACTGCTCGGCCTGGCCCTGCGCGCCCACCCGCGCGGTCCCCGGGACCAGGATGAGGGCGGCCACGGCGACGAGGGCCAACGTCTTTCCGTATTTCATGGATCCTCTCCTCTCGCACAGCCTCGAGGGTCAGTTCTCGGGGAGAAACTTGTGGATCAGCGCCAGCAGGTCGCGCGGGCTGTACGGCTTGGCCAGGTAGGCCGAGGCGCCGGCGTCCATCGCGCGCCGGTCGTCACCGCTCAGGGCGAACGAGGTCACGACCACCAGCGGGATGTGCGCGGTGCGCGGATCCGCGCGCAGCAGGCGGGTCGCGTCGAGCCCGGACAGCTTGGGCAGCTGGACGTCCATCAGAATGAGATCGGGCAGCTCGCGCTGCGCCACCGCGACCCCTTCCTCGCCGTCCGCGGCCTCCAGCAGCCTGTATGGAGTCCGGCTCAAGAGCTGCCTCACGATCTTCCGATTGTACTCGTTGTCCTCGATGTGGAGGACCGTCCGATCTCTCATGCACGCCCTCCGTCCGTGCGCAGGGGCACCGTGAAGAAGAACCGCGATCCCTTGCCGAGCTCGCTTTCGACCCCGATGCGCCCGCCATGCAGCTCGACCAGCCGCTTCGTGATGCTGAGCCCGAGCCCGGTGCCGCCGTATTCCCGGGTGATCGTGGTGTCGACCTGACGAAACTCGGCGAAGATGTTCTCGACCTCGTCCTTGGGAATGCCGATGCCGGTGTCGCTGACGCGATACACGAGCCACTCGCTGTCGAGACGCACATCGATGTCGACCCGGCCCTGGCGCGTGAACTTCAGCGCGTTGCCGGCGAGGTTCATGAGGCACTGCGTGATGCGCCGGCCGTCGCCCCAGGCCGGCGGGATGTCGGGCGCCACCCCCGCGGTGAACGCCAGGCCCTTCTCGAGGGCCAGCGATTTCAGGGACGCGTGGACGACCTCGACGATCTCCTGCACCGAGTACTCGCCGACGCCGAGCTCCAGCCGTCCCGCCTCGATCTTGGACAGGTCGAGCACGTCGTTGATGAGGCGGAGCAGGTGACGGCCATTCGTCTGGATGTCGACGAGCGGCTCGCGCAGGGTGGGTGGCACCTCGCCGTAGAGCTCGTCGAGCATGATCTCGGTGAAGCCGAGGATTGCGTTGAGCGGTGTGCGCAGCTCGTGGCTCATGTTCGCCAGGAATTCCGACTTGGCCCGACTGGCGAGCGCCAGGCGGTCGTTCAGGCTGCGGAGCGTCTCCGCCGCCACCCGCTGCTCGTCGTCGAGCCGGCGGAGCTCGCGGCTCATCCAGTTCATGTGCTCGGCGAGCGCGCCGAACTCGTCGCGGTTCGGCACGACGATCGTGCCCCCGAACCGTCCCTCGGCGACCTCGCTCAGAAAGCCGTGCGCCTCGCGCACGGGCAGGATGAACGACCACGAGATCACGAACCCGCCCAGCAGCGCCAGGACGATGGAGGCGACCGCGAAGCCGGCCATGACCCGCAGGGAGTACCGGCTGGCCGCGGCGATGCTGGCTCGAAGGCTGGCCATCCGGGTCTCCTCGGCGGCGACGAGCGAGCCGACCAGCGTCTCGATCTTCGCGTAGAGCGGCTCCTGGCGTGTCCGCAGCACCGTCATGGCGTCCGCGAGTCGCCCGTCGCGGACGGCGTTGGCGATGTCGGCGACGGTCGCCATCGCGTCGTCCTGCGACCCGCGAATGGCCTGGATGAGCGCGCGCTCCTCGGCCGGCGCCGCCTTCTCGAGGCGGGCGAGCGTATCGTTGAACCGGTTGTTCTCGCGCAGGATCCGCGCCACGATGCCGTCATCCTTGGACAGGAGCGCCATGGCGGTGAAATGCATCTGCATCGCGAGCGCGTGCTCGATCTGCCGCGACCAGCCGACGCGCTCGTGCGCCTCGTCGAGGAGGTTCGTCTGGCGGGCGGTCTCGGTGAGGGTCCGGAGGCTCACCGCGGTCATCGCGATGAACAGCAGGGTGATCAGGAGAAAGCCGGCGAGGAGCTTGACGTGGACCGATGCGCGGATCCGCGCCACCGCCCTCACGAGGGCGCCCAGCGGTGAGGCGAGCAACGCCACCACGGGCGGCGGCATTCGCTCGGTGGCCGACGCGCGGCGCATGGTGACCCCCCGCGCGGCTAGCGGGCGGGCATCTCCAGCGTGACGACGGTCGGGTCCTGGTCGCCCACCACGATCTCCTTCGAGATCGTGCCGAGCCGCTCCTGCCATGCCTTCACGGTGTAGCGCCCGGGCGGGAGCCCTCGCAGCGTGAACTCTCCGGCGGCGTCGGTGATCACGTAGAAGGGATGCTCCGCCACCACCACCCACCCGCGCATCCAGGAATGGAGGTCGCAGGTCACGCGAATGATCTCCGGCTGGGCGAACGTGATGGCGATGGCCCGTCCCTTCGGCTGCGTCCGGTTGAAGGGCGGATTGGTGTTCGGAGTGCTGTGGAGGTTGTGCAGGAGGCGATCGCTGTTCAGGAAGTCGATCCGGCCGCCCGTCGGCACGATGACGACGCGGGGCGCGAACATGCACTCCTTCTGATCCATGGCGGTCGTGGACGGCAGCGCCTCGGCGGTCGCCGTCGCCGGCGGCTTGTCGAGCCAGACGACGGCGTTGCGGATCCCTCCCTGGGGCGACAGAACGAGATCCTCCGGGTTCTTCTCCTTCCCGCACACGTACTGATCGATCGTCACGGCGAGCTTGCGAAGCTCCGGCGTCGCCCCCTTCAGCACGACCGTGCCCTTGATCGACGCGCCCGACGCGCCGCCGGGCGCTGCCAGGCCGGTCGCCAGCGTGACGAAGATGATGCCCAACAGGAGCGCTCTCGAAGGCGTCACCGGCATCTCCTCTCCGGGACTCAGTCTACGCCAGATGGCAGGATCTCCTTCTCACCCAGGTACTCGCGGCGGTAGAGATCGGTGATCGAGGCCCAGCGTAGCATGCAGGCCTGCTCCGCCACCTCGAGCGCGCGGGCCTTCGCCGCGTCGCTGTCGAGATACTTGGCGCAGAGCGTCGCCTGACGCTGACTGTGCTCGACATCCGCTTCGGCGTGCTCGGTGAAGAACTCGATCTCGGGCGAGCCCGGCGGATAGCCGTAGTGCTTCGCGAAGGCCGGAAGTACCACCTCTGTGTTGAGCGCGGGTTGCTGGCCCTCCTGCGTGCTCTGCATCGCGAGCACGACGCCGATCGGCTCCTGCACCGCCGTCTGGTAGTAGTGGAGCGCGCGCGCCCACCAGGCCGGCGTCAGCTTGATGGCGCGCACGTCGGCCTCGGACAGGCCCGCGGTCCTACAGAACCGGAAGATGAGCTCGCTGTGGTCGTGCGGCACGTGCCCCGCGCGCGGGATCGCCTTGAAGCCTTCCTCCTCGGAGATGTTCTCGGCGATCGCCTTGCGCACGTCCTCGTGGGCGATCGTGCGCGCGTAGAGAATGCCGAAGCTCGCGAGGCCGTGCTGCACGAACCTCCAGTGCATCGCCTTGTAGACGCCCATCGCGCGCAACGGCAGCTTGCCCTCGGCGAAGGCGCGGAAGAACGGATGGTTCTTGGTGTGCCAGCGCTCACGGATCGCCAGGATGTCGTCGATGATCATGCCCGTCTCCTCCTACACTTCTTCCACGAGGGCGAACCGGGAATCGGCCGCGCGACATTCGGCCTCCGGCAGCCCGAGCTCCCGTCGCACGATGTCGGCGCCGCGCACGATCGATACCATCTTGTAGAAGGCGATACGGCGGCTCATCCCCTCGCGGCCGAAGCCGCAGTCCGTCGAGAGGATCAACCGCTCCAGGGAGATGTGCTTGAGGGCCTTCCGGATCAGCGCGGCCACTTGCTCGGGGCGCTCCACCTGGAGGTTGCGGTGGTCCACGACGCCCACGGCGACCTTTTTGTCCTGGATGGCCCGGCCGGCTTCCGACCCCGTGATGGTGGTCGGGAGCGTGAAGTCTCTGGTGGCCTTGAACATCCATTCCTCCTCCGTGGGCTGCCCGCACGGTCACGTCGCGGGCACGAGAACTATACGGGCGCGAGAAGCACAAAGGAAGCAGGTGGTCGTGCTCTTGACTGCCCTGAGCACCGTCCCTAGAATCCGATCACGTCCCTGGGCGATCTCCGAGATGTCCTAACCGCAGGAGGACAGCCATGAAGGAACTCGTCTTCGCGCTAGAGTTCAGAGGCAGCGCCGCGCCAGTCGCCGGCTCGGACAAGAAACTGCAAGCCAGGACCTCAGCCGCCAGCCAGACCCTCCGTAGCGTCCTGAAGCCCGATGGGATTCAGGGGAGCATTGAAACGTCGACCGGCGGAGGGTCCGCGAGCTTCGAGTCCGAGGTCGAAATCGTCGGTGAGGGGGCCTTCGTCGAGTCCGGAAGCATCCGGTACGGGGATGCGGGCCGGGTCTCGTTCAGGACCCTCGGGCGGGGCATCCTCGGTGCGAGCCCGCAAGCTGGACTCCAGCGGGGTGCCGTCCTGTGGGAGGTGACCGGGGGCGAGGGGGCGCTCGCGGGCGCACAGGGCCTCATCACGTCGAACTTCACGGTCGGCCCGCAGGGCGACGTGGTGGACAACCACTTCGCGCGGCTCTTCGTGCCATAATCGGCGACACCTACCCAACCACGTCAGGAACGAGGGACCTATGGTGAGCCGGCGAGTCGTCAGATCCTACCAAGCGCGTTACAGCCTCGGCGCCAACAAGGCGACCATGTACGACCTGACGGACGCAATCGACGTCCACGCCCACGCGCGCGGCCACGACGAAGAGGAGCCGCTGCACGCCGCGCAGGAGGCGAGCCGGGCGGGCATGAAGGCGATCCTGTTCAAGAGCATTTCCCCCGGCCGTCCCTGGGAGGTCGCTCGCCAGGTCCAGGAGCACGTCGATCGCTGGGCCGAGCGGGAGAGCCTGAGACCCGTGAAATGTTTGTCTGCCTGGGTGGTCGGGATCCCGCTGAAGCCTGTCGACTTCGCCGAGATCAAGGCGGCCGTCGAAGGCGGCATCCTCGGAATGTGGATGCCGCCGGTGACCTCGGCCTGGAGCATCTACCGTCTCGGCGGCCGCGGTGTCTGGTTCGACAAGGCGCGGCGCTACGACGACCCGGTGGCGCCTGTCGCCTGGGAGCAGGCGCTCAAGACCGGGATGTACGTGCTGGACGATCACGGCCGGTTGCTCCCGGCGATCCGCGACACCGTGCGGCTCTGCGCCGATCACGGCGTGGCGCTGTCGTTCGGCCACCTCTCGCCCCAGGAAATGGACGCGATGGCCGAGGAGGTCGGCGCCATCGGCTACGCGCGGGCGTTCATCGACCATCCCTTCAGCGAGGTGTTCGAGTTCGACGTGCCCAAGATGACGCGCTGGGCGGACGCGGGCGTTCGCTTCGCGCTCACGTGGGACGAGCTCTCGCCGCTGCTCGGCGTGGATACGCAGGACATGGTGGCGGCAATCCGCGCCATCGGACCCGAGCACTTCATGCTGTCCAGCGACGCGGGCATCCCGCTCCTGCCGCAGACGGTCGAGGCCTACCGCCTGCTGGCGGCGATGCTCCGGGCCTACGGGATGACAGAAGTCGAGATGCGACAGCTCATGACGGGCAGCGCCAAGGAGCTCCTGACCCTGTCCTGAGAGTTACTTGCTCGGCGCCTTCACGGCGCCGCCGGAACTGAGCCGAGCCTTCTTCATCTCGGCGACGCGGCGCCGCCGCGCGAGGCGTCGGAGTCGTTCAACGGCGTGCCGCGTTTTCGAGTGCGTAGCCATAAGATCACCCCCTTCGGTGCGCTTAACGAGAAGACCCCGCCCGGGCGCAGATGGGATTCATCCCATCGACGCCAGGCGCGCCAGCAGCGCCTGAAGGGCGGGATCGTCGGCGCCCTTCGGTTTGATGCGCGTGAACTCTTCCCGCTCCTTCTTTCGCCAGAGCGGCGGCTTGGTGGCGTCGATCGCCATCTTGCCGCCGACCCGCATCACCGTGACTTCCGAGCGGTCCACGTTCGGCGCTGAAATATCGAGCGGATGGATGCGCTCGTGTGGGATCACGATCACGTCGTGCTCGGGGTTCAGGCGCGTCGAGATCGCCCAGAAGACCTCTCGCGGGTCGTAGATGTTCACATCCTCGTCCACGGCGATCGCGATCTTCGGATGCAGATACGGGCTCGACAGGACCCCCAGCAGCACGTCCCGCGCCTGGCCATCCCAGCGCGGCGTCATCTGGACGAACACCGTGAACATCGTGACCCACGGCGGGATGTAGACGTCGTGGATCTCGGTGCGGCCGTGGATCTCGCTGAGGCGCCGGTAGAGGCTCGCCTCCATCGGCACCGACACGAGCGGCTGGTGGTCGGTGAAGACGGTCGCCTGCATGTGGCGATAGATCGCGTCCCGGCGCCGGGTGATCGCCGTCACCTCGAAGACCGGCGCCGGGCCTTCGGCGCCCTTGCTGTAGCCGGTGAACTCGCCGAACGGCCCCTCGGGCTCGCGCACGCCCGGCGGCACGACGCCCTCGATGACGATCTCGGCCTGCGCCGGGACCTCGAGGTCGATGGTCTCGCACTTCACGAGCTCGAGCGTCTCGCCCAGGACGCCCGCGCCCATCTCGAGCTCGTCGTACCCCTCGTGCCGGCCGCTGAAGTTGGCGAGGATCTCGTAGCCGGGATGGAGCCCGATCGCGAACGCCATCGGTGCCGGGAGACCGCGCTCCTGGTACTTCATGAGGTGCGCCCAGTTGTGGCGCGCCGCCATCCAGAAGCCCATCTTCCGCGGTCCGCGGACGAGCGCGCGAATGATCGCCTCGTTGCGCACCCCGGTGTCGGGGTCCTTGGTGATGGTGACACCGGAGCCGAGGTAGCGGCCCGCGTCGCCCTCGGAGTGGATCGGAATCGGGAGCTTCGTGATGTCGGCGTCGGCGCCGAGCAGCTTCACTTCCTTGCACGGGCCGTCGGAGACGATCTTCGAGCCGCCGGGCACGCGCGTGAACATGCGGTCGGAGAGCTCGCGCACGACGCTCTGCGGCGCGGTCCCGAGCGCCTTCGCCTGGCGCTTGCGATCCTTCACCAGGATGTCGCAGAGCTTCCAGCCCGGGAAGCCCGTGAGCCGATTCAGAAGAATCGGCCGGGGGCTCGCCGAGCAGAGCGCGCCGGCCTGGGTGATCGGATCGATCTCGTCGTCGACGCGGATCAGGTCGTCGCCCAGTGCGGCGAGGAAGTCTCTCAAGTTCAAGGCCATGGCCGTCTCCTCAGGCGCGTTGTAGCAACCGGAACTCTCGAAGTCAAACCCGCCCGGCCGTCCGGACGCCTGGCGCTACTGCGCCTTGTCCCGACCTCCGGCGGCCTGCAACGTGACGTCGTCGCCGGCGATATTTTCGCTCTTGACCGACCCCCCATCCCCGGTATTAGTGGGGGCTCCGGGGGAGTCGAATTCTCAGGGGGTGCGACCATGGCCGTTCCCGCCAAGCCGAACACGCTGACGCTCCCGTACACCGGCAAGGAGTTCCTCGAGAGCCTCGACGACGGTCGGGAGGTCTGGATTTACGGCGAGCGTGTGAAGAACATCACCACGCACCCGGCGTTTCAGAACTGCGCCCGAATGCTCGCCCGTCTCTACGACGCTTTGCACGAGGACCACGCGCTTGGCCGGGGCGTGCTCACCGAGCCCACCGAGTGGGGCGGGTTCACGCACCGCTACTTCCGCGCGCCGACGACGGTGGCAGAGCAGGTCGCGGGGCGCGACGCGATCGCGGCGTGGGCGCGCCTCACCTACGGCTGGCTCGGACGCTCGCCCGACTACAAGGCGGCGTTTCTCGGGACGCTCGGGGCGAACGCCGAGTTCTACGCGCCCTACCAGGACAACGCCCGGCGCTGGTACCGCTACTCCCAGGAACGTGTGCCGTTCATCAACCACGCGATCATCCATCCTCCGGTCGACCGGAATATCGCGCCCGGTGCGCCCGGAGGTCCCACCGACGTCTACGCGCGGGTCACCAAGGAGACGGACGCCGGCATCTACGTCTCCGGGGCAAAAGTGGTCGCGACCGGCTCGGCGCTGACACATTTCACGTTCGTTGCCCATCATGGGCTCATCCCCGTCCAGGGGAAGGACTTCGCGATCGTCTTCATGGTGCCGACCAACGCCAAGGGCGTGAAGCTCATCTGCCGGGTCTCGAACGAGCTGCGTGCCGCCGTGCTGGGCAGCCCGTTCGATTACCCACTCTCCAGCCGGCTGGACGAGAACGACGCGATCTTCGTGATGGACGACGTGTTCGTGCCCTGGGAAGACGTGTTCGTGCACGCCGACGTCGAGAAGGCGAACAACTTCTTTCCGCGCACCGGGTTTCTCCCGCGCGCCCTCATCCACGGCTGCACCCGTCTCGCCGTGAAGCTCGACTTCATCACCGGCCTCCTGATCAAGGCGACCGAGATCACCGGCTCGCGGTCGTTTCGGGGCGTGGAGGCGAACATCGGCGAGGTCATCGCCTGGCGCAACATGATCTGGGGCTTGTCGGACGCGATGGCGAAGAGCGCCGACCCGTGGACCGGCGGCTGCATCCTGCCCGCCATGGAGCCGGCCGCGGCGTATCAGGTGCTGGCGCCCGAGGCCTACGTCCAGATCAAGAACCTCATCGAGAAGACCGTGGCGAGCGGGCTCATCTACCTCAACTCGCACGCGAAGGACTTCAAGACGGCTGACCTCCGCAAGTACCTCGATCTCTATCTCAGGGGATCGGGCGGCGTGGACGCGGTCGGGCGGGTCAAGCTCATGAAGCTCCTGTGGGACGCGATCGGGACCGAGTTCGGAGGCCGGCACGAGCTCTACGAGATCAACTACTCCGGCAGCCACGAGGAGATCCGGCGCTACGCGCTCTTCGGCGCCGTCGCCTCGGGCCAGTACGAGCGCTGGAAGCAGTTCGCCGAGACGTGCATGGCGGAGTACGATCTCGACGGGTGGAAGGCGAAAGACTTGGTCAACACCGGAGAGAGAGACGGTCCGGCATGAGCCCGTCTTCCGCCGGCGCGCGCTTCCGGGCGGCGGTCGCAGCCGAGCGACCGCTGCAGGTCGTCGGCTGCATATACGCCTACGCCGCGCGTATGGCGGAGCGTGTCGGCTTCAAGGCGATCTACCTCTCGGGGGGCGGTGTTGCCGCGGGCTCGCTGGGGCTCCCCGATCTCGGCATCACGACGCTGGATGATGTCCTCACGGACGTGCGCCGGATCACCGGCGTGACCCGGCTCCCGCTGCTCGTCGACGCCGATACCGGATTCGGGAGCGCGTTCAACATCGCGCGAACGGTCCGATCGCTGATCGCGTCCGGAGCCGGCGGCATGCACATCGAAGATCAGGTGCAGGCCAAGCGCTGCGGGCACCGGCCGGGGAAGGCCATCGTCACCCGGGCGGAAATGGTCGACCGCATCAAGGCCGCGGTCGACGCGAGGACCGACGCCGAATTCGTCATCATGGCCCGGACCGACGCCCTCGCCGTCGAGGGTCTCGACTCCGCGATCGACCGCATCACGGCCTGCGTGGAGGCCGGCGCCGACCTGGTCTTTCCGGAAGCGGTCACCGAGCTCTCGACGTACCGGCGGTTCGCCGACGCCGCCGGGGTCCCGATCCTCGCCAACATCACCGAGTTCGGCGTGACGCCGTTGTTCACCGTCGACGAGCTGGCGAGCGCCGGCGTGGGCGTCGTCCTGTATCCCCTGTCCGCCTTCCGGGCGATGAACGCCGCGGCGCTCGTGGTCTACGAGACGCTGCGCCGGACGGGCACGCAGAAGCCCGTCGTGTCCGCGATGCAGACGCGCGCGGAACTCTACGACTTCCTCGACTATCACGCGTACGAGGGCAAGCTCGACGAGCTCTTCGCGAAGGACAACGAGGAGTGACGAGCGCTCCCGCGTTCTCTCCTGGGAGGAAAGTCGCCGGAATCTGATCAGAAACTCACCAGATCTCGGGCCGGTGCCCGTGGTTCGTCGAGGCAAATTTTAGCGTAATTTCAGCAGCTTCCCACCATTCGAGCCCCTGGCACCCGGAGTGCTTCCCCTGACTGGGCATGGACGTCCCGAACGCGAGTCCGGGGGTTGGGAGCTTCCTCGAGGTGCTTGGCGCGGCCACGGTAGAGCGTGGGGCGCAAATGCTCGAGGAGTTGCTGCAGCTCGGGATCGCGATCGGCAGCGACGGCGAGCTCTCCTCCGTCCTCGACCGGATCGTGACGCAGGCGCGCCGGTTCACGGGGGCCGAGGCTGCGACGCTCTTCCTCCGCGAGGGCGCCTATCTCCGGTTCGCCGTCGTCCAGAACGAAGTGACGGCGCGCCGGCTCGGCGAACGCGATATGCAGCACCGGCTCGAGCTCGAGCGGTTGCCCCTGGACGTGCCGAGCCTCGCCGGGCATGTGGCCAATTCGGGCGAGATCCTCAATGTCCCGGAAGCCTACGACATCCCCCGTGACGTGCCGTACGCGTTCAACTGGCGGGTAGACCTGGCCACGGGCTACCGGACTCACTCGGTCCTCGCGGTCCCGTTGCGGGACGCGTCGCGGCGGATCCAGGGCGTGCTCCAGCTGATCAACGCCGTGGGGCCCGACGGACGGGTGATTCCATTTCATCCGCGACTCGAAGACGTGGCCCGCGCGTTCGCCGCGTACGGGGCAGTCGCCGTCCGGAGCGCCCGGCTCGAGGAGCTGTCCTTCAAAGACCCGCTCACGGACGGTTACAACCGGCGCTATCTCATGCTGCGGCTCTACGAAGAGGTGAGCCGTGCCGCCCGCTACCAGCAGCCGCTCTCGCTCATCCTGCTCGACCTCGACGGGTTCAAGGCCATCAACGATCGCTGGGGCCACAGCGCCGGCGACGAGGTCCTCAAGCAGGTCGTCCAGCTCCTGGCGAGCCAATCACGGCGCGACTCTGTGGTGGCCCGGTACGGCGGCGACGAATTCATCGCCCTCCTCCCAAGCACGACCAAGGCGGCGGCGATCGTGTACGCGGAACGCATGCGCGCAATCATCGAGCGCTATCCGTTCCAGTACGGGCCGCTCACGGCGAGCTTCGGCGTGGCCGGCTTTCCGGACGATCCCGGCAGCGTTTCCGACCTGATCAAGAGCGCCGACCACGCTCTCTACGAGGCGAAGCGGCAAGGGCGGAACATCGTTGGAGGTCTCCTGAGGTGACCCTATGATCACTACCACCGCGCGCGCGACCAAGACCGTTCTGATCGTCGACGACGACCAGGCCATCGTCCGGTTGCTGAAGGAGGCGCTGGGGCTGTTCCGGCACCAGCACGCCTACAAGATCGAAACCGCCGGTGACGGCGCGGATGCCCTCGCGGCGCTCCACCGCGATCAGTTCGACCTCGTCTTGCTCGATATGTACATGCCGCGGATGACCGGTCTCGAGCTCCTCGCACAAATGCGCCACCTCAAGCTCCAGACGCCCGTCTTGATGCTAACGGGCAACGACGACACACGGACCGCGGCCGACGCGCTCGCGAGCGGCATCTTCGCCTATATTCCGAAGCCGTTCGACCTCCAGCACCTCGAGCACCTGGTCTCGCTCGCGGTCTCGTCGCATTCGACCGCCGCGAGCTAGGCATCTGGCGCGTGAGCCGGCCGCCGGCGCCGAGCCGCGCCTTCGCGGTATAACCCGCCGTCACCCGCCCTAGCGACCGAGCAGGGAGCGGCGACGCCAACCGGCGCGCCGCCCGCGATCAGCCAGACCGAGTTGATCCGCAGTCGCAGCAAGAGAATCGCCGAGAGCGCCAGCACCGCGGGCCGGAGAGCTCGTCGCTATCCTCGATCGCCAGGTCGAGGCCTTGCTGAAATCGACCGCGGACTGGATCGACAATCACCTCGACGCGGCCCTCGCGTAATCCCCGCCGATCGTCTAATGTGAGGGCGTGACCGACCCGATCACCGTCTCCGTTCTCACCCATCGGCTCGAAGCTATCGTGCAGGAGATGGGCGAGGCGATGCTGCGCACGGCGTACTCGCAGATCCTGAACTCGAGCCGCGACTTCTCCACGGCGCTCTGTGACGCGCAGGCGCGGCTGATCGCGCAGGCCGAGCACGTGCCGATCCATGTGGGCGCGATCCCGTGGGCGGTCGAATCCGTGCGCGACGCCTTCAAGGGACGGATCCGGCCCGGCGACGTCTACCTGCTGAACGACCCCTACCACGGCAACAATCACCTGCCGGACCTGACCGCGTTCGTGCCGGTGTTCGTGGGCGACGAGGTCGCCTTCTGGTCCGTCAACCGCGCCCACCAGTCGGACATCGGCGGCTCGACCCACGGCGCCTACAACCCCGGCGCCACCGAGATCTGGCAGGAGGGGCTCCGGATCACGCCGCTCAAGCTCTACGACGCGGGCGAGCTGCGCGACGACGTGCTCCGCATGATCACGACCAACGTGCGCCACCCGCACGACTTCATGGGAGACCTCCGCGCGATGATCGGCTCGGCGCGCGTCGGTGAGCGACGTCTCCTCGCGCTCACCCGCGACTACGGCGCCGCGACGGTCCTGGCGGCTGTGGACGAGATCCTGGACGGCGCCGAGCTGCAGGCACGGCGCTGCGTGAAGACGTGGCGAGACGGGGTGTATCGCGGCGAGTCCATCCTGGACGACGACGGCCACGGGTTCACCGACATCTGGATCCGCGCGACGGTGACCAAGAAGGGCTCCGCGCTCACGGTGGACCTCAGCGACTCCCATCCTCAAGTAACCGGCTTCATCAATTCGTCGTTCCCGAACACGATGTCGGCGGTGCACATGGCCTTCGCCTACCTCATCGAGCCGCGGACGCCGAAGAACTCTGGAACGTTCCGGCCCGTCAGGGTCATCGCAAAGCAGGGCACGATCGTCTGGCCCTACCCGCCGGCGCCCGTGACGCTCGCGACGAACCACTGCGCCCAGGAGATCGCCGAGGCGATCATCCGGGCGCTGGCGCCGGCCTGCCCGGAGCGCGCGATCGCGGGATGGGGGCGGCGCTTCCGGATCGCGATCAAGGGCGTGAATCCACGAACGCGGAAGTCGTTCATCTGGCACATGTTCCACGCCCGCCCCGGCGGCGGCGCGACGGCCGTCGGTGACGGATGGGAGACGGCGGGCGAGGGACAGGCGGCCGGCGGGATCAAGTTCGGCAGCGTGGAGGTGGCAGAGGCGCGCTTCCCCCTGACCTTCGAGCACCACGAGTTCCGGGCCGACTCCGCCGGTGACGGCATGCACCGCGGCGGCGTCGGCGCGGTGTTGCGCCTGCGTGTCGACATCGAGGAGCCGGCGGTCGCGAACACGGCGGGCGATGGCATACGCCACGCCCCGTACGGCCTCCTCGGTGGCAGGGACGGTCTCCCGCACCGTTACCGGCTCCGGTCGCGCGGTCGTCCGACGCGTGTGTTGAAGACCAAGGAAGTCGGCATTGTCGTGCGGAAGGGCGACGTGTTCCTGGTCGAGTCCTCCGGGGGCGGCGGCTACGGGCCGCCGGCGAAACGCGCGAAGGCTGCGCGGGAGGTCGATCGCATCAACGGCTTCGTGAGAAGGTAGACGACCGTAGTTCAAGCGCGGGCTTCGCCCGCGCGACCTGGCGCGGGACTGAGCCGCCATCAGGTGACCGGTGGGGGGCGTCGGGGGGAGCGGTTGACGCCCGTCCGTGCAGGAGCCCTGCGAAGTCGCCCGCGTCCTTGAACGACCATCCGTCCCCGTCCCGGTAGGCTCGCGCAGACGGTCCTGCTTCGATCTGGCGAAGAGCAGGGCTATTGCGCTTCTTCGTGTGACCGCATTCTGTTCTCGCGTAGACGTAGCGAATGCTCAGGTCAGGAGTCGAGCAGGCAGTTGCCCGTAAACCGTCACGGACGATCGTGGCTCCAAACGTCGCGGGTCGTGGACCGACTCTACTCCCTCAGCGTCCCAAACGAGCAGTGGCGGCGATGCGGCCGGAGAACGGCACGGTCAAGGCTCGCGAGCCAGCGCACGTTGACGCTTCGAATCGAGCCGATGTCCAACGGTCGCAAGCACCGCCGGATCCCAAACCGTTTCGTGCCCGCAAGGGCCATTCTCAGTGCCAGCGACCTACTTCGTCGCTGCGCTCGACTCTGCGGGGCTCGCTTCCCGAAAGACAAATCTCTCGATCGAGATGGTGTGCTCCCCGGTCGTCGCGTTATGACGGATGCACGCCAGGGTTGGGTAAAATCCCGTCACCGCGACCGCCTGCGGTGATTTGATCGGGAAGCACGTGTCGGGTTTGCTCAAGAGAAACGCGCGCGTCACCATCTCCTCGTAGAAGGTGATCCGGCTGTCGTAGGCGCCGAAGATCCAGCTCCGTGTGAACGGCTGTTTGTTGAACTCCGGGGCCGTGAGGTCGAGCAGGTGGTTGCCCATCGCCGGGACCACGGCGCCGACGTCCGTGAAGTCGGGATGTCGGTAGTTCGACGGAACGGGCTTCTTGCCTATCTCGAATTGGTCGCACCGTACGAACTCAGGTCCGCAGGGACCCGAATGGATGGCGAACACGTGGGCGATCGGCTCCATATAGAAATGAACGTCGAAGTGCGGGACGTCCCAGACGCCGGGAGGCATATGACCGCCGGGGTTCCAATTGAAGAGCACCCACTTGAACGGGATGTCCGAGCGCCGGGACACAGCGTCCGGCAGCGGGATGGCGGACTCAAAGGTATCGTGGCATACGATGACGCCATCCTTCTTTCGATCGAAACAATGATGTCGATCGGACCCGGTGGGCAGCCCATCCAACGCGGCCGCGGACAGCACGATGCCGATCGCCGCCGGCCTATCGCCAGCGTCCAACTCGGCGTAGCTGGACACCGTCCCCTTTCCGAGATCGGAACGCCATCCGAGAATACGGGTGGAGGACGCATCGGAACGTCCACCGATCGACGCACAGCCAACCAGGGCGGTGGTCGCGCCAGCGAGAACGAGGGCGAACAGGGCCCGTGCTACGATCCAACGTGCCATCTTCGGTCCTCCTTTTTGGCCATCACGAAGGACTATTAGTCGAAAGGTCCAACTCTCGCAGACCGGCTACATGCGTCGGGAAACAGTCCACCGTCGCGTCGGCGGTCATTCTTCAGTTCGCTCGGCGCGGCCCCACGCCCGACTCTTCGTGCGGTTCGAGCACTTGCCAGTGGGCACTGTACGAGTGGCCACACTTCTGTACACACCTCTGTATAGGGCGCGCTTGCACCGAAATTCGCGCAAGCGCAAACAGGGCATCGCCCGTAGCCAGCCGGGGCCCTTCCTTTAAGCCGCAGGAGCGCGGCCAACCCGAAGAGCGCGCGGGTTGATGCATCCATCATTCCTGTCTGGCTTGACAATGATGCGCCCGAGTGCTTTCGTGGCTCGATCAGAAGCCTAACGGTCCCGCTGGCTCCATACGGCAATTGCCGTACGACAATTGCCGTATTTGGGACTGCCGGAGCAACGAGATGGTGCGACTACGCTCTCGAGACCTGCGGGCGACGTTCGATTTTCTTCGGAATACCTACGCTCTACGAGACCTCAAGGCGTTCGCGCCCCACGTCATCTCGACCCTCCCGAGCGTGGTTGCTTCGGACCATGCCAGCTACAACGAGGTTAACCCCCGGGCGGGGCGCTACAGCGGAATGTCAGAGCCTCCCATCGACCCTCGGCTGCTGGAGGCCTTCACACGTCACATGTCGGAGCATCCCCTCATCGCGCATTATGCAAGGACAACAGACGGGCGAACGCTGAAGATTTCAGACTTCCTCTCGACGCAACGATTCCACCATCTTGGCCTCTATTCGGAGTTCTTTAGACAAGTGGGAGTCGAGCATCAAATCGCGTTCGTGCTTCCGGCGCCGCCGCCACTTGTAGTTGGTATCGCGCTGAACCGAAGCCGGCCAGACTTCTCTGAACGAGACCGGCTCGTTCTGAACCTGCTGCGCCCCCACCTGATCCAGGCGTACCGGAACGCGGAGGCTGTCACAAGATTGCAGCAAGAAGCCACCCTGATGGGGCTGGCGATAGAAGAACTTGGTCGGGCGACTGTCCTTCTCCACGCAGATGGGCGTGCGCGAAATGACACCTCGAGCACGTCAATGGCTCTCGCAATATTTTCAGCACCCTTCGCCACGAGCTAAAGGTCTGCCGGAGGCGTTGGTGCGATGGGTCAAGCAGCAGGAACGGCTGCTGGCCGATCAGGATGACGTCGCGTCACCGCGGCAGTCGCTTGTCGTGGCGAAGCATACTCAGCGCCTGATAGTGCGTCTCCTTGTTTCTTCCGATCGAAAGCTCTTGCTCATGGAGGAACACAGGATGCCCGAGCCACAGGGACTGGAGGCGCTCGGACTGACCCGACGCGAAGCGGAGGTGCTGGCTTGGGTAACCCAGGGCAAGACGAACGCTGAGGTCGCGATTATTCTTGGGACCCGGCGGCGGACGGTAAGTAAGCAGTTGGAGCATATCTATCAGAAACTGGGCGTTGAGACTCGAACCGCCGCCGCCGCCCTCGCGATGTCCTCCGCCTCACGGACTTCTCTACATTCCTGAGCTTGGACCTGTGCCACGGCCGGCCGTCCGCCGGTGCGTTTTTATCTTCTCCGGGGACTCCTTCGCTGCGGTAGGTGCGGCCGGAAGTACTTCGGCGCACCTTTTCAAGCCCTTCGGGGCCTCGGGAAACTAGCTCCTGACGGCAGAGAGCGGCTCGATGAGATTGTGCTTCGCGAACTTGCCTGGGCGGTGGGTACGTCCATCCCCGGCTCGTAATCGAGCACAACGTCAGGCCACTGTGCGTACCAGGGCCCAGGCCTGGACGAGCACCGGGGGCGTCAGGACTACGAAGCGGCTTTCTACGCGGCCCTCGAACGGTATAGGCAAGACTACACTATCGGGCGTGACCGGAGCGGCTCGCTCCTCCCCGATGACTATAAGTGCTACGAGTTTTCAGCCGTCAACGGGTCGGCCGTGCTCGGCCGCCCGCTCTGAATACGCTGGCCGAGCCTGATCAAGGCCAGCCCGAGCGCGATGCGCATAGGCTGCCGCGGTGGCCGGTGCGCGTGGAGGAGCGCGTCCCTCGCGCCCGCCGCTCGCGCCTCGGCCAGGCGCTCCTTGATCAACCATTCGGCGAAGTAGACGTTCATGTCCAAGACACCGACTCTCCTCTGGGCCTGCGCGCCGCGACCACGGTGCGCTCCCTGCGTGGGACCGGTCGTTCCTGCGGGCTCAGGACGATCTCGAACCGGCCCGGTTTCTTTCGCTCGGGCGCGTCGAAGGCGCCGTAGGCGGTCCGGATCACGTGCGTCACGGTGTCGAGGTCGTCGAATGGCACAGGAATCATGAGCTGCCAGCGACCCCAGAGCCGGTGGCGCACCACCGGAGAGACGATCGCGCCCAGCTCCCCATGGATCGCGTCGGTCACGGCGATCTGTCGCGCGGCTGCAACGAGCCGGATGCGCTCTCTCCACGTCGAGAGGAGCAGCGCCGACGTGACCAGCGCCGCCGGGAACAGGACGGCGACCACGGCCACCACGCTTAGCACGCGAGCCTCCGCCGGTTCTGAGGATGTCGAATCGACTGCTGTTGGAGTGCTTCGAGCAATAGCGGCATGTCGGCCTCCTTCTGCTTCCTGTGACACCGCGGCGAGGCCGGTGTGAAAGCGCGACGAGCGACGCTAGACCGTCAGCGGGTGGAGATCCGGGCGGCAGGCCGTGCAGGGAACGAGCCCGAGAGCTCCGGCCAGCTCGCGAGACGCCAGCAGCGTGACAGGCCCGATCGGGCGGCGCGCGATATCCCCGCAGGTCGGTAGGCAGTACTCGCGCTGATCGTTGCGGTCGTAGTGATACAGCGTGTTGCGTGCGACGCGAGAGTCGTTCCGCGTCCCCACCGCTCGAACGCCCTCGACGGCGAGCAGGCGTTGCTTGAGCCCGATCTGACTCCCGGCGTAGCCGGTGAGCGCGCCGGAGGTTCCGATGATGCGGTGGCAGGGTACGACGATCGGCAGCGGATTCCAGCGGAGCGCCTGGGCCACCGCGCGCGTGGCC
>Ga0209283_10000316_pt1 | contig 24413 bp, 19 predicted proteins | sample CZO8metaG_2_FD_188354 | JGI IMG/M metagenome (GOLD analysis project Ga0209283, IMG submission 188354) | Vadose zone soil microbial communities from the Eel River Critical Zone Observatory, Northern California, USA - CZOApr15con2H1.8 metaG... | ecosystem: Environmental > Terrestrial > Soil >...
GGTCTTCGCCATCGGCAACGTGGACGCCGACCCGGACCTCGACGTGTGGTCGATCTCCACCGGGTCGCGCTCCTTCCCGGCGACGGCAACCGCCACCTGCACGATGACCGGTCCGGACGCGGGCGGCGAGCCGGCCAACGACCACAACGACGTGTAAGGCGGTTTCTCCGTTCGACGTGACGTAGGAGGGGCGGCCTCGAGGCCGCCCCTCCACCCTTTTCGGAACGAGCCATGGCGACGATCGGTTACGCACAGGTGAACGCATCCGCCCGGGTCCGCTCCTTCGCGCCGCTCCTGGCGGTGGCCGCCCTGGCGGCCTGCTGCGCGCTCTTCCGGGCGCGGGCCGAGCGCCTCGCGCCGGCCGCGCTCGAGGCCGGCTTCGACGTCCCCGCCTTCCCCGCCGAGGTGGTGCGACCCTTCTCGTTCGGCCTGCGGTCGGTCGTCTCCGACCTCATGTTCCTGCAGGCGATCCAGGTCCACGGCGGGCGCGGCGCCGCGATGGTCACCGCGCAGCAGGGCGCGCGCGACGACCACGCCATGAACCGCCTCCTCACCTACGCCACCGATCTCGACCCGCAGTTCGCCGGGGCGTACCGTTTCGCCGGCAACGCGATGCCGCGGCAGACGCTCGACGGCAAGGTGACCAACGTTCTCCAGGCGGAAGCCCTTCTGGCGAAGGGCGTGCGCGAGCGGGGCGACGACTGGCACATCCCGTTCGCGCTGGGCTTCCTCCAGTCCTACTACCTCGCCCGGTTCGAGGAAGCGGGCCGGAGCTTCGCAGCCGCCGCCCGGCTGCCGGGTGCGCCGGGGTACCTCGGCCTGCTCGCGACGCGCAGCCTGACCGAGGGCGGTGATCTCCGCCTGGCCGAGCAGCTCGCCGCCGCCATGGCCGACCAGGCCACCGAGGAATCCACGCAGCGCGAGTGGCAGGAGCGCCTGCTGGACCTGCAGATGGAGCGCCAACTCCGCGAGATCGAGGCGGCAGCGGCGCGGTACGCGGCCCGCAGGGGCCAACACGCCGCGTCGATCGCCGCGCTGGTCAGGGCGGGTGAGCTGGCCGGCGTGCCCCGCGAGCCGCACGGCGGACAGTACGTGCTGGAAGACGGGGAGGCGCGGTCGACGGTGAAGGAACGGCTCCGGATCCGCGGCCGGCACGGGACGGTGGCCGCCTTGGAGGTGCGATGAACGGAGTGCTGCGCGTGCCCTGGCTCATCGCGGGGAATACGGTGCGCGAGCTGGTCCGGAGCAAGCTGCTCCACAACCTGCTCCTCTTCGCCGTGCTCCTCATCGCCAGCTCGATGTTCGTGGCCCAGCTCACCATCGGCCAGTGGGACCGCGTCATCCTCGACATCGGCCTCGCGGCCATCGAGCTGTCGGGGGTGCTGGTGGCGGTGCTGATCGGCGTCGGCCTGGTGGCGGGGGAGATCGAGCGGCGCACCGTCTATCCCATCCTCGCGCGTCCGGTGACCCGCGGCGCGTTCCTCCTCGGCCGCTTTCTCGGCCTGTGCGCGATGCTTGCCGTGAGCGTGGTGCTGATGATGGGCGTCCTGGCGGGCGTCTTGCGGCTCGCCGGGTACGGGCTGAGCTCCTCGGCGGCCGTCGCTGCGCTGCTGATCCTGCTCGAGTTGGCGCTCATGGCCGCCGCCGCCCTCCTCTTCGGCAGCTTCACCAGACCGATCCTGGCCAGCGCGTTCTCCGTCTCCCTGTTCCTCATCGGGCACCTTCTCGGGGACCTCAAGGCATTCCAGCAGCGCAGCCAGAGCGGGCTGGCGAAGGCGCTGACCGGCGTGGTGTACCGCGTGCTGCCCGACCTCGGGCTGCTCAACGTGAAGTCGCTCGCCTCGAACGAGCTGCCCATCCCGCACGGGCTCGCCCCGGCGGCGGCTTTCTACGGCGCCGCCTACGCGGCCGCGCTGCTCCTGGTCGCCGTGTCGATCTTCTCCCGGCGCGACCTCAAGTAGGCTCGAAGTCCTCGCCCTCCGGGTCGTTCCCGTTCTCCTCGCCGGAGAGCTTCTTCAGGCGATGCCGGAACTGGCGGAAGGTGAGGCCCAGCTTTGCCGCGGCATCCTTCTTGACGCCGCGCGCCTCGCCCAGCGCGCGGTCGATCAGCTCGCGCTCGATGCCGGCGAGGTGCGCCTCGAGCGAGAAGCCCGGCGGCAGCGGTCCGTCCAGAGCCAGCGAGGGCGTGCCGCGCAGCGGCGCCGGGAGCGCGTCCAGCGTCACCTCGTCGCCGTCGGAGAGCGCCACCGCGCGCTCGATGAGGTTCTCCAGCTCGCGCACGTTGCCGGGAAAGCCGTACTCGTCGAGCCGCCGGCGCGCCTCGCGCGACAGGCGCAGCTCCGGACGCCGGTGCTCGGCGCCGAAGCGGCGCAGGAAGTGGTCGGCCAGCAGCAGGATGTCCTCGCGGCGGTCGCGCAGCGGGGGCACCCGGATCTGCACCACGTTGAGCCGGTAGTAGAGGTCCTCGCGGAAGCGGCCGGCGCGCACCTCGGCGGGAAGGTCGCGGTTGGTGGCGGCCACGATGCGCACGTCGACCTCGACGTCCTCGGTGCCCCCGACCTGGCGGATGCGGCGGTCCTGGATGGCGCGCAGGAGCTTGACTTGAAGGGGGGTGGGCAGCTCGGCGATCTCGTCGAGGAACAGGGTGCCGCCCTCCGCGGTCTGGAAGAGGCCCGCCTTGTCCGACTGCGCGCCGGTGAAGGCGCCCTTGACGTGGCCGAACAGCTCGCTCTCGATCAGCCCTTCCGGGATCGCGCCGCAGTTCACTGGGATGAAGGGCTGCTGGGCGCGCGGGCTCTTGGCATGCACCGCGCGCGCCACCAGCTCCTTGCCCACGCCGCTCTCGCCGGTGATCAGCACCGTGGTTCGCCCGGCAGCGACCTTGTCGACCAGCTCGAAGACGCCCTGCATGGCGGCGCTGCGGCCCACCATGTCGCCCAGCCGCGCGCGCCGCTCGAGCTGCTCGCGCAGCAGCTGGTTGTCCTGGGCCAGCGACCTGCCGCGCGCCGCCAGGTCGCGCTTCTCCAGCGCCCGCTTGACCAGCGGCACCACCTCGGCAGCCAGGCGCGGCGACTTCTCCAGGTAGCAGAGCGCGCCCAGCTCCAGCGCCCGCTCGCGCACCTCCTCGCTGCCGAAGGCGGTCATCACGATCACCTCCGTCTGCGCCTGCCGCTCCTTCACCTTGCGCAGGACGTCGAGCCCGTCGCCCCCCTTCCCCATCCGCAGGTCGGTGATCACCACGTCGAAGTCGCCGCTCGAGAGGGCGCGGTCGGCGGTGGCGACGTTCTCCGCCTGCTCCACCGCATGCCCCTCGGCAGTGAGGCGCATGTCCAGCATCGTCCGGATGCTGTCCTTGTCGTCGACGACGAGGAGCCGCGCCATGGCCGTCACTCTACCCCGCGCGCGCGGCGCGCACCGGTTCCTGGTCTGCGACCAGCGGGAGGGACACCGAGAAGGTGCTGCCGCGGCCCGGCTCGCTCCGCACCGCGATGCGGCCTCCGTGCCCCTCGACCACGCGGTGGACGATGGCGAGGCCCAGCCCGGTGCCGCCGGTCTTGGTGGTGAAGAACGGGTCGAAGATGCGCGGCAGGTCCTCGGCGGAGATCCCCTGGCCGGAATCCTCGACCTCGAGCAACGCCTGGCCCGCCTGGCGGCGCAGCTTGACCGCGATGCGGCCGCCGGCGTCGGTGGCGTCGCGCGCGTTGCCCAGCAGGTTCCACAGGACGGACTTGATCTGGTTCGCATCCACCGAGAGCCAGACCGCGGGGTCCACCTCCACCGAGACCGAGATTCCCTTCAGAGCGGCCTCGCGGCGGAACACGTCGGCGGTCTCCTCGACCAGCGGTCCCGCCTCCACGGCGGCGAGTTGCGGCGAGGCCGGTTTGGCGAAGGCGAGGAAGTCCTTGAGCAGCGCCTCCAGGCGCTCGCCCTCGCCGCCCACCACTTCCATCAGGCGCTTCTCTTGCCGGCCCAGCTTGGGCGACAGGCGGAGCAGCTCGATGGACCCGCACATGGCCGCGAGCGGGTTGCGGATCTCGTGCGCCAGGCCGGCGGCGAGGACGCCGACCACCGCCAGCCGGTCGGCGCGCCGCATCGCCTCCTCCATGCGGCGGAAGTCGGTGAGGTCCTGGAAGACGATCACGTTCCCGTGCGCGCCCTCGGCCAGCCTCGCCGCCGCCCAACCCAGGACGCGCTCGCGCCCGTCGGCGCCGCGCACGATCGCCTCGTTGCGCTGCCGGCCGGTCCAGCTGCTGCGCGTCAGCGCCTCGCCCAGCGCGGGGATCATCTCGTGCAGGCTCTGCCCGAGCGCGCGCTCCTCGGTGAGGCCGGTGATCTCTGTCCCCGCGCGGTTCAGGTAGGTGACGCGCCCCTGCTCGTCGACAGCCACGATGCCGCTGGAGATCGACTTCACGATCGCCGAGTAGAGCGCTTCCAGCTTGTCCAGCCGCGTCTGGCGCTCCTCCAACTGGGCCCGCGCGCCCTGCACCTGCTCGGCGAGGAACGAAGCCAGCGCGCCGGCGAGCAGGAAGGCGGACAGGTTCAGGACCACCGTGAGCGCCACCCGCGCCGCGGGCAGCGGCGGGTGCGCGAGGTACGCCGCCGCCGGCTGGATGAGCCCGTTCTCCATCCCGAACACGAGGGTGCAGAACGCCAGCGAGGCGGCCGCCGCGCCGAGCACCGCACCGCGGCGGCCCAGGCCCATGGCGCCGTTCACGATGGCGACCGGGTAGAGGACGGTGAAGATGCTCTCCGGACCGCCCGTCAGGTAGACGAGCCCGGTGGCCGCGAGCACGTCGGCGGCGATGTGCGCGTACACCAGGCCGTGCAGGAACCGGCGGCGGCGCAGCAGCACCATGGAGACCAGCGAGGCGACGTAGAGCCCGCCGATGATCGCGTACAGGCGCGCCTCGATGCCGCCCGGAAACCCCTCGGAGGCGAGCGAGAGCCCGGCGGTGGCCACCAGCAGCGCGGTGCCCACCAGCAGGCGGATGCCGGTGAGCAGGACCAGCTTCCGGTACAGATCCGGCGGCGAGGTCCGCCCGGACTCGGGAGCGTCGCCGACCACTTGGCTACTTGACCGCGCCGGCGATGGAGAAGATGGGCAGGTACATGGCGATGAGGAAGCCGCCCACGATGCCGCCGAGGAACACCATCATGATCGGCTCGATCATGCTGGTGAGGGCGGCCACCGCCGCGTCCACCTCGTCGTCGTAGAAGTCGGCGATCTTGGTGAGCATCTGGTCCATGGCGCCGGTCGCCTCGCCGACGCCGATCATCTGCACCACCATGCTGGGGAACACCTTCGTCTCCGAGAGCGGCTGCACGATCGTCTTGCCTTCGGAGATCTTCTCCTTGGTGTAGCGGATCGCCTTCTCCACCACCGAGTTGCCGGCCGATTTCGCCACCACCTCGAGCGCGTCGAGGATGGGCACGCCGGAGCTGATCATCGTGCCCAGGGTGCGGGTGAAGCGGGCCACGGCCACTTTGCGGATGAGCGGGCCGAAGATCGGCGTCTGGATGGTGAACCGGTCCCACTGCTCGCGGCCCTTCTTGGTGTTCTTCCAGGTCTTGAAGCCGATCGCGGCGGCGATGGCCACGCCGACGATCAGCAGGATGTACTTCTGGAGGAACTTCGACAGGTCGATGACGATCTGGGTGGGCGCGGGCATCGCACCGCCGAAGTCCTTGAACATCTTCTCGAAGGTGGGCGTGACGAAGAGCAAGAGCACGACGGTGACGCCGATGGCGACGGTGAGCACGATCGACGGGTAGACCATCGCGCCCTTGACCTTGCTCTTCAGCTTCTCGTTCTTCTCGATGTACGCCGCGAGGCGGTTCAAGATCGTGTCGAGGATGCCGCCGATCTCGCCCGCCGCGACCAGCTGCACGAACAGGGTGTCGAAGACCTTCGGGTGGTCCTTGAGCGCGTCGGCCAGGGTGGAGCCCGACTCGACCTTCACCTTGACCTTGGTGAGCACGTCGCGGAAGGCGAGGTTGTCCAGCTGGTTGGCGAGGATGTCGAGGCACTGCACCAGGGGAAGGCCGGCGTCGATCATCGTCGCGAACTGCCGGGTGAAGATGACGATGTCCTTCTGGGAGATGCCGCCGATGCCGGGCAGCTTGAAGCTGAGCTGCATCCCCTTCTTGCGGATCTTGACGTTCTGCAGCGCCATCGCGCGCAGGCGCTGCTGGACGGAGGCCTCGTCGGCCGCCTCCATCTGGCCCTTCTTCACCTCGCCCGTCCTGGTCTTGCCCTCCCACGTCCAGAGAGGGAGCTTGTGCTCGGCGGGCTGGACCTTGGCGGCTGCTGCAGGGGCGGCCATGGGGTCTCCTTACGGGCGCGGCGCCGGTACCGGGCGGGTCACGCCGGTGCGGGATCCGGAGGTGAGGATGTTGCGCAGCTCGTCCGGATCGGAGCTGCGCGCCACCGCCTCCTCCAGGGTGATCAGGCCGCGCTGCACCAGCGAGGCCAGCGACTGGTTGAAGGTCTGCATGCCGAACTTCGACTGGCCGACCTGCATCGCGGAATAGATCTGGTGGACCTTGTCCTCGCGGATCAGGTTCCGGATGGCGGCGTTGGGCACCATCACCTCGATGGCGAGCACGCGTCCGGGGCCCGTCGCCTTGGAGATCAGGTTCTGCGTCACCACGCCTTCCAGCACGAACGAAAGCTGCGCGCGGATCTGCGGCTGCTGGTAGGGCGGGAACACGTCGAGGATGCGGTTGATGGTCTGCACGCAGGAGTTGGTGTGCAGGGTGCCGAAGGCGAGGTGGCCGGTCTCGGAGATGACCAGCGCGGCCTCGATGGTCTCCAGGTCGCGCATCTCGCCCACCAGCACCACGTCCGGGTCCTGGCGCAGGATGTACTTGAGCGCCTTCTTGAAGCTGTGCGTGTCGGCCCCCACCTCGCGCTGGTTCACCACGCAGTTCTTGTGCGGGTGCAGGTACTCGATGGGGTCCTCGATGGTGACGATGTGCTCGTGCCGCTCGGTGTTGATCTTGTCGATGATCGACGCCAGCGTGGTGGACTTGCCGGAGCCGGTGGGCCCGGTCACCAGCACCAGGCCGCGCGGCTTCTTCGCCAGCTCGCTGATGATGGGTGGGAGCCCCAGCTCCTGGAAGGTGAGGATCTTGAAGGGGATGGTGCGGAACGCCGCCCCCACCGCGCCGCGCTGCATGAAGAGGTTGGCGCGGAAGCGCGACAGTCCCTTCACGCCAAAGGAGAGGTCCAGCTCGTTCTCCTCCTCGAACTTGTGCTTCTGCGCGTCGGCCAGGATGGAGTAGCAGAGCTGCTTCGTCTCCACCGGGGTGAGCGGCGGCGTCTTGAGCGGCACCAGCCGCCCATCGATGCGGAGCTGCGGCGGCGAGCCGGTGGTGATGTGGAGGTCGGAGGCCCCCTTCTCCACCATCGCCTTGAGGAGCTGGTGCAGGTTCGGCACGTGTCGTCCTTTACCGGTTGACGTCGGGGGCGGTGTTGCCCACGACCTCCTCGATGGAGGTCATGCCCGACTTGAGCTTCGCGATCCCCGCCATGCGCAGCGTCTGCATGCCGAGCCGGATCGCCTCGTTCTTGAGCTCCGCGGTCGAGGCGCCGTTGATGACCAGCTCCTTCACGCTGTCGAACATCGGCATCACCTCGTAGAGCGCGACGCGGCCCTTGTAGCCGCGGTCGTTGCAGGTGCGGCAGCCGGCCGGCTCGAACACCTGGAAGCTGCCGATCTCGTCGGGCTGCACGCCGATGTCGGTGAGCGCCTGCGCGGGCACGTCGACCGCCTTCTTGCACTCCTGGCAGAGCTTGCGGGCGAGCCGCTGCGCCAGGATGAGGTTCACCGCGCTGGTCACCAGGAAGGGCTCGATGCCCATGTTGAGGAGTCGGGAGACGGTGCCGGGCGCGTCGTTGGTGTGGATCGTCGAGAGCACCAGGTGGCCGGTGAGCGCGGCCTTGATGCCGATCTCCGCCGTCTCGAAGTCGCGGATCTCGCCGACCATGATGATGTCCGGGTCCTGGCGGAGGAAGCTGCGCAGCGCGGCCGCGAAGTTGAGGCCGATGTCCTCGTGCATCTGCACCTGGTTGATGCCGGCGAAGTTGAACTCCACCGGGTCCTCGGCGGTGCTGATGTTGTCGCTGGTCTTGTTCAGCTCGGAGAGCGCCGAGTAGAGCGTGGTGGTCTTGCCCGAGCCGGTGGGGCCGGTGACCAGCACCATCCCGTAGGGCCGGTCGATGGCCTCCTTGAACATGCGCAGCGGCTCGACGTCGAAGCCGAGCTTGGTCATGTCGAGCTGCAGGGTGCTCTTGTCGAGGAGGCGCATGACGACCTTCTCGCCGAAGAGCGTGGGGCAGACCGAGACGCGGAAGTCCATCTCGCGGCCCTTGCCCAGCTTGAGCTTGATGCGGCCGTCCTGGGGGAGCCGGCGCTCCGCGATGTCCAGCTCGGCCATGATCTTGAGGCGGGAGGTGATGGCCGCCTTCAGCTTGAAGGGCGGCTTCATCACCTCGTAGAGCACGCCGTCCACGCGGTAGCGGACGCGGAAGTCCTTCTCGTACGGCTCGACGTGGATGTCGGAGGCGCCCTTCTTGATGGCGTCGAGCAGGACCAGGTTGACGAGCTTCACCACCGGCGCGTCGGTCGCGCTCTTCTCCAGGTCGACGACGTTGACGCCTTCCTCGGCGTCGTGCTCGAAGTTGATCTCGTTCTCGTCGAACCCCTCCATCACCTCTTCGTAGGAGGGGGCCTTCTCCGTGTAGTACCTCTCCAGCGCCTCCTTGATGGCCTGCTCGCTGGCGACGACGACCTCGATGTTGTAGCCGGTGAGGAACTTGATGTCGTCGATGGCGTAGATGTTCGACGGGTCGCTCATCGCCAGGATGAGCGAGGCGCCGGCGCGGTTGACGGGGATGCACTGGTGCTTCTCCGCCACGTCCTTCGGCACCAGCCGCACCACCTCGGCGTCGATGTCGAATTCCTTCAGGTTGATGGAGGGGACGCCGTACTGCTTGGAGAGGAAGTTGGTGAGCTCGGACTCCTCGATGAAGCCGAGCTTGGTGAGGTGGTAGCCGATGCGGCCGCCCGCCTTCTTCTGCTCCTCCTGGGCCTTCTGCAGCTGCTGGAGGGAGATCAGGTTTTCGCGGACGAGCAGCTCGCCAAGCCGACCAGCCATCAAGGCACCTCTCGGAGAGGCCCCGAAGATAACAGAACGCTTGCTGAGCTAGCGAGAAAGCCGCCGGAGTTTCGGGAGGATTTCAGGCGAGCGAGGGGTCGGACCTGCCCCCAGGTGTGCCGCTTTCTTACAGCACCAGTGCGCGCATTTCCCTACCCGTGCAGGAGCCCCCGGGCGGCGGCGACGTCACGGGCGATTTGCTCCTTCAGCGCCTCGACGTTCGGGAACCGTCGCTCGTCGCGCAACCGGTGGACGAACTCCACCCGGAGCGCGCGGCCGTAGAGGTCCTGGTCGACGTCGAAGAGGTGCACTTCGAGCATGAGCGGCTCGCGCCGGCTGCCGGCGTGGGCGGCGTCGCGAAAGGTGGGATTGAGGCCGAGGTTGGCCGCCCCGGGCATCGGCGGGCCGAGGGTTGGCGGAACATAGGTCGAGCCCGAGTCTTGCTGCCCCGGCGCAGGCGCCGGCGCGGCAGAGTACGTCGTGGCTCCGCGAGCGGAGCCACCCTCGTTCGTGGTCGGGGTCTCGATGAGTCGCGCGCGCACGGCGTACACGCCGACCGCCGGCAGCAGCTCCGCGTCGGTGCGGATGTTCGCCGTCGGCCAGCCCAGCTTGCGCCCGCGCCCCGCGCCGCGCACCACGTCGCCTTCCAGGTCGAAGGGACGCCCGAGGAGCTGGGCGGCGGCCTCGACCCGGCCCTCCAGCGTGAACTCCCGGATCTTGGTGGACGACACCACCAGACCATGCACCGTGATCGGCGCGACCACGTGCAACCGGAGCCCGCGCCGGGTGAGGCTGGCGCCGAGCGTGTCCACCGTGCCGCCGCGCTCGCGCCCGTAGGTGAAGTCGTGCCCCACGACCACCTCGTAGGCTCCCGTCGCGGCCAGCAGGTCGACGAAGCGCTCCGGCTCGGTGCCGGCGAAGGCGCGGTCGAAGGGCTGCACCACCAGCTCCTCCACTCCGGCCTCGGCGAGCAGCTCCAGCTTGCGCGCGGGCGAGCTGATCAGGGGGGGCGCGTACTCGGGCGCGAGCAGACGTGCGGGGTGCGGCTCGAAGGTGAGCACGGACGATGGTCCGCCCAGCTTGCGGGCCGACGCTTTCGCCGCGTCGAACAGCCCGCGATGTCCGAGGTGCACGCCGTCGAAGTTCCCGATCGCCAGCGCTCCGCGCGTCAACCTGCGTGCGGACCCGGCGATCCCGCTGTAGATGCGCATCGGCGCGCCTGATATGGGAGGGCGTCCGAAGTGTCAATCGGAGGGACCTTGAAATACCCGGTGTCGCTGCTCCTCCTGCTCGGCGCGCTCCCGGCCGCGGCCGCCGACATCCGGGTCGACGGGTCGTACCGGCTGCGCTTCGCAGGCGAGTCGGACTACCTGCTCGACGGCTCCGGCACGCGCCTCGGTCAGGAGCGCTGGATCGAGCACCGGCTCCGTCTCACGCCGAAGATCGTCGAGCAGGACCAGATCGAGGTGCAGGGCTCGTTCGACGTGCTGCGGGGGCTGGTCGCCGGCGACCTGGCTCCCAGCTTCCAGGACCTGGGCTGGCAGGGGCGCTCGAACCGCGACGGGGTGCACGCCAGCGGGTTCGACTTCCGCCACCTGTTCGTCAAGTTCCGCCTCCCCTTCGGGGTCTTCGAGTTCGGCCAGATGCCCAGCGACTGGGGCATGGGCATGCTGGTGAACGGAGGCAACCAGGAGGAGGGGCCGGACTTCGGGGACGTCCGCTTCGGCGACATCGTCGACCGCGTCTTGTTCGCCACCCGCCCGTTCGGGTTCCTCGGGCCGCGCAGCGAGATCGCCCAGCACGTCGCGGTGGCGCTGGCCGCGGACCTGATCTACCGCGATCGGTACGCGCAGCTCATCAACGCCAGCGCGACCAACGGGTTGCGCTGGGGCGACGTCGCCTCGCAGCTGGTCGCCGCGGTGGTGTGGGACCCCGGTCCGGACTCGCGCGCCGGCCTCTACATCGCGCGCCGCTGGCAGCAGTACGCGGCGGCAGGCGGCTCGCTGCACACCTGGCTGGTCGACCTGCACGCGCGCACCCTGTTCCCGGTGGAGTGGCTGGGCGGGACCCTCTCGCTCGAGGCGGAGGCCGCCGAGGTCTACGGCAGCACCACGCATGCGCCGAACCTCAGCGCGCTGTTCCGCACGCAGGTGGCGCAGCAGGGCGCGGCCGCCCGGGCCTTGCTCTCGCGCGGAACGCTGGAGGCGGAGCTCGAGGCCGGGTACGCGAGCGGCGATTCGAACCCGTTCGACGACGCCTCGACCCAGTTCCAGTTCAACCGCGATTTCAAGGTGGGCCTGGTGTTGTTCGACGAGGTACTCCTTTTCCAGACGCAGAACGCGGCGCGCAGGCTCGCCGACCCCAACTTGTCGGCGCGCCCGCCCCCCGGGATCGACCTGCTCCCCACCGAGGGCGCCGTGGCGAACGCGCTGTACCTGAAGCCCACGCTGCGGTGGCGCCCGTCCCTGTTCGGCGGCCGCCTCCGGCTGGTCGGGAGCGTGCTGTTCGCCCGCGCGCCGCAGCCGTATGTCGACCCCTACAGCACGTTCGTCTCCTCGACGCCGCTCAATCCGTTCGGCGCGGAGCCCGGGAAGAACTACGGGACCGAGATCGACGGCGCCGTCTCCTGGCGCGCACGCCTGCGCGGGAACTTCGGATACGAGCTCGGCGCGCAGGCCGGACGGCTGTTCCCGGGCAACGCGTTCCAGATGGCGGACGGTTCGCGGCTTCCGCCGGTCAACGCGGTGCGGTTCCGTGCCACGTTGGTGTTCTGAAGAGCGGCGCTTCTCCATCGTCGAACGAGGGCCGATGACGCGGCGACTCCTCCTCCTCTCCTTGTGCGCCCTCGCCGGCTGCCGTTCCGCGCAGCCGATCGAAGGGCTCGCTCCCGCGCGCGACACCGGCGGGCCGCGCATCGTCTTCGAGCCGACGCGGAAGCCGCTCCCGGAGATCCCCTTCCCCAACGATCTCGCCACGCGCCCCGATCCGGGCAGCCCGACGGGGCTGCGGCTGAACTCCAGCCTGGCGGCGCCATCGCAGCTCGAGCAGCGCACGCGCGCGCTCCTCGACCAGCTCGACGGGTTCGGCACCTACGCGCCGATCAGCGTCTCGTTCGACGCCGACCTCGACGTGCTCGACCTCTTCGCCCGGCAGAACGACGCCGACCCGGCCAACGACGCCGTGTACCTGGTGCAGATCGACGACGGCTCGGTGTGGCCCCTCGATCTGGGCGCGGGGCGCGTCCCGTACGTCCTCGCCGACCCGGGCCAGTACTTCCCCAACGATCCCTTCGCGCAGCATCGGAACCTTCTCTTCCCCGGCTGCGGCGCGGGCGCGAACGTGCTCGCGCCGCCCGGCCCGGCCTGCGACGACCCCGACCCGCGCCACCAGGCCGACCAGCTGCTGCCCTTCTACGAGCGCTCGACGCGGACCTTGATCCTGCGCCCGGTGCTGCCGCTGCGCCAGGAGAAGCGTTACGCGGTGATCCTCACCGACCGGCTGCGCGACACGCAGGGGCGCGCCGTGGTCCCGCCCGGATCGGGCATCAACCATCCCGCGCAGAGCGGCGAGCTGTCCCCGGTGCTCGGCCGGTTGCCGGCGGGAGTGCGGCTCCAGGACGTCGCGTACGCGTGGGCGTTCACCACCCAGAGCACGACGCGGGACCTGGAGGCAATCCAGCGGGGCCTGCGGCGGCTCGGACCTCTCTTCGCGATCGGCTTCCAGTACCGCGCTGCGCTTCCGCCGAGCCCCCAAGGGGGGAGCGGCACCACGCTGCTCACCATCCTGCCGGAGCGCGACGCGTTCGCGCTCAACGATCCGAAGGCGTACATCCTTCCCGCGAGCGCGCTGGCTCCGGTGCTCTCCGATCCGGCCCTCGCGCCGATGCTGGGCAATCCCGACGCGGCGACGCTGAACGCGCTGCTCGAGACCTTCCGGTACATCGACTACTTCGTCTCGGCGAGCTTCGTCTCCCCGAGCTTCATCGGCGTCCCCGCGGGCGCGCCCCAGGACGGGACAATCCAGGTGAACCTCGCCTCCGGGCAGGCGCACACGCAGCCGGAGGACGTCACGTTCCTGCTCGCGGTGCCCAAGCCGAACGGCGGGCAGCTCGCGCCGTTCCCGACCGTGCTCGCCGGCCACGGATATGGCGGGACGCGGTCGTTCGACCTGCTCGCGTTCGCCGGCACCTTCGCGAAGTACGGCCTGGCCACCATCTCCATCGACGCCTTCGGGCACGGCCTCGACCCGACGCTGCTCGCGCCCGTCGCGCAGGCGTTCGCGAGCCGCGGGCTGGGGAGGTTCGCGACCGCCCTGCTCACCACCCGGGCGCGCGATCTCGACAACGACGGGATCCTCGACCCGGGCGGAGACTTCTTCTCCGCCGACCCGTTCCACACGCGAGACGCCGTGCGCCAGTCGGTGGTGGACTGGATGATGCTGGTGCGCATCCTGCGGACGTTCGACGGGACCAACGAGATCACCCAGGCGGTGGGACCCTCCTCCTCCGTGGTGTTCCCGTTGGCGGGCGACTTCAACGGAGACGGCAGGCCCGACGTGGCGGGTCCGGTGGTGTGGCCCGTGGACATCCCCGTGGACCCCAAGAACCCCGCGGCCGGCACGTTCTTCAGGGCGGGCGACCCCAACCCGGGCAGCGACCTGTTCGCCTTCGGGGTCTCGCTGGGAGGGATCGTCGCTGGCGTGCTCCCCGCGGTCGAGCCGGCCGTCAAGGCGGCGGCGCCGGTGAGCGGCGGCGGCGGGCTCTCCGACGTCGCGCTGCGCACGCAGCTCGCGCCGGTGGTGAGCTCGGTGATGCTCGGGAGCGTGGGGCCGTTCTTCGCCAACTGCGATTTCGACTTCGCCTTGAAGCGCTGCGCTCCCGGGCAGCCGGGCACCAGCCCCACGCTGGTGCTGGTGGTCCAGGACCTGAACCGCGAGCGCGAGTTGCCCATCGCGCCACTCGCGCTGGCGCCGGGCGACCGCGTGACGCTCACCAACCTCGACCACGCCTCCGCGACCTGCCAGAGGGACCACGCCTGCGCCACCGCGACCACCGACGCGAACGGGAAGATCCGGGTGGCGGTGACGGCGGACTCGCCGATCCTCTCGGTGCAGCGGACGGCGGTGGTGAACGGGCCCGACCAGGTGGCCGTCACCGTCTTCCAGCCCGGAGACCGCCTCCAGGTCGGCGTGCTGCGCAGCACCGGCAACGAGCCGCAGAACATCGACACGTTCAGGTTCGACGTGTCGTTCTTCGGGGTCACGTACCGCGCGGGCGACCCGCTGACCGCGCCGGCGCGGGGCTGGGGCTACGAGCGGAACACGCCCGACTTCCGGCGACTCGTCGCCCTCTCGCAGGCGGTCCTGGAGCCCGGGGATCCCGTCAACTATGCGCCCCACTGGTCCGCGGACCTCCTGCCCGGGCGCAACGGCGTGCCGGTGCCCGCGCTGGTGGTGGGGACGGTTGGCGATCCGGCGGTGCCGGTCAGCACGGCGATCGCGATGGCGCGGGCGGCAGGGCTCGTCGAGATGACCCAGCCCGATCCCGCCTACGGCATCCCGGTGGACCAGGTGCTCATCCGGGCGGGCGTGGTCGAAGGGATCGCGAACCTGAGGCGTCTCGCGGACTCCACCTCGGGGCCGCTCGCCGCCCTGGGACCCCAGCACCTTTCTTGCGCCGCTGCCGACTGCACGGGCGACGTGCTCGTCGACCCCACTTCCTACGGGTTCGACCCTGCCAACGGCGTCAACGACGGGCTGAACGCGCCCCGGCTGAGCCCGCCGCTGCGCAGCCAGCTCACGCGGCCGGTGATGTTTCCGGACGGGTCGCAAGCGACCTCGGCGCTGCTCCTACCCTACCTGAGCCGGGCCGGGCAGCACGGGTTCAAGAACCCGCAGCCGGGCAAGGCCTTCGACATGGATCAGTTCCTGGCGAACCTCATCGGCCGCTGGTTCGAGACGCGCGGGCGCGAGCTGCACTTCGACGCTTGCCAGGCGAAGGAGCCGCCCGACTGCCCGTGGATCCCTGCTCCCCCGCCCTGAGGTCCGCGGGGCCGAACGCCGACGGGAGCAGCGCGCCGATAGTCGTCGCGACCGGCACTCCCGTCGCGGTGGCGTAGAGGACCGGCGCCTCGGGCGGAGCGAACTCGGCCAGCACCTGGCGGCACCCTCCGCAAGGCGCGGCGGGGCGCACGCCGCCGCCCACCACCGCCGCCGCCTCGATGCGCTGCTCGCCTGCGGCAACCGCCATCGCCACCGCGTTGCGCTCGGCGCAGACGCCCAGCGGAAACGAGCTGTTCTCCACGTTGCACGCGGCGAACACGCGCCCTCCAGCCAGCACCGCGGCGCCGACCTGGAAACCGGAGTACGGCGCGTAGGCGTTCCCGCGCACCTCCGCGGCGGCGCGCAGCAACCGGTCCAGCGCGGGTTTGGGGGGAGGCATCGGGCGGGAGTGTACCCGACCGCGAACGCGACCACGACCCGACCGCAACCTCGGCCCCGACCACGAGCGCGACCCCGACCCCGTCACTCTTTGCCGAGCGCAAAGCCTCGTCCGACCCTGCCCCCGACCTACGCGAGCGCCTTCCGCGCCGGCACTGCGGCCGCGGCGCGCGGCAGGAACGCCCGGAGCAGCTGCAGGAACCGACCTTCCACCTGCTGCGCCACCGCCACCACTTCCTGGTGCGTGAGCGGCTTGTCCGCGATACCCGCGGCGTGGTTCGTGATGCAGGAGATCCCGCAGCAGGGGACGCTCTGGTGCGCCGCGACGATCACCTCGGGCACCGTGCTCATGCCCACCGCGTCGGCGCCCAGCAGACGCGCCATCCGCACCTCGGCGGGCGTCTCGTAGCTGGGGCCCAGGAACTGCGCGTAGACGCCGCGTCGGAGCGCGATGCCCGTCTCCCGCGCGGCCTCCTCCAGCGCGTCGGCCAGCGCGGGTGTGTACGCGCGCGACAGATCGGGGAAACGTGGCCCCAGCCGCTCCTCGTTGGGACCGACGAGCGGGTTGCGCGCGGTCAAGTTGATGTGGTCCGTGATGCGCATCAGGTCGCCCGGCCGGAGCTGCGGGTTCACGGCGCCGGCGGCGTTGGTCAGGATCAAGGCGCGCGCGCCGAGGACCCCGAGCACTCGAGCGGGAAACGCGACGGTCGCCGCGTCGTGCCCCTCGTAGCCGTGCAACCGCCCCTGCTGGGCGAGCACGGGGACGCCCGCCAGCTCGCCGAGCACCAGGCGGCCCTGGTGGCCCAGGACGGTGGCCTGCGGAAAGCCCGGGAGGTCGGCGAAGGAGACCGAGCGGGCGCCCGCCAGCTGGTCGCCGAACGCTCCGAGCCCCGACCCCAGCACCACCGCCACCGGGGAGATGGCCGGATCGAGCTGCAGGGCGGAGCGCGCGGCGCGGGCGCAGTCCAGCGCCAGGTCGGTCCAGGTACGCATGCCGCGCAGGCTACCGGAAAACGCCGACGAACGGCTCATCGGGACGAGAAGCCGCTCCAAGCGTGTTATTTGACCCGTATGAGCTTCGGCGAGCTGAAGGAGCTGCTGCAAACCGGCGGGATCACGATGGTCATCATCGTGCTCGGGTCGGTGGCGGCCGTCGTGATCGGCATCGAGCGCTTCCTCTTCCTGCGCGGGTTCGCCCACCGCGCGCAGGAGCTGCACGAGGTCGTCATCCGCGCGCTCCTGCGGGGCGACGCGCACCTGGCGCTGCACGAATGCGACCGCGCGCACATCCCCACCGCGGCCATCTACCGCGCTGCGCTCGACCGCGCCACCCGGCCGGAGCGCATCCCCGATGCCGTCGACCGCGCCCGGCGCGAGGTGGTGCAGGCGCTCCGCGCCCCCCTCTGGATCCTGGGCACCCTCGGCGCGACGATGCCCTTCGTGGGCCTCTTCGGCACAGTCTGGGGCATCCTGCACTCGTTCCGCAGCATGGCCGCGGCCGGCACCGGCGGGTTCGCGGTCGTCGCCAGCGGGATCTCCGAGGCGCTCATCACCACCGCCGGCGGAATCGCGGTGGCCGTCGAGGCAGTCGTGCTCTTCAACTACTTCCAGGCGCGCGTCGGCAAGGAGTCGTTCGACTTGACCCTCAAGGCCGACGAGCTGGTCGAGACGGTCGAGGAGAAGGCCGACGAGCTGCTGTCCTCGCTCGAGAAGCCCGCGCCCCGCGCGGCGCCCGAGCCCGCCTCCGCCGCCGGAGCCTAGCGCATGGCCATCAGCGGACCGCGCACGCACCACCACGACGACGACACCGGCGAGGGCGGGCCGGCGGTCTTCGCCGACATCAACATCACGCCGCTCACCGACATCTTCCTGGTGCTGCTGATCATCTTCATGGTGACCTCGACGGCGCTGGTCGAGGCCGGCCAGGGCGGCGCGGGCGCGGGCGTGCGGGTCGATCTGCCCAAGGGCGCCGCCCGGGAGCTCCAGGCCGCGGCGCGCGATTTCACGGTGGCCATCCTCAAGGACGGCTCCACGGTCGTCGACGGCAAGGTGGTCGACGAGCAGGTGCTGCGCGCCCGCTTCGAGCAACTGCACAAGGAATCTCCCGGCGCGCAGGTGATCATCCAGGCGGACACCGGCGTGCAGCACGGCAAGGTGGTGGAGGTGATGGAGGCGGCCAAGGAAGTCGGCATCGAGCGCCTCGCCATCGCGACGGACTCGGGCGGGAAGTGATCCGCCTCACGCGATGGTCGGATCGTCCGGCTCCACCGGCTCCGAGCCGCGCGCGGCCTGGAGCACCTCGTCCAGCTTGCCCAGCAGCTCGCGGTTGCCGTCCTGCGAGTACCCGGCGAGGTTCCGCTCGAAGTCGGGGATGCGCTCGAGGAACTCGCCCAGGCCCTGCTCCGTGATCTCCTCCGCGGACAGGCCGTAGCCGAGCGACTCGAGATAGCGCGCGTTCAGGATCTGCTCGAATTGCTTGCCGACCGGCTCCGCCAGCATGGGCCGCCGCAGGTAGACCGCCTCGCCCATCAGGGTGAACCCGCCGCTGGCCACCACGCCGCGGGCGGTGCGCAGATCGTCCACGAAGCCCTGCTCGGAGAAAGGCATGTACACGAGGTTCCCCTCCCGGACGGGCGCCTGCAGATCGCGCCGCAGCCCGTAGATGCGGCATTCGAGTCCGGTCTTCCGCAAAAGGCCCGGGAGCTCCGCGTTGGTGGTGTAGGTCTGGTAGACGAGCAGGTGCCCGCCGGGCTCGGCGCGCGCGGAGAGGATCTCCGGGCGCAGCACGGGCGGGTGGAGCGTGGTGCGGCGCTTGCGGACGGGCGGGTAGAAGAAGGTCGTGACGAGGTAGTGCGACGCGCCGGGCACCTTGGCCTTCACCACGCCCTTGGCGATCTGGAAGGCGGCCTCGTGGCCGCGCAGGATCTCCGGGGCGTGCCGGCAGCGGTTGACGATCTGCATGTTGTCGATGGAGATCACCGGCAGCCGGTGGTTGACGGCGTACAGGTAGCTCCAGCTCTCGAAGTCCGAGATCACCACCTCCGGCTGGAGCTCCTGCGCCAGGTCGAAGTACGCGCGCACGTTGCGCGGCCAGCCGCCCGCGATCGCGCCGCGGACGTTCTGCAGCAGCGTCCGGAAGTTCCGCACCTCGTTGTCCTCGGTGACGATGGTGAAGCCCCAGATCTTGCGCACCCGCAGGTGCTCGCCCGCCCGCTGCGCCAGGTAGTCGTGCGCGCGGCCCGAGACCACCACCTGCACGTCGTGCTGCTTCACCAGCTCGTCGAGGATGACGCGGGAGCGGATGGCGTGCCCCATTCCCTCGCCCACGACGCCGTAGAGGATCCGCATGCGTCCTTTGTACCGCCACCGCGCCCGGCGGTGGAACGTTGACGCTCCCGCGGCGGCGCGGCAGGGTGCGCCCTCATGCGCGCGTACGACCTGATCCGCAAGAAGCGCGACGGCGGCGTGCTGCAGCCGGCCGAGCTCGAGTTCCTCGTCCAGGGGGCCACCGACGGGAGCGTCGCCGACGAGCAGCTCGCGGCCTTCCTCATGGCCGTGTTCTTCCGCGGGCTGGACCCGGTGCTCGAGCTGCCGGCCTGGCTCGAGGCGATGCTGCGCTCGGGCCAGGTGCTCGACCTGTCCCGGATTCCCGGGCGCAAGGTGGACAAGCACTCTACCGGCGGCGTCGGCGACAAGATCTCGCTCCCGCTCGCGCCTCTCGCGGCGGTGTGCGGCGTGCGGGTGCCGATGGTCAGCGGGCGCGGCCTGGGGCACACCGGCGGCACGCTGGACAAACTGGAGAGCATCCCCGGGTTCCGCGTCGACCTGCCCATCGAGCGGTTCGTCCAGCTCGTCGAGTCGCTCGGTCTGTGCCTGATCGGCCAGACCGCCGAGATCGCGCCGGCGGATCGGAAGCTGTACGCGCTGCGCGACGCGACCGCGACGGTGGAGTCGGTGCCGCTCATCGCCTCCAGCATCCTCAGCAAGAAGCTGGCGGAGGGGATCGACGCGCTGGTGCTGGACGTGAAGGTGGGCAGCGGCGCGTTCATGAAGAGCCTGCCGGATGCGCGGCTCCTCGCCCGCACGCTGATCGACCTGTGCCGGGGCATGGGCCGCCGCTGCACGGCGCTCCTGACCGCGATGGATGCCCCGCTCGGCTTCGCGGTGGGGAACGCCGTCGAGGTCGCGGAGTCCATCGAGGTGCTCCGCGGCGGCGGGCCCGACGACGTGCGCGAGCTGACGCTGCAGCTCGGCGTCGAGATGCTGCTCCTGGGCGAGGCGGCGCCCGACGTGCCCACCGCGCGCCAGCGGCTGGAGGACGCGCTCGCCGACGGCTCGGCGCTGCGGCGGTTCGCGCAGATCGTCGAGGCGCAGGGAGGAGACCCAGGGGTCGTCGAGGACCCTCGCCGCCTGCCGCGCCCTGCGGCGGTCCGCGAGGTGCGCCTGGATCGCGGCGGAGTCCTCGCCGCGCTCGACGCCGAGCAGGTCGGCATGGCGGCGGTGGAGCTGGGGGCGGGGCGCGCGCGCAAGGAGGACCGCGTGGATCCGGCGGCCGGCGTCCTGTTGCGCAAGCGCAGGGGTGACGAGGTGCGGGCGGGCGAGGTGCTGGCCGAGCTGCACGCGGCGGACGCGGCGCGGCTCGACGCCGGCGAAGCGCGGCTGCGCGCGGCGGTCGCCCTCTCGGACGAGCCGCCCCTCGCGCAGCCGCTGATGCTGGAACGCCTGGACTAGCTACTGGGCGACCGGCTGCTTGCAGATGGTGCCGCTGACGTGGACCGTGTTGGTGGTGCCGTTCGAGCTCATGTCGACGGACACGTTGATGCCGCAGGTGCCCACCAACGTCCCGTTGCGCGTCACGGTGATGCCGCCCTGGATGGTCTCGTGCAGCGAGAAGGTGTTGCCGTTCGTCGAGCCGCTTGCGCCGATGTCCAGCCCACCGTTGGCCACCACGCCGGTGACCGAGGAGCAGCTGTTCAGGGCGAGGTGCAGCTGGCCCGCGAAGCTGCAGGCCGTTGACGACGAGCAGCTGGCGTCCATGTTCCCGGTCACGGCAACGTTGCCGCTGAGCGCGCAGTTCTGCGGCGGCGGATTCACGGCGACGGCCCTGCGAGCTTGCGCGGGCGTCTGAGACCCGGGCTGCTGCTGGAGCGCGGCTCCGAAGGAGCCGGAGATCGTCGCCATCACGTCCGTGGAGTCCTGCGCGGAGAAGTTCCCGGTGGTCGGGTCGACCCAGCTCGAGCCGCCGCCACACGCCACCAGCGCGGCAGCCGCCGCAATCGCGATTCTTTTGTGCATTTCGACACCCTCCTCTCCTCGTGTTCTCGTACGGACGGCCGGCCGTCAAGGAACCGGAGGTACTGCGATGAGAGCGGATCTGCGCTTGTCAACGCCGTCCGCCCCGCGTACATCGGCGCACATGTCTCCCGAAGCGCCGCCGGGCGCGCCGCCCCGCCCCGCCGATCTGACGCAGACCCTCGCGGACGCCGCCGCCCGGCGGCCCGGCGCCCCGCGCACGCGCCACCTGCGCGACGACGGCGGTCCCCGGTTCGTCAACCGGCTCTCGCTGGAGTCGAGCCCGTACCTCCTCCAGCACGCGCACAACCCGGTCGACTGGCGGCCCTGGGGCGACGAGGCCTTTGCCGAGGCGCGGGCGCGCGACGTGCCCGTCTTCCTCTCGGTCGGCTACTCGACCTGCCACTGGTGCCACGTGATGGAGGAGGAGTCGTTCGAGGACCTGGAGATCGCCGAGGTGCTCAACCGCCTGTTCGTGCCCATCAAGGTCGATCGCGAGGAGCGGCCCGACGTCGACAGCGTCTACATGCAGGCGGTGCAGATCCTGACGCAGCAGGGCGGCTGGCCCATGAGCGTCTTCCTCACGCCGGAGCGCAAGCCGTTCCACGGCGGCACCTACTTCCCGCCCCGGGACGGAGTTCGCGGAGCGCGCGTCGGGTTCCTCACCCTCCTGCGGGAGCTGCACCGCGTCTACTCGCAGGAACGGGGACGCGCGGCCGACGCCGCCGAGCAGATCTCGCGAGCCGTGAAGGAGAGCCTCGCCGCCGACCGCCCCACTGGCGCGCCCGGGCTGCACGTCCTGCACGGGGCCATGTCCTACTTCGCCGAGGTGTTCGACCCGGCCGAAGGCGGGGTGCGGCGCGCGCCCAAGTTCCCCTCCAGCCTGCACACGCGCTTCCTGCTCCGCTACGCGCGCCGCGCCGGCGACGAGCAGGCGCTGCGCATGGCCACGCTGACGCTCACCAAGATGGCCCTGGGCGGCATCTACGACCAGGTGGGGGGCGGGTTCCACCGCTACTCGACCGACGCGCGCTGGCTGGTGCCGCACTTCGAGAAGATGCTCTACGACAACGCGCTCCTGGTGCCGGCGTACGTCGAGGCGTGGCAGTCGACGCGCGACGCGTTCTTCCGCGAGGTGGCCATCGACGTGCTGGAGTACGTGGCGCGCGAGATGACCGATCCCGGCGGCGCGTTCTGGTCGGCCACCGACGCGGACAGCGAGGGCGAGGAAGGCACCTTCTTCGTCTGGACGCCGCGGCAGCTCGCCGACGCGCTGGGCGAGGACGACGGCGCGCGGGCCGCGAAGCTGTTCGGCGCCACGGAGACGGGCAACTTCGAGGGGAGCAACGTGCTCAGCCTCTCGCGCGTGCCCGACGCGGAGGAGCGCGCTTTCTTGCGGCGCATCCGGCCGAAGCTGTACCAGGCGCGCGCCAAGCGGCCGCCACCCCTGACCGACCGTAAGGTAATCACCGGATGGAACGGGCTCATGATCTCCGCCTTCGCGCGGGCGGGGCTCGCGCTCGCGCGGCCGGATTTCGTCGAGCGGGCCGCGCGCGCGGCCGACTACCTGCTCCGCGTGCACCGCGCCTCGGGGCGGCTCTTGCGCAGCTCGATGGACGGAGTCGCGCGGCACGCGGGCCTGCTCGAGGACCACGCTTTCCTCGCGGCCGGGCTGGTCGATCTCTTCGAAGCGACGGGCGAGGCTCGCTGGCTGGGAGAGGCGCGCGCGCTCCACGAGGAGCTGGAGGCGCGCTTCGCCGACCGGGACAACGGCGGGTACTTCCGCACTCCGTCCGACGGCGAGGAGCTGCTCGCGCGCGAGAAGCCTGGTTACGACGGCGCCGAGCCGACCGGCAACTCGGTCGCGGCGCTCACCTTGCTGCGGCTCGAGGCCATCACCGGCGAGGCGCGCTGGCGCGAGGCGGCGGAGCGCGTCCTGCGCTGCTTCGGCGCCCTGCTGGCGGGAGCGCCGGGCGCGCTGGGCGAGATGCTGCTGGCGGTCGACTTCGCGCTGGGCGAGGTGAAGGAGATCGTGCTGGTGCGGCCGCGGGGCGGCGGCGACGCACCGCTGCTCGACGTGCTCCGCACGCGCTTCTTGCCGCACTCCGTGCTCGTGCGCGCCGAGGAAGGCGCCACCGACCCGGCGCTGGCGCGGGACCGGCCGGCCCTGCGCGGCCAGCCGACGGCGTACGTCTGCGTCCGAGGCGCGTGCCAGCTCCCCGTGACAGCGCCGGACGAGCTGGCCAAGCTGCTCGCCTGACTGTTGACGCACGCTCGCTTCGCGCGGTACTGCCGCAGCGGATGCGCCTCGCCCGGCTTTGGGTCCTCGCCGCGCTCTGCTGGACGCTCGGCGCGTGCAAGAAGACGGCGCCGCCGCACACGGTGGGTCTGGCGCTCGACGTGGGCGGGCGCGGCGACCAGTCCTTCAACGACGGCGCCTTGCGCGGCCTGGAGGCGATGGCCGCGGGGCTGCGCTACACGCCGCGCGGCTACGAGCCCCTGCCGGACGGGGAGTACCGCAAGCTCCTCGGACCGCTCGCGGTGCCGCACCTGGGGATCCCCCCGCCCCTCGTGCTGCAGGGCAAGGCGCAGGAGGACTACGAGCCGAACCTGCAGCTCCTGATCGACCAGGGCGCCGAGCTGGTAGTGGCGGTGGGCTTCATGATGGAGCCGGCCACGCGCAAGGTGGCGCGCGACAACCCCCGCGCGAAGTTCCTGCTCATCGATAGCCCGGTGCTCGATGACGCAGGCAAGCCCACCACCCTCCCCAACGTGCGCGCAGTCGTCTTTCGCGAGCACGAGGGCAGCTTCCTCGCCGGCGCGCTGGCGGGCGAGCTGACGCGCACTGGCAAGGTCGGGTTCGTGGGCGGGATGCAGCTCCCGCTCATCCAGAAGTTCGAGGTCGGCTTCCGCGCCGGCGTGCGCGCCGTCAATCCCGCGGCGGCCCGGGACGTGCTGGTCGCGTACACGGGCAGCTTCGACGACGAGCGCAAGGGCGTCGAGGTCGGGCAGGACCTCTACCGGCGCGGTTGCGACATCGTCTTCCATGGCGCCGGGCTCGACGGGCTGGGCGTGATCAAGGCCGCGCAGCAGGCCGGCCGCTGGGTGATCGGCGTGGACAGCGACCAGGGCCACGTCGCCCCGCGGAACGTGCTCACCAGCATGATCAAGCACGCCGACCTGGCCGTGTACCACGCGGTCCGCGACGCCGTGAACGGAAGCTTCACCGGCGGCGACGTCGTGCTCGGCCTGGCGGAAGGGGGCGTCGGGTTGGCGCCTCTCGGAGGCGACGCGGATCCGGCCGTCACGGCGGCGGCGCGGGCCACGGCGATGAAGGACGTGGAGGTCCTGCGTGCAGCGGTCGTTTCCGGCCGCATCGCAGTGCCGGCGACGCCGCGGGAGCTGGCGCGGTTCGACCCACCCACTCCCGAGGCGCTGGGGCTCGCAGCGGCGCGTGGGCCTTGAGCGCGCTCGAGCTGCGCGGGATCGTGAAGCGGTTCGGCGGCCTGGCCGCGGTCGACGGA
>Ga0209283_10000319_pt1 | contig 24235 bp, 19 predicted proteins | sample CZO8metaG_2_FD_188354 | JGI IMG/M metagenome (GOLD analysis project Ga0209283, IMG submission 188354) | Vadose zone soil microbial communities from the Eel River Critical Zone Observatory, Northern California, USA - CZOApr15con2H1.8 metaG... | ecosystem: Environmental > Terrestrial > Soil >...
TGCCGGCGGCGCGCGCGGACCACGGCGCGGTCAGCCCCGCAGGAGGCATGGCTTCTACGATCGAGGATATGGGCCGCTATCTCGCGTTTCACATGGGAAGCGGCGGCTCGGTGCTGGGCGGGAAAACCCTGCGCGAGATGCATCGCCCGCAGTGGCTCCTCGACGACTGGCAGATCGCCTGGGGACTGGGCGTGCGGGTGCGCCGCGTCGATGGACGGGTGCGCGTCGGACATCCGGGCACCACGCCCGGTTTTGCGGCGATCATGGAGTTCGTCCCGGCGCTGAAGCTCGGCGTCGCCGTGCTGACCAATGCCGACGACGGCAATCCGGCGGGCTATTGCGACTATGCTCTCCAGCTGTTGACGCCGATCGTCGCCAAGGAGATGGCGCGCGCCGCGCCCTCGCTCGCGGATGACGCGGAACGCTACTGCGGCCTTTATCGCTCGGAGAACGGGCACATGACGATGTTCGTGGCCGCGCTGGACGGCCAACTGGCTCTCATCGCGCCGGGCGCTCCGAACCCCTACGCTGCGCGCGTGATTCTCGAGCGCACGCCCGAACCGCATGCGTTCATCATGCGCTCGAGCATCGCCTTCGGGACGCTCCCTTTCGGAGAACACCTCACGTTCAGCACGAGTGCCGAAGGAGAAGTCACCGGCTACGACATTACCCCCGGCGCACGCTTCGTCCGCGAATCGGCCCTGATTCAAGCGCTCTACACTGGTGCGGAACGCCGCAAGCCTCAAGCACTCTACACTGGGACGGAGCGCCGCCAACCGACTTTGACGGTTTACACCGGGACGCAGCGCCGCAAGCAGCTTTACACCGGTACGGAGCGCCGCAAGCCGACTTTGACGGTTTACACCGGGACGCAGCGCCGCAAGCAGCCTCAAGGATCCTATACCGGTGTAGAGCGCAGGCGCGGTAAGCGGCAGGCCGGCGCGCACTAAGGTCGCGGCGCCTTCTAGGCGCTACTCCGCGACGCCCTTCTTCTTCAGGATCTGCCACACCTTCTCGGGAGTGATCGGGATGTCGAGGTGCGTCACGCCCAGGTGCCGCAGCGCGTCCACCACCGCGTTGGCGATCGCGGGCGGCGCACCCACGGTCGCCGACTCGCCCACGCCCTTCGCGCCGAACGGATGGTGCGGCGACGGCGTCACGGTCTTGTCGGTCTCCCAGTGCGGGGTTTCCAGCGCCGTCGGCACGTAGTAGTCCAGGAAGCTGCCGCCCGAGATGTTGCCTTCGTCGTCGTAGCTGATCTCCTCGTAGAGCGCGGGTCCGATGCCTTGCGTGAGGCCGCCGTGGATCTGGCCGTCGACGATCATCGGGTTGATGATGTTGCCGCAGTCGTCCACCGCGACGAAACGCCTGACCTTGACATCGCCCGTGCCGCGGTCGATGTCCACCACGCAGATGTAGCTGCCGAAGGGGAAGGTGAGGTTGGGCGGGTCGTAATAATGCGTCGCCTCCAACCCCGCCTCCATGCCCTGCGGATGGTTGGTGTAAGCCGCGAACGCGCACTCCTGGATGGTTTTCGACTTCTGCGGCGCGCCCTTGACGAAAAACTTGCCCGGCTCCCACTCGAGATCCTTCTCGTTCACTTCGAGCAGGTGCGCGGCGAGCTTCTTCGCCTTGTCGCGGATCTTGCGCGCCGCGAGCGCGCAAGCCGCCCCCGAAGTCGGGGTCGAGCGGCTCGCGTACGTTCCCAAGCCGTAAGGCGCGGTGTCGGTGTCGCCCTCCTCCACTTGCACGTGCGCGGCGGGAATGCCCAGCTCCTCGGCGACGATCTGCGCGTAGGTGGTCTCGTGCCCCTGTCCCTGGCTCTTGGTGCCGAAGCGCGCGATCGCTTTGCCCGTGGGATGGACGCGGATCTCGGCTGAGTCGAACATCTTGATGCCGAGGATGTCGAAGTCCCTCGACGGGCCGGCGCCGACGATCTCGGTGAAGCTCGAGATGCCGATGCCCATCAGCTCGCCCTTCTTGCGCTTCTCCGCCTGCTCGCGGCGCAAAGCGTCGTAGCCGATGATGTCCATCGCTTTCTTGAGCGCCGCAGCGTAGTTGCCGCTGTCGTACTCCCAGCCGAGCACCGATTTGTACGGGAACTGGTTCGGCTTGATGAAGTTCTTCATGCGCAGCTCGGCCGGGTCCATATTGAGCTTCTGCGCGAGCGCGTCGGTCGCGCGCTCGATCGCGTGCACCGCCTCGGTGACGCGGAACGAGCACCGGTACGCCACGCCCCCGGGCGGCTTGTGCGTGTAGGCCGCATCGACTTCGCAGAACGCGTGCTTCAGGTCGTAGGAGCCGGTGCAGATCGAAAAGAGGCCCGCCGGAAATTTAGAAGGGTTCGCCGAGGCGTTGGCGTAGCCGTGATCGGCCACCGTCTTGATCTTCAGCGAAGTCATGGTGCCGTCCTTCTTTGCGCCGAGCTCCACTTTCATGTGGTAGTCGCGCGCGAAGGAATCGGCTTGCAGGTTCTCCATGCGGTCCTCGATCCACTTCACCGGCTTCCCGATCACGACCGAGGCCGCAATCGCGATCACGTAGCCGGGATAGACGGGCACTTTGCCGCCGAAGCCCCCGCCGATATCGGGGGACACGACGCGGATCTTCTCTTCGGACAGCCCGACGTGCCCGGCGACCAGAGCGAGCACCGTGCGCACGGCGTGCGGCGCCTGGGTCGTCATGTATACGGTGAGCTTGCCCTGGGCGGAATCGAAGTCGGCGATGCAGCCGCAGGTTTCCATCGAGGCGACGTGGATGCGCGGAAGATATATGTTCTCGCTCACCTTCACGTCCGCCGTCGCGAGCGCACGCTCGGCATCGGCCTTGTCGCCCGCCTCCCAGTGAAAGGCGAGATTGTCCTTCTTGTCTTTCTTGTCCTTGCGCAATACGGGCGCACCGGGTGCGAGCGACTTGTGCGGATCGACCATCACCGGGAGCGGCTCGTACTCGACCTCGACCGCGTCGACGCCGTCGGCTGCGATGTAGCGCTCGGTCGCGATCACCGCGCACACTTCCTGCGCCTGGTACATGACCTCGTCGATCGGCAGCACCATCTGCGTGTCCGACGAGATGGTCGGCATCCAGTGCAGGTTGTACTTGGCGAGCGTCGGCCCGTCGATCACCGCGAGCACGCCGGGGATCTTCAGCGCTTTCGAGGTGTCGATCTTCTTGATCTTGGCGTGCGCATGGGGGCTCCTCACGATGTCCATGTAGAGCATTCCGGGCAGCACGTGATCGTCGATGTACCGGCCTTGGCCGCGGATGAAGCGCGGATCTTCCTTGCGCTTCATCGAATGGCCCATGCCGCAGATCTTGGCGTCGGTTCTGAGTTCGCTCATTGCGGATCTCCTGATGCTTTCGGCTCTTCGACTAGCGCATTTTCTCGGCCGCGTACTGCACGGCCTTGACGATATTCACGTAACCGGTGCAGCGGCACAGGTTGCCCGAGATTGCCTCGCGGATTTCCTGCTCGCTCGGGTTCTTGTTGCGCTCGAGGAGCGCGCTGGTGGTCATCAGCATGCCCGGGGTGCAGAAACCGCATTGCAGGCCGTGCTTCTCGGTGAAGCCCTCCTGCACCGCATGAAGCTTGCCGCCCTGCTCCAGGCCCTCGACCGTGGTGATCTTCGCGCCGTCGGCCTGCACGGCGAGCACCGTGCACGATTTGACCGGGTTGCCGTCCAGCACCACGGTGCACGCTCCGCAATGCGAGGTGTCGCAGCCGACGTGGGTTCCAGTCATGCGAAAGACTTCGCGGATAAGGTGCACGAGCAGGAGTCGCGACTCGACCTCCGCCTCGCGCACCGCGCCGTTGATCGTTACGCTGATCTTGTGTTTTGCCATGGTCATTTTCCCCCTGCGCGCTGCACCGCTTTGCGCAGTGCACGTGTCGTCAGAACGCGCGCCATTTCCTTCTTGTACTCGACCGAGCCGCGCCGGTCGGCGGAAGGCGAGCTCTTCGCCGCGGCCATCTTCGCGGCCTCTGCAATCGTCTTTTCATCCGGCATCTTGCCGGTGAGGAACTTCGCCGCGTCGCCCGCCTCGACCGGCGTGAGGCCGGCATTGGTGAGGCCGATGGCGGCGCGCTCGATCGCTCCCTTCGCATTCAGCGTCAGCTGCACGGCCGCGGCCGCGACCGCGAAGTCCCCGGTCTTGCGCTTTAACTTGGCGTAGGCTCCGCCGCTCTTGGGCGGCGGCGCCGGAATGCGAATCTCGGTGAGGATCTCGTTCGGCGCGAGCGCCGTCGAATAAAGCCCCTTGTAGAACTGGTTTGCCGGTATGCTGCGCTCGCCTTTCGGTCCTCGCGCGACGAAGGTGGCGCCGAGCGCCAGCATGATCGCCGGCTGGTCGTTCCCGGGATCGCCGTTCGCCACGTTTCCACCGAGCGTTCCGCGGTTGCGCACCAGCGGATCGGCGATCAGCGGAACCGCGTCCGCGAGAATGGGATATCGGGTCCGGACGAGTTCGGAGCGCTCGAGCGCCGCCTGCCGCGTCATCGCCCCGATCTTGAGAAACCCGCCCTCCTCCTTGATGTAGTCGAGCCCGGGAATGCGGCCGATATCCACCAGATGCGCGAACGACGCGAGGCGGAGCTTCAGCATCGGCAGCAGGCTCATGCCGCCCGAGAGAACCTTGGCCTGGTCGCCATGGCTGGAGAGCAGCTTCACTGCCTCGTCGAGCGTGCCCGGACGGTGATAGTCGAATGCTGCGGGAATCATCGGTCTCCCTTTCCGCGCTTTGCGCGCTGCAACTCGTAATGACCGGAACCAGACGGCGCGGCCTGAGCGGCGCGCCCCTCCTCCCGGGTGAACGTATGCCGACGGGATATTATTTCTTGCTTGGCCGACGATACATCACGCCACGAATCGGAGCAAGCCCTCAAGCGACTTCAGGTTGTGCGCCGGCCCGAAGTGATCCACGAAGGGGAGCGCCGCGCGCATTCCGGCCGCCTCGGGCCGGTAGCGCGGATCGCCAAGTAGCGGATTCAGCCAGATAATTCTGGCCGAGCGAGCGCGCAGCTCCCGCAGCGCCCCCGCCAAGAGCGCGCTGTCGCCGTGGTCCAGGCCGTCGCTCACGCAGACCACCGTGGTGTTCCGGTCCACCAGCGTTTCCTTATAGTGAGCGACAAATTCCGCCAGGCACGCGCCGATCCGCGTGCCGCCGGACCAGTCGGGCACTCCCGCCGCGAGCCGCTCGAGGCTCCCGGGGATCGAGGCCGGAGCGATCATGCGTGTAACGCGAACCAGCGTCGTGTTGAAAGCGAAGATCTCGACCCGTTTCATGGTGCGGCGCAGCGCAAACGCAAAAGCAAGGAGCACGCGGTTGTAGGCATCCATCGAGCCGCTCGTGTCGTACAGGACGACGAGGCGAGCCTCATCGAGCGCGCGGGCGCGGCGCGCGAGTCTCAGGAATTCGCCGTCGCTCGCGAGCGCGTGTCGAAAGCTGCGGCGAAGATCGACGACGCCGCGGCCGGCCGTGGGCGCGAGGCGCCGGCTCCTGCGCGTGGCAAGCCGAAGGGCGAGTCGGGCAAGCAGCCTTTCCATCGCCGCGAGCTCGCTCGCCGAGAACTGATCGAAAGGCTTGCGGCGCAGCGCCGCCTCGGGGCTGTAGCCCGGCGCCTCCCCTTGCGGTTCTTCCGGCTCGGCCGGCATCTCGAGGCGCACGCGCTCGCCGTCCCAGCGCCACTGCGCGGGCCCGCGGTGATCCCGCGGCAGGGTCTGCCGCGGCGCCTTGCGCTCGGGCTCGCCGCTCCCGCCCCAGTACTGATCGAACAGCCGGTCGAACGTCTCCCACGCGTCGCGCCGCACCTTGAACGCGATGCGCAGGCTGCGGTGCACTTCAGCGCGGTCGAGCAGGTCGACCAGCGCGAGCGCCGCGGCGGCATCGATCTCGTCGCCCAGCCCCACGCGCAGGCCGCAGCCGCGCAAGGCGCCGGCGAACTTCGCAAGCTGCGCGACGATGCCGTGGGCGCCGCTCACCTCACCCCCGGGGCCACGCTCATGCTTCAGTCGCGTGCGGACGCGAACGCTAACAGCTCGGCGACCGCCTCTTCTCCCGTCGTCTTGATGTCGTGCTCGTCCTTGAGCAGGCAGCCGAGCGTGGCGCGCACCGTTTCCGCATCGAGCGCGTCGCGGTGAAGTCGCACGAGCGCCTGCGCCCAGTCGAGCGTCTCGGCGACCCCGGGCAGCTTGCGCAGGTCCCGGGCGCGCAGCCGCTGCACGAAGCGCGTGATCGTACGGGCGAGCTGCTCGTTCACTCCGGGCACCTTGCTGTGAAGGATGCGCAGCTCCTTCTCGAAGCCCGGGTGCTCGATGTACAGATACAGGCAGCGCCGCCGCAGCGCGTCGCCTATCTCCCGCGAGCGGTTCGAGGTGAGCAGGACGAAGGGCACGTGCTCGGCGCGGATCGTCCCCAGCTCCGGGATCGTGATCTGGAAATCCGAGAGGACTTCGAGGAGAAAGGCCTCGAAGCCTTCGTCCGCGCGGTCGATCTCGTCGATCAGCAGCACCGCCGGCCCCTCGCGGCGGGTGATCGCCCGGAGCAGGGGGCGCTCGAGCAGGTACTCGCGCCCGAAGATCAGCTCTTCGAGCTTGGCCGGATCGCGGGCTTCGCGCTCGGCGATCTTGAGGCGCAGCAGCTGGCGCTGGTAGTTCCACTCGTAGAGCGCCGTGTTGGTGTCCAGGCCTTCGTAGCATTGCAGCCGGATGAGATCGGTTTCGAGCATCCGGGCGAGGACCTTCGCGATCTCGGTCTTGCCGACTCCCGCCTCGCCTTCCACGAGGAGCGGCTTTTGCATCTCCTTGGCGAGATAGACCGCGGTCGCGATGGCGGGCTCGGCGATGTAGCCGCAGCGCTCCATCGCGCCTTGAGTGGAGCGGATTTCTTCGTTCACGATCCGTGCGCCCTTGCGCCGGATGAAAGGTAGCGCGCCGGCTCGGCTACGAACCGGGTTCGGCAGCCCGCGCAGCAGAAGTAGTACCGGGTGCCGCTCACCTCGGCCGTGTGACGCGCTCCGGCGACCGTCACGCTCATGCCGCACACCGGATCGATCGCCTCGCGCGGCGCTTGCGCCGGTTCCGCGACCTTCGGCGCCTGCGCCGCCGCGCGCCGGCGCCGCTCTACGATCTGCGCCATGATGCTGAGGGCGATCTCTTCGGGCGTGCGCGCGCCGATGTCCAGCCCCGCCGGCGCGGCGATCGCATCCAGCGCATCGGGCGGGACGCCGCGGGCGAGCAGCGCGTCCCGCAGCTGCGCGAAACGCTTCGGGCTTGCGATGACTCCAAGGTATGCCGGAGCGCGCGCGACGACCGCTTCGATCGCTTCCAAGTCGCGCTCGCCCATCGTGGCGACAAGCACGTGCGCGCCGCGCGGCAGAGCTTCCCGGGCGATCGTCTGCGACACGCGCTCGGCCTCGGGGAAGTTTTCCTTGTCCGCATCCGGATCGACGACCTCGACGCGGTATCCCATCGCGTGGCCGATCCGGGCGAGCACCCGGACTGCGGGAGAGTTTCCGAACAGGAGCAGCCGCGCCACCGGCAAAACGGGCTCGACGTAGATTTCCACCGTACCTCCGCTGTCGCAGGTCATGGGGAGCGCGACGACCCCGGGGCGCCGCCCCTCGTCCGGCTCGGGTGAGAGACTGAGCAGCCGCGGCTCGCCGTCGGCGATCGCGCGCAGGGCCTCGCGCAGCACGGTCGATCGCGTGCAGCCGCCGCCCACCCAGCCGTGATAGTCGCCTTTCTCCGTCACCACGGCGGCATCGCCGACGCGCGCCGAGCTCGGCGGCTCGCGCCGCACGACGGTGACGAGCGCAAAGCGCTCTTCGCGAGCCGCAAGGCTCGAAGCGAGTGTCAGTAAATCGGAGCGCAAGGCCAGTGTACTTCCGGGGCGACAGAGCGGCCATTGTAACCCGCGGCATGCGTTCTCCGGCCGCGAACGAGACTGCCGCAGGCGAGCGATGCTGGTAGGATACCGGCAACTCGAACAATCGCCACGATCGAACCCCTCGGAGGAGTCATGAACCTACGGCTGTTGTTGTCTGCGGCGCTCGCCTGTGCCGCATCCCTGCCCTTCAACGGAGCCTACGCGCAGACCGAAAACCTGCGTGTCGGATTTCTCACCGTGCGCACCGGCCCGCTCGCCGCGGGCGGCCGGCAGATGGAGGAAGGCATCAACCTGCTGCTCAAGGAACGCAACAACACGTTCGCGGGGCGCAAGGTGGAGATCTTCTTCGCCGATACCGCGGGGCAGCCGGCGCTCGCGAAAACCAAGACGCAGGAGCTGGTCGAGCGGGAGAAGGTCCACGTGATCATCGGGCCGCTCGCGACTTTCGAGGCGCTCGCCATCGACGAATACATGCTGCAATCGAAAGTGCCGCTGATCACGCCGACTTCGGCGGCGCAGAACGACCTCGCGCAGAAGAAGCAAAGCGACTACGTCATCCACGTGTACGGCACAGCGGCGCAGCCGATGTACGCGCTCGGCGACTACGCCGCGAAGAAGCTCGGGCTCAAGCGCATCGCCATGATCGCGGACGACTTCACCTACGGACACGAGGGGGCGGCGGGCTTCCACCGCGTGTTCGAGGACGACGGCGGGCGCATCGTGCAGAAGCTCTGGCCGCCGCTCAACGTGCCCGACTACGGCTCGTTCATCGGCCAGCTCAAGACCAACGTCGACGGAATCTACGCCGGCTTCGCCGGCAGCAACCCGCTGCGTTTCCTGCGCGCCTATAAGGAGTACGGGCTGAAGCTGCCGCTGTTCGGCAACCCGACCTTCGTCGACGAGGGCATCCTCAAGAACATGGGCGACGAGGCGCTCGGCGTGTACTCGGCGAGCTGGTACACGGTCGACCGCGACGCGCCGGACAACAAGCGCTTCGTCGAGGCGATCCAGCGCGAGTACAAGGAGACGCCCGGCTTCTACACCGCCGGCACCTACACCGCGGGCCTGTGGCTCGAGGAGGCGATGAAACGCGTCAAGGGTAAGTTCGAGGACAAGCCGGCGTTCATCCGCGCGCTGCACGAGGTGAAGCTCGACCACGGGCCGATGGGGCCGATCCGCCTCGGCGAGTACGGCAAGCCCATCCTCAACATCTACATCCGCAAGGTCGAGCGCAAGGGCGGCCAGCTCGTCAACACCACCATCGCCACCTATCCCGAGGTGAGCCAGTTCTGGACCTACGACCCGAAGCAGTTCATCGCCGGGCCGCAGTACTCGCGCGACGTCCCGGCGGCGAAGCACCTCGAATAGAGCCGCCCTCAGGCGCGCGCGAGCACTACGACACCGGCGACCGTCAGCGCCACGCCGAACAGCACGCGCGGGCCGAATCTCTCCTCACGCAGGAACAGCGCGGAGAGCGCGAGCGTGAATAGCGGATAGGTCGCGACGAGCGGCGAGACGACGCTCACCTGCCCGTGGTTGAGCGCCGCGTACATGGCGAGTACTCCCGCGCCGTTGCAAAGTCCGACCGCCACGAACCAGAAGATGCCGCGCCGGTCGAGCGGGGCGCTCGCGCGCGCGACAAGAGCGCGGTTCGCCGCGAAGATCGTAACCGACGACACGGTGTAGCCGACCAGCGCCGCGACGAAAGGGTCGGGCCACAGCGCGAGCCCCCCTTTTACGGCCACCTGCGCTCCGCCGCGGATTGCCGCGCCCGCGAGCGGCAACAGGACCACCCACGCCGCCCAGGCTTGCGGCCGGTTCCCGCCGCGCGTGGTCAGCGCGACGACCCCGAGCACGATCGCCGCGGTTCCCGCCGCGGCGGCGGGATTGAGCGGCTCGCCGAGAAAAAGAATCGCGCCGAGCACCGCGAACAGCGGCGTCGTGCTGGAGATCGTCCCGGCGACGGTCGGGCCCGTCAGCCGGTTCGAAGCGAAGTTGAGGAAGGTCACCAACGCGGGAAAGATCAGCCCCACGGCCGCGAAGATCGCGAACGCGGTCGCGTTCCAGCCCTCGCCGCGAAACAGGAACAGGGCGAGCAGCCAGAACATCACGGTCGTCGAGGGAATGCTGACCAGCGCGCCACGCGCGGGATCCAGATAGCGCAGCCCGAGGTTCGCGATCACCACAGCCGTGCCCAGAAGCGCCGAGGCGAGAAGCGCGAGTGTGGTGCTGAGGTCCATAGACTTTTCGCGGAGCCGAAACTTGGCAGGTTATCAGAGGCGCTGCAACCGCTGGTGAGCTGTCGCGAAGCCAAAGTCCGATCCACGAGTTTATGCTGCTTCTGCGTGCACCCGCTCCTTCTAGCCCAGATCGGCCGTGACCCGCAGGCGCACGCGGGTCTTCTTCTGCAGCGCTTTGACGATGTCGAAGAAATTCTGGGCGCTCGGGTTTCCGTGCGGCGCGAGCATGCGGTGCAGGCTCTTGCTCGGCTTCTTCACTTCCGCGGCAAGACCCTCGAAGCCAACCGTCGCGTTGACCAGGTCGCGCAGCACCGCCTTGCCCGTGCGCGTGTCACCGGCGAGGTAAGCGCCGATCGCTTCGGTGAAAAGCGCCTGGCGGAATTTCGGATCGCGCTGCGCGCGCGCCGCCACGGTCAGTCTGAAATCACGGGTCAGTGCCATGAATTACTCCTTGCTATCGCGCCGGTTTGCGGCGCTTGTAATCGGTCCAGGCACCGGCCGCTGCGGTGATCGCGAGCGACTGGCGCTTCTTGGTGCTGCCGCCGAGCAGAATCACGAACGCCGCGCCGTCCTTGCCGAAGTAGACGCGGTAACCCGGGCCGAAGTCGATCCGGTACTCGAACACGCCGCCGCCGACGCCCTTCACGTTCGAAAAGTTTCCCTGTCCGAGCCGGTACAACGCCGTGCTCACCTTGGCCGCCGCCACCGCGTCGAGATCGTCGAACCACCTGCGAAAAGGCGAGCGGCCGGTGAGATCGAGATACTCGGCGACGCGGATCTCAGACACGGGCTATGGTAACGTATGCGTTACTATTCGGCAAGCTATGCTCACGCTGCTGTGCACCCGTACGCGCGGCTCGGACCGGGATATCAAGGGCCGGACGCATTGCACTATTGCGCCGGTTCGATTGCGAACTTTGAACCCTCACAGGACATTTTTCTTTTCCCAGTTCCGCCATCCGGCCAGCAGCGGGAAATACAAACCCAGCTTGACGCCACGAGCATCTGACAGAGCGACGGCGTAGCGTTCGAGCTGCGCGCGATAGCGCTCTTTCTCCCGTTCGAGAAACGCTTCCACGTCGGTGCCCTCGTGGCTGCTCGTCTTGTAATCCACGACCCACCGCGCGTCTTCCGAGTCCACGAACGTCCGATCGATGACCAGCCTGCGCCGCGCGCCGTCGATCAGGGCGGTGACGCGGTGTTCGTTGCGCGCGTCGCGTTGCGGTCCGAGCAGCCAGCGCCCGCGCGGGTCCTCGAGCGAAGCCGCAAGCGCGGCCGCGACGCGCGCGGTCGCTGCGGCGAGCTCCTTGTCCTCGACGCCGCGCGAAGCCAGCTCGCGCCGGAATCCGTCGCGCATCGCTTCCACGCGGGCGCGACTCCAGCCGCGCAACTCGTCCTCGGCGATGCGCTGCAACCAGCGGTGAACCACGGCGCCGACGTGGCGCGCAGTTTCGCCGACCCAAGAGAACTCGACTTCGTCCTGCACGCGCGCCTCGTCAATCGGCGGGGACCAGGCGGCGGCGGGCGGGGATTCCGGCAACGTCCAGTCCGACGGCAAACGTCGCAGGTCTTGATTGACGATCGCCCCCTCACCCCCTGACGGGGGCGAGGAAGTGAAAGGAGAAGAGCGGGCCGCTTCGGCAAACTCCGATTCGACCGCGGGCCACAGCGTGGCAAGCAGCGAGCCCTTGCCGGGGGCGTTGGGTTCGGGCTCCTCCGTGCGCATGTCCAGGCTCACGTCCCCGAGCAGGTGCAGATGTTTTTTCGCGCGCGTGGCGGCGACGTAGAGGAGGCGCGCGTCCTCATGGCCCTCCTTTTCCTTGTCGAGCCTTCGGATGTACCGGTAGGTGGCGTCCTCGTCGCTCCCGGTCGGATTGATCGGGGCGAGAAGGAGCCGGGATCGGCCCGAGCTTTCGAGCGCGGGGCGTTCCATCCACACGAAGAGCTTGCGCTCGTCGCGGCCGGTCCCCGACCCGAGCCCGGGCACGATGACGGTGTCGAATTCAAGGCCCTTCGCCTTGTGTATGGTGAGAACCTGCGGGTCGTCCGGCCCGGCGTGCAAATCGGGCAGCGCGTAGAGCTCTTCGAGCCCGCGCTCGAACGCGGCGGGGTCGGAGATCTCTCCCGCCTCCTCGGATTCCTCGAGGTAGTCGAGGTAGATTTCGGCGTCCTCGAGGTCGGTATCGTTCCCTACGCACGCCGGCCCGCCGAGTGCGAGCCACGAGCTTTCCACGCGCTCGCGCAGGGAGCCGCGCAGCCGGTTCGCCAGGGCGCGGTCGAACACTACGCGGACTCGCGCAAGGCGTCGGCGGCCGTCCTCGGAGAGGCGCGCAAGGGCCAGCTCGCCCGCAATCCGCTCCCAGAGGATTCCCGCGCCGGCGTTTTCGTGAGGATCGGGACGAGACTCGCGCCTGGAGCCGATCTCCGGGAACAAGTCCTGCTGAACCGGGCCGGTTTCCTCGTCAGGCGCCCGCGGTGACTGCGGGTCGGTGCCGGCGAGCGCGTGCAGGTCGGCGAGGGTGAGACCGCACCAAGGGGCGCGGAGGCAGGCGAGCCACGCGAGGCGGTCGGCGGGTTGCGATAGCGCGCGCGTGAGAGCGAGCAGGTCCTGCACCACCTGGCGATGGCCCAGCTGCTCGATCTCGATCGCGCGGAAGCGCAAGCCCTCGTCCTTCAGCTTCGGCACGATGCGCTCGAGGTGGCGGCGGCTTCGCACGAGAATCGCGACCGTGCCCTCGGCACGCGCGGCGGCGACGAGGGCGGCTACCTGCGCGGCTTCGCCGTCGGCGTCGCCGTTGAAGAAGGCGTGCACGCGCACCGCGTCCGCCTCGGCAGGGTTCTGCGGCTCGCACCGAGCATACGGCACCGCGCCCACGCTGATGTCCTCGGCGGGCGGCATGATTCCCTCGAAGGCGCGGTTGACCCAGTCCACGATGTCGGCCTGCGAGCGGAAATTGACGGAGAGCGCGAGCGGCTCAAGGGTCACCGTGCCGATGCCGCCGTGCCGCGCGCGCAGGAAGAGGCCCACCTCCGCCTCGCGGAAGCGGTAGATCGATTGCATTGGGTCGCCCACCAGGAAAAGCGTGCGGCCGCCGCCCGGCGTCCAGCCCGCGGTGAGTTTCTCCAGCAGCTCGAACTGAGTGAAGGAAGTGTCCTGGAACTCGTCGACCAGAATGTGATGGATGCGATAGTCGAGCGAGAGCAGCAAATCGGTCGGCGCGTCCGGCTCGCCGAGCGCCCTGCTTGCGCCCTGGGCGATCTCGACGAAATCGGCGCGCCCGTGCGCGGCGAAGACGAGTTTGAGCTCGGCAACCGCGAGCGGCAGCACCTGGACGATGGCTTCGAGCGCTTCCCGCTGCTCGTCGCTGTAGCGGGGATCCGGGAGCGTCTTTACCACTGCGAGCGCCTCGCGCAGCGGCTCGTTTTCGGACAGGGCCTGTGCTAGCGCGTTCCTCTTGCGCCATTCTCCGTCCCGCCTGAGAAGGTCGGCTGCGAGCTGCCTCCAGCCTTCGATGTCCGCACCGGCGGGAAACCGGACAGGCGGCTTCGCCGGAAAGAGCGCCCGCGCTCTTTCGATCTGTGCGCGGCATTCGGCGGCGAGCGCGGCTTCGAGCGCCTTGCGGTCCCGGGCGTTCGAGGTCTTGCGCAGCCAGTGGTCGCGACGCGCGAGCATGTCGGCGAGCAGCCCTTCCACCGTTTCGACGTTGTTGTCCAGATGAGCGAGCAGCTTCGCGACCCGATCCGCGCGCCGATCTTTCTCCTCGAGAAGCGCGAGAGTGGCGCGCGCCGCCCGGCGATAGAGTGCGCTTGCGTCTTCCAAGGGCTCCGGCTGCGCGCCGAAGGCGGCGAGCACCGGCATCTGGCGCGTGAGCGAGACGCAGAGCGCGTCGAAGGTCTGAATGCGAAGCCGCGCCGCGTTCTCCTCGAGCCGCCAGCCCTGAGCGCGGTCGCGCTCGAGCGCCGCGCGCGCATGCTCCCAGGTCAGCGCCCGGTGGGGCTCGGGCGGGCGTTCCTCGCTCCTCGCCGCAGCGAGCGCTTCAAGCACCCGTGCCCGCATCTCGGCCGCAGCCTTGATGGTGAAGGTGATCGCGGCGATTTCTTCCGGCTGCGCGACGCGCGAGAGCAGAACGAGGTAGCGCTGGATCAGGAGCTCGGTCTTCCCGGAGCCGGCGGGCGCCTGAACGATGAAGGAGCGCTCCGGATCGAGCGCCTCCTTGCGCGCCTCGAAATCGGCCACCGCAACGACGTCGCTCATTCCGACCCCTCCGTGCCGTTCCGGACAGGATCGGCCAGCGGCGCGCCGTAGCGCTCGTAGATGCGGCACAAGGGCTTTACTTCGCAATAGCGGCAGGTCGCCAGATTGCGTTTGTCCTTGGGATCGACGCGCGCCTCGCCCGAGGCGAACTCGCGTCCCAGCGCCTCCAGCTCCTGCCGCCAGCCGGAGAGAAGCTCGTCCCATGAGTCGTACCGCTTTGCCGCCTTCGATTGCTGCTCGGCAAGCGTGCTCACGCCCGGAATCAGGCTCTCTTCGCGCGCAATGCCCTTGAACGCCATCTCGCCCGCTCTCACGCACGCGAACGCGACGGCGGCAACATCGGTGCCGCTCGTCACGGCGTAGAGCGGAAGCTGGGGCTCGTCGGGACGCGCGCCCAGCCACCCGCCGATGCTCGTCTTTCCCGTCTTGTAATCGAGGATAGCGTGGGCGCCGCGCCGCAAGCGGTCCAGGCGGTCGAGCTTTGCGTTCACTGTGAGGCCACCGAGGCTGACCGCGCGTTTCTTCTCGATCTCGACGACCTCGAATGCCGGGCGTTTCCTCTCCTCTCCGAGCCAGGCGCGGCCGAGCTGCACGAGGCGCTCCTTTTCGAGCTTGGCGAAACGGCCGGCGAGCGCGTGCGGCCGCGACCAGTGCAACCGACCGATCGCCGCCTCGGCGGCGGCGGCGAGCAGCGTATCGAGGTCACGGTCGGAAATCGCATCAAGGTGCGCCTTGGACCTCAATTCGGTCCAGACTTTCGCGAGCATCGCGTGCAAAAGCGTGCCCCGGTCGCGCGCGTCCGGCCCCGGGGGGGGAGCTTCCAATCCCTCAGCTTCGAGGCGGTGCACGGCGAAAGCGCGGAAAGGACACGCCGCCTGGTCGCCGAACACCGAGGTGCCGCCGGAGCTCGTCGCGTTCTCGGGGATCGCCGGCGCGCGCGAGTCGGCCACGAGCTCCTCGCGCCTCGCGCGGCGGATTGCCTCGCGCAAGCCGTCATGTGCAGGCAGCCCGAGCTGTTCCGGCCCCGATTCGGAGATGCGCCGGATGAGCGGGCTCGGGACCAGTTCGCGATCTTCTGCGCGCAGCGCATGCGAGAGCACGACCTCGCCCGCAGCTTTTTGCCAACCCTCGGTGATCCGCCGGTCAAGTTCGAGCGACGCAGCGGCGGAGGATTCGGGCACGCCCGCGGCGCGCTGCAAGGCTACCGGGATGAGCGGGTTCGGGTGCGCGGGAATCGGCCAGGCGTCGTCGGTAAGTCCCATGACCCACAAATGATCGAATTCCATCCCTGCCGCTTCGAGAATGCCGAGCACCTGAATCGGGACTTCCGGCGCCTCGGGCTGGAACAGCGTGTCGGCGGCGATGCGTTGCAAACGCGCGTAGGCATCGGCGAACCGCATGCGCCCGGCGACGCGGTCGAGTGCCGCGAAACCGGCGAGCGCTTCGTGGAGTTTCTTGAGCGTCTGGTATTCGGATGAGTCGAGCGCGCGCTCGCCGGGGAATCCGGCCAGGTCGAGCAATGCGGAGATCGTTTTCGCCCACTCGGCCGCGCGCCTGGAGCCGGGGAGATTTTCTCTCGCGAATTTCGCGAGGTCGCCGAGGACGCGGGAAAGGATCGGGCAGCCGGGCGCGCGACGGCGGTTGCCGGAAGCGGCGAGCTTCGTGATTGCCCCGCGCAGATGCGCGAGGCTCGTCTTCGCGCCGGACATCCTGCGCAGTCCGGCGTCGAGCTGCGCGCGACCTGCCATTTCCGACTCGGCGCCGGCGACGAAAGCCGAACGGATCAAGCGGCTCGCACGCAGGAATTCGATCTCGCCGCATGCCATGTCGAGCACCAGAAACGCCGCGGCGACCAGGGGATAGGAGGCGAGAGGCTCGCCGAGGGAGATGTTGAACGGCAGAGCGCGCTTCTCGCTGCCCGGTAACGGTCGCGCAGGTTCCATCGTCTGCGCGAGGATACGGTGCACCGCGTTGCGTGACCTGGCGAGATCGGGAACAACGATCCCGATGCGCGCCTCGGGATTGGCCTCCAGGCGCGCGCGCGCCCAGCCTGCCGCAGCACGAATCTCGTCCTTCGCAGATATGAACGGAATGCGCCGCGCATCCGATACCCGCGGCTCTGGCACGCAAGCGAACAGCTCCAGCCCTGTTGCAGCCAAGGCGGCGAGGAAATCCGCTTGCTGAGGTTTGAGAGTGTCGAAGCCGTAGGCGACGAGCGTGCGCGGCTTCTTCATCGCGGGATGCGTGAGGTGCGTTGCGATGGTTTCGGGCAGGCGCGCACGCTCGGTGTGGCGGTCGCGCCGCGTGATGCCTTCGTAGCGCCAGGCCCAGTCGGCAAAGGCCCTGGCGTCGTCGTTGGCGGGAAGGTTTTTGAGGCGCGGCGCGAGCTTCCACTCGTGTGCAAGCTCCCAGGCTTCGCGTGCAAGGGCTGCCGCGCTCGTCGCCGAAAGGAGAGCCTTCCCCGATTCGCTCGCGGCGATCACCTCCTCCCACAGCGCCTGCTCCTCTGCGCTCGACAGCAGGATCGGCAGCCGGGTCGCGAGCTCCGAGTAAAGCGCGTCCTCGTAAAGGCGTTCTACCAGCGCGGGAAACGGCAGGATATCGGCGGACTCCCAGGAAGCGAGCCCGCGTGCGGTCTGATGCGAGTCGAAGTCGCGCGCGAGCGCCGCGGCAAGGCGCCGGTTGGGGGTCACTACGGTGAGCCCCGCGGCGTGGCCCGGGGCGAGGCGCCCGAACAACTCGCTCTTCTCGAGGATCGGCAATCCGACGCCCGCGCTCATGGGCGCCTACTTTAACGCGTATTGCTCAGCGTTCGAGAAGCTGCTTTTTTTCCTTCACCTTGGCCCATTCGTCGGCGTCCGCCGGCGCAGGCTTGCGCTCGACGATCGGCTTCCAGATCTTTGAAAGATCGGCATTCAACGCGGTCCAGTCGCGCTGCTCCGGCGGCACATCGTCCTCGGCGAAGATCGCATCGACGGGGCACTCGGGAACGCACAACGTGCAGTCGATGCACTCCTCCGGGTCGATCACCAGCATGTTGGGGCCCTCGCGGAAGCAGTCGACCGGGCAGACATCGACGCAGTCGGTATACTTGCACTTGATGCAGCTCTCGGTGACGACGTAGGTCATTTCGCGGTTAGCCCAGAGTCGATCGCAATATTCCTGAAGCCTTACGCCGGTTGTTTAGATTGGCAGTTTATCACGCGCGTTCCCGGGTCCCGCCTTTTTCTCCTGCAAAAATAACCCTTTAGATCGAATGGACATGCGCTTTTCCTGTCGCGGAAATTCCGCTAGCATATCCTTGAGATTTCGGGCCCGCGTCCCGATATAAGGACCTAAAGCAGCGTCCGCTGCAACATCCCGTTTCACAGAGGAAGCAATGAACGAATTCATCCATCACGTCAACGACGCCACTTTCGAGCCCGAGGTGCTGAAATCCGAGGTACCGGTGCTGGTCGACTACTGGGCCGAATGGTGCGGCCCGTGCAAGGCGATCGCCCCCGTGCTCGACGAGGTCGCCAAGGAATATTCGGGCAAGCTCAAGGTGGCCAAGGTCAACGTGGACGAGAACCAGGAGATCCCGAAAAAGTACGGCATCCGCGGCATACCGACGCTGATGCTTTTCAAGCACGGCAACGTGGAGGCGCAGAAGGTGGGGGCCCTGTCCAAGTCGCAGCTCACCGCATTTCTTGACAGCAACATCTAAAGACCCTATTCTTCGCTGAAAGGCCGGGGGCAAATGGAGTAGCCTCCGGTCCTCCGGCGCCTGCAGGCTGGTTCCAGGCGCAAATCCTCCCCGTTTCGGTTCCCAGTTTTCCGTGCGAACGGTCTGAGGTCGTTCATCCCGCTTGGGCGTTTTATGCATCTATCCGAACTCAAAACACAACACGTAAGCCAGCTGCTCGAGATGGCGACGGCGAACGAAGTCGACGGCGCCAACCGCATGCGCAAGCAGGAGCTGATCTTTGCGCTCCTGAAAAACCGCGCCAAAAAGGGCGAATCGATCTTCGGCGACGGCACGCTGGAAGTGCTCCCGGACGGCTTCGGCTTCCTGCGCTCGCCCGACACTTCCTACCTCGCCTCCACCGACGACATCTACGTCTCGCCTTCCCAGATCCGCCGCTTCAACCTGCACACCGGCGACTCGATCGAGGGCGAGATCCGGACACCCAAGGACGGCGAGCGTTACTTCGCTCTCGTCAAGGTCGACAAGGTCAATGCCGACGCGCCCGAGGCCTCCAAGCACAAGATCCTCTTCGAGAACCTCACGCCGCTGCACCCCGACGAGCACCTGAAGCTCGAGCGCGACATGAAGGGCGAGGAGAACATCACCAGCCGCATCATCGACATCATCGCCCCCATCGGCAAGGGCCAGCGGGGGCTCATCGTTTCCCCGCCCAAGGCCGGCAAGACGGTGCTGATGCAGCAGCTCGCTCACGCCATCATCGCGAACAATCCCGATATCGTGCTGATCGTGCTGCTCATCGACGAGCGTCCCGAGGAAGTGACCGAGATGGTGCGCTCGGTGAAGGGCGAGGTCGTGTCCTCCACCTTTGACGAGCCCGCCTCGCGCCACGTGCAGGTCGCCGAGATGGTGATCGAGAAGGCGAAGCGCCTGGTCGAGCACAAGAAGGACGTGGTGATCCTGCTCGATTCGATCACGCGCCTTGCGCGCGCCTACAACACCGTGGTGCCGGCCTCGGGCAAGGTGCTCACGGGCGGCGTCGATGCGAACGCCTTGCAGCGCCCCAAGCGTTTCTTCGGCGCGGCCCGGAACATCGAGGAAGGCGGCTCGCTCACCATCCTCGCCACCGCGCTCATCGACACCGGCTCCCGGATGGACGATGTGATCTACGAGGAGTTCAAGGGCACCGGCAACATGGAGATCCACCTCGATCGGCGCATGTACGAGAAGCGCATCTTCCCGGCGATCAACGTCAACCGCTCGGGAACGCGCCGCGAGGAATTGCTCATCAAGCCGGAGATCCTGCAAAAGGTGTGGGTGCTGCGGAAACTGCTCTACCCGATGGACGATCTGGAAGCCGCCGAATTCCTAGTGGACAAGATCCGCGCCACCAAGAACAACGGGGACTTTTTTGACTCCATGAGACGCGGGTAATTTGCCCAGGCGTGTGATTTCGCGGATAATTTCGCCCCACTCAACACGGAGCAACAGCAAGGACAAGGCCATGAAGCCGAAGATTCACCCCGAGTACAATGAAATCAAGGTTATCTGCAGCTGCGGAAACACCTTCACCACGCGCTCGACGCTGGGCAAAGAGCTGCATGTCGAGGTCTGTTCGTCCTGCCACCCGTTCTACACGGGCAAGCAGAAGATCGTCGACACCGCCGGCCGAGTCGAGAAGTTCCGCCAGAAATACACGCGAAAGAAGACGGCGACCAAGTCGGCCAAGCAGGCTTCGGCCTGAAGCGCATCGCCGCGGGCGGTGCCGGCAGGCCGAAAGCGCGGCGCCCCGTGTTGAAGTCCCCTCGCGCAACAGGTAAAAGGCAGCTTCGGCTGCCTTTTTCATCTGAGAAGATCGCCCAATGAACTTCGCGGCCGGCCGGATCACACTGCCGCTCGCCCCGGCGCCGCTTGCGCTGCTCGTCCTCGCGTACCTTTTGCCCGGCCTGGTCGGGCACGATCCATGGAAGACCGAGGACGCCATCGGAATCGGCATCGTTCATCAGATGCTCGAGCACGGGCGGTGGATCGTGCCGCATCTCGCGGGCGAACCGTTTCTGGAGAACGGGCCGTTCCATTACTGGATCGCGGCGCTGACCGCGAAACTTTCCGGACTGGCTCTCGCTCCCCACGACGGCGCGCGCCTGGCAAGCGGCGTGATGATGGCAGCGGTGGTCTCGTTCGTGCACCTTGCCGGCCGAGAGCTCTACGCCAGGACCGAGGGGATGAGCGCGGCGCTCGCGCTGCTCGGCTGCCTCGGGCTGCTCGTGCACGCGCACGAAACGCTCGCCGAAGTCAGCATGCTCGCAGGGCAGGCGCTCGCCTGGTACGGCATCGCGCTTGCGCCGCGCAAGCCCTACCGCGCCGGTTGGCTGCTCGGGGCAGGTCTTACCGTCGCCGCGCTCAGCAAGGGAATCCCGGCCGTGATCGCTCCGGCCGCCGTCGCGCTCGCGCTGCCGCTCGTGTCGGAAGCGTGGCGCCGGCGCGAGTATGCGCTCACATTGCTTCCCTCATCGCTCGTGCCGCTCGGAATCTGCGGCGGCTGGCTCGCGCTCGCGGAAAGCCGCGCGCCCGGACTCGCCCTCGCATGGTGGCAGGCCAACGCGATCCAGTTTGCGGTTCCGCCCGTCGAGGCGCTCGGCTACTGGGCGGAGACGCTCCTGTGGGCGACGTGGCCGGCTTGGCCGCTCGCATTGTGGACGCCGTGGGAGGCGCGCCGCCGCACATTCGAGCCCGGCATGCGAATGCTGATCGCCGCTTGCGCCGCTTCGTTCGCCGTGCTGCTGGTGCTGGACGCTCCGCGCGAGGTCTATGGCTTGCCGCTGCTCGTGCCGCTTGCGCTCCTCGCGGGTGCCGGCGTGCCGAGCCTGCGCCGCGGCGCCGCCAACGCGCTCGCGTCGTTCGGCATCATGAGCGCCGGGTTTCTAGGCGCGCTCATGTGGCTGGGGTGGTTCGCGATGACGACAGGAGTCCCCTCAAGGATCGCCGTCCGATTCACGGCGCTCGAGCCCGGCTACGTGCCGCAGTTTTCCTGGACGGCATTCGCGGCCGCGTTCGCATTTACCCTCGCCTGGCTCTGGCTGATCTTCAAGAGCGAACGCTCGGCGTTCCGCAGCGTGACGTTCTGGGCCGCCGGCATCACGCTGCTCTGGTGCCTCGCCATGACCTTGATCCTCCCCTGGATCGACTACGGAAAGAGCTACCGTCCGGTCGCGCAGGCGCTGAAAAAGCATATCCCGGCAGGCACGCGCTGCATCGAAAGCCAGGGCTTGGGCGAGGCGCAGCGCGCCGTGTTCGATTATCACGCCGGGGTTGTCACGCAGCGGCTCGAGCTCCGCGCCGAGAGCCGCTGCCCGCTGCTCCTGGTACAAGCCCGCCAGGGAGAGCCCGACCGCACGGGCTCGGGCTGGAAGCTTCTCTGGGAAGGCAGCCGGCCGCGCGACCGCGAGCGTTTCCGGCTCTACCAAAAACAATCGTGAGCAAGCTCACCCGGTCGCCTGCCTGGCAGGCTCTTGCCGCGCATCAGAAGCAGGTCGCGGCCGCGAGCCTGCGCGAGCTGTTCGCCGCGGACGCATCGCGCGCCGAGCGGTTCTCCCTCGAGGCGGGCGGACTGCTGCTCGACTACTCCAAGCACCGGATCGACGCGGAAACGATGCGGCTCCTGCGCGAGCTCGCCACCCAGGCGCAAGTGCCCGCGTGGATTGCGCGCATGTTCGCCGGCGACCCCGTGAACGATACCGAAGGACGCCCCGCGCTCCATGTGGCGCTGCGCTCCGACCGCAAGGCGTTTCCGGAACGCGGCGATGTGATGTCTGCGGTGCGCGCCGCCCGCGAGCGAATGCGCCGCTTCGTCGATGAGGCGCAACGCGGCACCCTCAAGGGCAGTGGAGGCCTCCCGATAACCGATATCGTCAATATCGGCATCGGCGGCTCGGACTTGGGCCCGAGGATGCTCGCGCGGGCGCTGCGCAGATTCCGCAAGCCCGGGCCACGCCTGCATTTCGTCGCCAACATCGATCCGGCCGATCTAGACGCGGCGCTCGCGGGCCTTGCGCCGGGCACGACTTTTTTCATCGTCGCCTCGAAGAGTTTCACGACCGCGGAAACCCTCGACAATGCGGCGCGCGCTCGTGCTTGGCTCGCCTCGTCGCTCGGGAAGTCCGCCGGGCTTTCGCGCCATTTTGCCGCGGTGACTGCGAACGAGCCGGGCGCCGTGGCGTTCGGGGTGCCTCCCGAGCGCGTGTTTCCGCTCTGGGACTGGGTCGGCGGGCGCTATTCGGTCTGGTCCCCCGTGGGCTTGCCGGTCGCATTGGCGTCCGGCATGGACGCTTTCGAGGAGCTGCTCGAGGGCGCGCGCGCCATGGACGAGCATTTCCGCACGGCGCCGCTCCAGCGCAACATGCCCGTAGTACTCGCGCTGCTCGAAATCTGGTACGTGAATTTCTTCGGCGCCCGGAGCCGCGCGGTGATCCCCTACAGCGAGGACCTGCGCGATTTTCCCGCTTACCTGCAGCAGCTCGAGATGGAATCGAACGGCAAGCGGGTGGACCGCGACGGGAACGAGATCGACTACGACACGGCTCCGGTCGTCTGGGGCTCGGCCGGCACCCCGAGCCAGCACGCCTTCCATCAGCTGCTGCACCAGGGAACCCATCTGATCCCGGTGGATTTCGTCGTGCTCGGGCACGACGGGGAGTCTTCGGGCGCACGCGCGGCCCTTGCAGCCAATGCGCTCGCCCAGAGCTCGGCCCTCGCTTTCGGCAACCCCGCGCCGGACGCGCCGCACAAGGCCCTGCCGGGCAACCGCCCCTCGAGCACGTTGCTCCTGAAGCGCCTCACGCCGCGCTCGCTCGGCGCGCTGATCGCGCTGTACGAGCACAAGGTTTTCGTCGAAGGCACGATCTGGAACTTGAACAGCTTCGACCAATGGGGAGTCGAGCACGGCAAGAACCTCGCGCGCGCGCTTTTGCCGAAGCTGATCGAGGGCGGAAAGTCCGCCGAGCTCGATTCTTCCACCCGGCTGCTGCTCGCGCGGATGCGCGAGCGCGATTGACTCGGGCCGCCGCCGGACTTACGCTGACGGAAACGGAGAACACCATGAACGAAGACACCTTCAACTTGAGCATCCGCAAGTTCCTGAAAATGGTCGGCGTAAACTCCCAGCGCGAAATCGAGCAGGCGGTCGCCAAGGCGCGCGCCGGCGGCGCGATCAAGGGCAGCGAGAAGTTCCCCGCCTCGGTCACCCTCGAGGTGCCCGGGCTCAAGCTTTCGGTCAAGTTCGACGGCAAGATCGAGCTCGAGTAGGCGTTCGCCGGAGCCGTGAACAAGCCCCGCGAGCTGAACGCCGCCCTGCTCGATGAGCTGCGGGCGCTTCTCGGCGAGCGGCTGACGACCTCGCGCGGCGTGCGCGAGCACCACGGCAAGGACGAATCCTACTTCCCATACGCGCCGCCCGATGCGGTGGTGTTTCCCGAATCGACCGGGGAAGTCCGGGACATCGTCGACCTCTGCCGGCGCCACAGGACGCCGATGATCCCGTTCGGCGTCGGAACATCCCTCGAGGGCCACGTGCTCGCCATCCACGGTGGGGTGTGCGTGGATCTTTCACGGATGAACAAGGTGCTCGCCGTGCACGAGGCCGACCTCGACGCGGTGGTCCAGGCCGGCGTGACGAGGAAGCAATTGAACGAGCACATCCGCCACACGGGTCTTTTTTTCCCCGTCGACCCCGGGGCGGACGCGACGCTCGGCGGCATGGCCGCGACGCGGGCTTCGGGGACCAATGCAGTTCGCTACGGCACGATGCGGGAGAACGTTCTTGCGCTGACCGTGGTGCTCGCCGACGGTCGCGTCATCACGACATCGCGCCGCTCGCGCAAGTCGGCGGCGGGCTACGAGCTGACGCGGTTGTTCGTGGGCTCCGAAGGAACGCTGGGAATCATCACCGAGCTCACCGTGCGACTCTATGCCGTACCCGAGGCGATGTCGGCTGCCATCTGCTCCTTTCCGGACATCGCCGGCGCGGTAGACACCGTGATCCAGACCTTGCAGGCCGGAATTCCGATCGCGCGCAGCGAAGCGTTATGCGCGACGACCATGAAGGCGATCAACGCCTACTCGAAGACGAGCTACCGCGAGCAGCCGACGCTGTTCCTTGAGTTCCACGGGACG
>Ga0209283_10000322_pt1 | contig 24135 bp, 24 predicted proteins | sample CZO8metaG_2_FD_188354 | JGI IMG/M metagenome (GOLD analysis project Ga0209283, IMG submission 188354) | Vadose zone soil microbial communities from the Eel River Critical Zone Observatory, Northern California, USA - CZOApr15con2H1.8 metaG... | ecosystem: Environmental > Terrestrial > Soil >...
GGAAAGTAAAAGAAAGTGCGCCCACCGCGACGCCCAGATTGTTTGCGGCCCCACCGATGATAACTATCACCCAGGGCCAGAATGTCCATGTTATCCTTGTCCAAGTCTCGGGTCCCACTGAACCTATGTAGAATGTTAGAAGAGCACCCGTTATTCCGCTAATCGCGGATGCTATTACAATCACTCTCCTCCTGATCGCAACATCGTCCTTTCCCAAAGCCCTTGATGCCACCTCGTTATCTCTGACCGCTCTGAGCGTTCTTCCTAGCGGAGATCTAGCCAGCCTTTCGGAGTAGAAATATACCAGGAAGGCGAATATCGCCAAGACCCCGAGAACTACCATGTCCCTGACCCCAATCACGTTTACCTTAATCACAATGATTTTCACGGGCCATGCGAATAGATCGGGAACTGCGATGCCCTGCGTAATGATTTTCACGGGCCATGCGAATAGATCGGGGACTTCGATGCCCTGTGTACCCCCTATCAACGGTTCATAGCCTCTGAGGAAAATCTGAAAGAATTGGGCCGACGCTAACAGTAACATTCCCAGATAATCCTCTCTCAGCCTTATCGCAGGGTAAGAAGCAAGGAAGCCCAGACCTGCGCCCACACCGGCTGCGAGAGTGACTCCCAACAGTAGAAGTTCAACGGACAGAAGTGGATTATTCGATAGGGGAGGATTGACTTGTGTGATTATGTTGGCGATATTCCCATTGTAGTTGCCTTGGGTGTTTATCGCAAGTATCAGGGCTGCCAAACGCCCTGAAACAGAACCTGCAACGGCAGCGCCTCCAGCAACGAACATTACCTTTCCAAAGTTTGGAACCCCGGTATACCCCGCTTCAAGATTCAGTGTCAGGCTTACGACCAGATAAAGCGTGAATATTATTCCTAGATCGATCGCAAACCTGAAGATGTTCACTCCAATTACTATGAGGAGAAGAAACGCTCCGAGAAAGAATAACGCTAGGACTCCGAGAATGATCTCATTGAAAGGGTCCTTAGGACCAAGAAGTAAGGGAGTGCCCAATTACTGTCCCATCCTAAAGCGAAAGACTCTCCGCCAATCGATCCCTAAACGTTTCAGACTCTCTCTAGTCAAATCTTGAAGCTTTCTTATGATTTTCATGAAGCTCTTCGAACCCAAACGAAAGTATTGGCGCCAAGCAAGCGAGACAAGACCTTGAGGCAGTACCAACAACGTTACAACCATGATTACTAAGGGGATTCCCTTCTGATAGATCGAAACGCCAGATCCAAAGAGGTCTATTCCTCCCGTCGTCAGTAGAATCTCGCTAGCGCCTATGATGAGCCCTCCAAGCACTGCACCATATATGCTGGCTAAACCTCCCAAGACGCTTGAAGCAAAGATCTCGACTATCAAATTAGATCCTGCGGTAGTTCCACCGGACAGCCAAAGATCGTAGTATGACCCGGACATTGCGGCGAAGCCACCGGCTAGGAACCATGCAAATACATACACTTTCTCAACGTTTATGCCCAATACCCGAGCGAGGCTTGGATTCTCGACAGATGCGCGCATTGCGACTCCGAACTTGGTCTTCGTAAGAAGCAAGAACAGAAACGCCGTAATTAGCGCAATCGAAATCGGAGCTACGTAAAGTAGACCCGGCAGTCCAAATAGAGCGAAGTCGCTCGTAAGGGGGTAGAAGTTCTTACTGTCAATAATGCCATACCGGGACGTCAGGTAATCGGAATAAATGCCGAATATTCCGATGAACGCGATATCAATTGCCAAGGTAGAAATCATCAGGGCAACCAAAGGTGAGCCTCTTCTGGTTAACACTCGGAGAATGGCCAGATACATAATGACTGAACTCAAACCACCAAGCGCAAACGCGACTGGGGATGAGAAATAAGGGCTGACACCTTGCAAGCGATAGAGCGCAAAGGAGGTGTAGATGCCTATCGTGACGAACGAGCCGTATGCAAAGTTTGGAACCTTCGTAGTGAGATATGTCAGGGTGAGACCGATTGCCATTAAACCGAATAGAGAGGCATAAACAATCGAACTTGTTACGTAGGGCTCTACCACGGGCTTGAAGCTCCCGTCCGCACCAGTCTCAAAGTCTAATATAGCTTATATCCGCGAAGAATATTCCTCACGCTGAAATTGCAACCACAAACTCAACCCTCAGGTCAACCCGGAAAGAGAACCGTATCCCTCGCCATCGCCATTATCATGCTCATTGCAGGTGCTGCTGCAGGGGTGGCAGCGACGTACGTCGGTGCCCGTTACGGTGGGCTAGTCTCTACAGGTCTTTGTGCCTCAGGTAGAACTATCACAATTGGTGAACTTCTTGATCTCTCAAGCGACCTTGCGAGTCAGGGTGTGCGCGCAAAAGGGTCGTCGAACTTGGCGATAAGCGATATCAATTCATTCTTGTCCGCCAGCGGATGCAATCTGAAATTCGCCGTGACCATAGATGATTACGCACTGAATAACCAAAACGCGCTGACAGACTTGCAATCTTTCGCCGCTTCGGGTGTGCAGGTTGTCGTTGGTCCATTGAACAGCGGTGCGGCCCAATTCATCTTGACTTATGCTAACAATAACCACATCGTACTGATCAGTCCCTCTTCAACGTCGGTCGCGCTGGCCTTACCGAACGACTATCTGTTCCGAACCGCACCGAATGACAGATGGCAAGGCCAAGCAGATGCGAGAATGTTCGTTAGTAGGAATGCAACAGCACTCATCATCGTTCAGAGATTGGATCCGTATGGAACCGCGCTCGCAAACGCGACCGCCGCCTACTTCAAGGCAGATACTACCTACACAGGTAGCAAAGGGGTTGTTATTGACACGATTGGATACGACACTAGCACGACTGACTTCACTACTGTTCTCGGCAAGTTGCAGACTGACTTCAACAGTAATGTGGCAACATACGGGGCAGGTCATATCGCACTTGATTTCATATCATTCGAGGAATTTGGAACGTTGATTCTCAAGGCGCACAGCGCTTACCCAAGTTATCCTTGGTCGACCCTCCCGTGGTTCGGCACTGATGGGGAGGCGCAAGATTCTGTGGTAGTCAACGCGACCACGAGTGGGCCATACCTCTCGCAGGTGCGAATGCCCTCTACATTGTATGGATACCTAAACAACACTAAGACCTTCAATCTCTACAATACGTTTGCCGCCGCTAACCCGGGCAATATCTGCGATGCCTATTGTCTCGGCGCTTACGATGACGTATGGCTTGCTGCACTTGGGACTCTTCAGGCGGGAGCCTACAGTGGAACTGCCATACAAGCAATCATGTCGACTGTGGCCAACAATTACTTTGGGGTGACAGGCCCGACGACGCTTGAGGCAAGCGGAGACCGAATAGCTACAACCTACCAGATCTGGAAAGTGGTCACCCCGACTGGGGGGAAGCCCACTTGGGTCTTTTCTGGTGCCTGGGATGCTGCCAGCGACACCCTAACGTGGACCAGCCCGCCGTAGACTGAATAAATTACCTGCAATTCTTCTTCTAGCGGTCGCATGATAGCAAACATTCTGTCCGTCCAGAACCTCAGAAAATCCTTCGGCAACCTTCATGCCTTGGACGGGATCTCGCTAGACGCAGCTAGGCGTAGAGTTAGCGTTCTCATCGGCCCGAATGGCTCGGGCAAAACGACTCTCATTAATGTTGTTAGTGGGCTCTACAAGCCTGAATCAGGTAAAGTTCTTTTCGAAGGGAAAAACGTTACCGGCGTTACACCACACAAGCTTTACAGGATCGGAATAGCAAGGACATTCCAAATTCCTGCTCTATTCTGGAGGCTAACTGTACTTGAGAATCTTCTGGTCGCCGAGAAAAACAATCCCGGAGAAAGTTTTCGAAAGTCCCTCTTCAAGAGATTGTGGAAGGATAACGAGACAGAAGCGACAGAAAAGGCGTCAAGAATACTTGACTTGCTTGGAATGTCGCGGTTGTGGAGTCAGCCTGCATACAATCTGAGCGGAGGACAGATGAAACTGGTCGAAATCGGTCGAGCACTGATGTCCGACGCAAAGCTTCTTCTTCTCGACGAGCCTGTTTCAGGGGTCAACCCAACGCTCGCCCATGAGATTTTTTCGAGGATATTGAAGTTGCGAGACCAGCTTGGCCTATCTTTCTTCATAGTCGAACACAGACTCGATATCGCACTAAAATATGTTGATGAGATTTTCGTCATGGCTCTCGGAAGGCTAATTGCCTCTGGTGTGCCCGGGGAGGTAATAAAAAACAAGAACGTGATCGAGGCCTATCTGGGCGCGGGCTATCTGGGCTGATGACTTGCTCAGTGTGAACGAAGTTTCCGCTGGCTACGGAAAACTACAGATACTTGAGAATGTTTCGATCGAAGCGAAACCCCGCGGGATAACTGTCATAGTCGGTCCTAATGGTTCCGGCAAAAGCACTCTTCTCAAAACAATCGCCGGACTCACCAGCATCTATCGAGGTCAAGTCACACTCGACGGCAAGACAATATCAGGCCTTCCGCCACATGAAATCGCTCGAATCGGAATTGCGTATCTCCCGCAGACTGAAAGCACATTCACCCAGCTTACCGTTAGAGAGAATTTCAAAATGGCGGGCTACACAGTGGGACGTCAAGACTTTGAAGAGAGGTTGAAAAAAGCGCTTGAAATTTTTCCCAAGCTCTTACAATACTTGAATACTAGAGTTTCACATTTGAGCGGGGGAGAGAGGCAGATGGTTGCCATGAGTATGGCGCTCCTTCGAAAGCCCAGCGTAATCATGTTCGACGAGCCCACGGCGAATCTAGCCCCGATAATAGCAACGCAAGTACTCAATACGATATCTTATCTTTCCACAAGCTCTGAAATAACGATCTTGCTGGTAGAGCAAAACGCTTCGCGAGCGCTGCAGATAGGGGAGCGCGCATACCTGCTGGCCAGCGGCCAAGTGATCTTTCAAGGCACAACGAAAGAGTTGTTGGAGCACAGGGAGCTTGGAAGACTCTACTTGGGTCTCAACGTTTCCTAGCTCCTGGCTGAGGAAGCAGGGCTCTGGGAGTGTCTTGCGGCCAACTCAGACCACAACAAGTTCTCGCCGCTTTATCTAGTCTTCCTTGAACATCCAGGAATCCAGATTGCAATCCGCGATTCCTAGAGAAGCAGTTCGAATTCTTGATGAGGCGAGGTCAAGAGCATTAATTCTGCGGCTACTAGGCGGCGTTGCAATCAAGTACCATTGCCCTTCGGCTTCTCATCTCGCTCTTCTCCGTGACTATCCGGACCTAGATTTGTTTGGCATTGGGAAGCAGGCAGCGATGTTGAAAAGGCTCTTCGAAGACTTAGGCTACGCACCCAATCAGAGGTTTAACGCGCTTCAAGGAAAGACCCGTCTGATCTTCGAAGAGGCTGGTCAGGGGAGGAGAGTCGATATCTTTCTCGATACTTTCCAGATGTGTCACATCCTACACATCGGACCGAGGTTGATCTTGGATGACTACACCATTCCAATAACCGATTTGCTCCTGACAAAGCTTCAGATCGTTGAAATCAACGAGAAGGACATTCGAGACATTATAGCGATTCTGCATGATCATGAGATTGTCTCCTTCCCTCATCAAGGGGACAAGGAGAAGATTGATGGCAAGTACATCGGAGAGCTCTGTTCAAACGACTGGGGATTGTGCCACACCGTAACGATCGCTTTGGAAAAAGTTGTGGGATTCCTTCCTCTATATGACCTACTTCAGCAAGAGAAGATTACGATCGGAGCCAGAATTGCTCAGCTGTCTGAATTCGTTGACGGCACTCCAAAGAGTTTGAAATGGAAAATGAGGGCTTTGGTGGGTGAGAGAGTGCAGTGGTACGACTTGCCCGAAGCACCTATGAGAAGCTCGGCAGCCTATGAGGGGATTAAGATAACCGGAAGGGCTTTCCTTGTGTCAACACTTTTTCGGGTACAAGACTCTTCCATTTCTCTAGCCACGGAAGATCCTCCTTGATCTCTCTGAGGTCGTCTGGTAGCATTTGGGGTATTTCATCGACGATGGGATACCAGCGATCGCATTCAGGGCAGACTAACAGACCCTCAGCAATCTCTTCCTTCTCCTCGAAAACGTGGAGTTCGAGCGGATAATGCTTGTCGATTGGGCATGCAAGGATTTCCATTAAACGTCGCTTCAAAAACGTCACTTGAACGAGAGGCTTGTTGAGAATAGGAAATAAGCCTACTGTTGATCTGTGATTATGCGTCGTAATCCGATCGAGCCAAGAGTGGCCATAGAGGCGAAATCAGTTATTCAGTGCGACAAGTCGCCTTGTCTTGCCGGACCTCAGGGCTGCATCGCAAATGCGTATGGCTTTAAGGGCGTCTTCTCCTGAGGGAGAGGCTTCGCCATCTCTGCTCACCGTTTTCACAAAATTCTCCAGTTCAAGCCTAAGAGGTTCTTCCCAGGGGGTGAACGGTTTGACCAGTTCTTTCGAGTCCTCGAGAGTGATCTCCTGAGTTATGTAATCCAAGTTGATCGTGGCTTCGCTTCCCGTAATTATCAACGTACGAACCTTCCGGGGGGTCAGCCAGTTGGCATCAATAAATCCCGTTGTCCCACCCTTGAATAGCAGCATCATTTCAGCGTAATCTTCGAAGGAATGTCTCAGAGATCCTGTTTGAGCGTAGACCGCGGATACCTCTTCCTGCAGAAGATACCGCATCGCGTCAATATCGTGTATCGCGGTATCTTTGACCACTCCAACATCCCCGATCCTAACCGGCCATCGCGTCACCCGTCGTCCTGTGGCTATGATCACATCTCCGACAACTTTCTGCTTCAACATTTCCTTCACAACTTTCACCCCGGGATTGAATCGTTCGATGAAACCGACCAATAATTTCAGCCCAGCCTTCCGAGCTGTTCTGACAAGTTTTGCGGCTGACTCTTCCTCTCCGGTCATTGGTTTCTCAACGAGAATGTTTTTCCCTGTTTCTAGGGCCCTCATGCCAACGCGAAGGTGCGTCTGTGTAGGGGTGCAGATTGTCACCGCTTCGAGCGCGGGGAGACGCAGAAATTTTCCTAGGTCAGTGTACCATGGCACTCCATACTTCGAGCCAATCTCTTTCGCTCGAGGTTCATTGTTATCGCATATTGCCTGGAGATTGCAAGAGGGGCTCTGGCGAAGGACTCGAACCTGGTTTTCTCCCCAGAATCCTGTGCCGATGACGCCAATGCCAACAGGCTTCATGTATCCACGGTGCCTCTTCCAATCGAAGTATAGAAGAGGCCGGCCCTTTCTACATTTGAAGCTTCCAGAACTTGGGTAAGATCGCAGACTGCTGCAGGGCTGCGCATTTCCATTGCCAACTTTTTGGGATCGAGTTCTCCGGTAAGAGGGGCATGAAGAGCGACGACTGCGCAGTTCGCGTTTGCTACTGCTTTGAGAAGATTGCTCTCAACGCGGACGCCGTTTCCAACCATTCGAGTTATCATCGATGATTCTGCTTGACCAGGGTAGAGTGAGAGGTAAGCGCCCCTTTTCCTCAGGGCATGGAGAATCTGCGGTGGCTCGGGCTTGGACCAAACATTTCTTACGAGGCCATCGAGTCCCAGAATTGCAACCTTTGATCTTCGAAGTCGTTGGCCGCAGTGCCCCAATGCATCTTTTATCATTTGGAGTACTTGAGATTGGTAGTTTTCGTTGATGCGTTTCGCGGCTCGTATGAGCGGAGCCGTACTTTTCCCGCTTGATGCGCCTAGTGCAATGGCGCTCCCGATCGAATCCCTGCTAAAGACGCGCTCCGAGAGTCCAGAGAGATTCATTCCGGAACCTTTGCACAATCCTAACACCTCACCATAGTCTACTCCTTGATTTTCAGATATCTTTGCCAATTCGAGTTCGAGGGCCCCGACCACTTCGCGGTACACACTTGTGAAGAGTCCGGCGGCCTCGGCGGTCGCGATCTTTGAAGTCCAGCTCATTGAGGGAAATATTTGAAGAAGGGTTTCCTGTACTTGGGCCGATGCAACATCGTCAATCGCAGCGAAGATCTTGGGCTTTTCTCTAAATGCTTGAATCGGTTCACCTGCCCAGAAGAGCGGTAAGTAGAATAATCCGAGATCGGTGCCTACTCTCATTCCACTGTGTTTTTCGACAGTCTCCCTGAGAATTGTTGATGTATAGTTGGGTCTGCAGAGCCCAGTGAAGGTGAGGTTGCTTCCGGCCAGCAAACTTGGGGCCAGGTTTCGGATCATCATTTCTAGACGGTTTGAATCGCTCGGGTTAGTCGCGTGGGATGCTATTATTGCATTTGTGATTTCGCCGAATGGTACTTGTTGGGAGTCCGGCAGTAGTTTGATTCTTCCGGACTTTTGATGTACGGCAAGCAGCCAGAGAGCTTCTTCGATTCCGTGTCTGCTGCTATGTGCCCCCGAGGATTGCTCGAAGGGGCCCACTAGATAGTTTGGGATCTTGGCCTCTGCGAGGAGGACTGATACTATGAGTGCTTCGGGCTCCCATCCGATTACTGCAATATTGCGTGAGAGTGAGAGTTGTTCCGTCAATCTTAGGACCAATCAATGATTTCGGGGGAATCACACAGCTTCTGCCGATCGTCCTTAACCAATTGTATCTATTCCGGTGCAAGATCGCTTGCGTATTGCTCGCAAAGTTGCTTGAGTTGTTGGGCGGCGACAATCACCCTTGAACATGAATGTCAGCCAAACATCTTGTGGTCTCGGGTTAAGGAGAGAAGATCTTCTATCTCTTATCTACTCCCGTTTTCTGAAGCGTAGCCAGTAGATGGAATCCTAAGGTGAAGATTTGGATCGACGTCCTGACTCCGAAACAGGCTCTATTCTTTACCCCGCTGCGCGATGTTCTGGCACGTGAGAAACACGAAGTTCTCATTACAACTAGGGTGTACCGAGAGGCACAGCAGACCCTGCAGCTCAAAAAGGTACGATTCAAGACTGTTGGCGAGCATGGGGGGGGAAGCCCCTACGGGAAGCTGGTTGCCAGCGGGCTTAGAATCGTGGAATTGGCGAAGGTAATCCGCGACTGGGGTCCAGATACTGCCGTTTCCTTCTCTTCAGTAGAAGCCTCAAGGGTCGCTTTTGGTCTGGGAATCCTTCATGTCGCTGTAAACGATTCTCCGCACTCGTGGATGGTAGCTCGATTGACTATTCCACTCTCTCGATATGTGTGCTCTCCCTGGATAATTGGGAGGCGAGTATGGGAATCTTTCGGCGCAAAGAGGGACGGAATATTCACTTACAGGGCCTTGGATGCAGCTGCATGGCTCAAGCGACACAAGCCCAATCCGCGGATATTGACTCAGCTATCTCTCAAGAAAGACAAGCCCATAATTGTTCTTAGAACTGAGGAAGCATTCGCCTCGTATCTAGTTGGGAGAGCCAGTGATAAGGAACCGGTCATTGGCCCAATCATACAGGAAATTTTGGATTCCAAGCTCGACGCTCAGATCGTTGTTTCAACGAGGTATGGAGAGCAGGCTCCTGTCTTGAGAAAGCGCTTTGGAAGACGAATCCATGTCATTGACCGAATTATTGACTCTACCAGTCTTCTCGACTATTCCGCTGGCTTCATCGGATCCGGCGGCACGATGACCGTTGAAGCCGCTCTGATCGGCAAACCAGCCATATCCTGCTTTCCCGGCGAGAAACCTCTCTACATCAAGTACTTGGAACGTGAAGGACTGGTAAAGTCCATCCGTTCCCCTCGAAACGTAGCACGCGAAGTAAGCAGAGTGTTGACCTCGAACAATGAATTAGAAGCGCAAAAGGCTCGAGGGCGAGCTCTTCTGTCAAAGATGGAAGATCCCATTGCAAAGATATCAAGAGTGGTCAAGATGACATGGGGGCAGTGATAGCGAATGGCCGATAACGCAAGTACACTGTCCGAGAAGATAGAGTCCAAATCAGCAAGAGTTTGCGTTGTAGGATTGGGATATGTCGGAATTCCTCTCTCTGTCGCGTCCGCCCAAGCAGGATTCAACGTCATTGGAGTTGAGGTGGACAAGAGCAGAGTAGACCAAATCAATCGTGGTATCTGCTATGTTGAAGATGCGTACAGCGAGAGTCTTCTTCCGTCCTTGGTGAGCGCTGGAAAGATCAGGGCGACAACGAAACTCTCCGAGACAGTCCCAAATTCTGACATTGTCATCGTTTGCGTCCCCACTCCTCTCGATAGAAGAGGAGCCCCAGATCTCTCATTTCTGCGGTCGGTTGGTAATGGCCTTTCTAAGTCAATATCGGACTACAAACTCATCATCGTCGAGAGTACCAGTTATCCTGGGACGACCGAGGAAGTCTTTCGACCACTACTAGAACGCGGGGGGAAGAAAGCGAAACAGGATTTCGCGCTGGTCTACTCACCTGAAAGGATTGATTACGGAAATCCTCAATTCGGTGTGAGAAACATTCCGAAGGTGGTCGGGGGCCTTGATGCGGAGTCAACTCGATTGGGCGCGGCGTTCTATCATGCTATCCTACAAGCTCAAATCGTCAGCGTTAGCGGCCCCTCTGTTGCTGAAGCTACGAAGATGCTGGAGAACGTGTTTCGCTACGTCAACATAGCCCTAGTCAATGAGCTGGCTGTCCTTCACGAGAAACTGGGTGTGGACTTCATAGAGGCCATTGATGCCGCGGCGACGAAGCCTTTTGGTTTTATGGCCCACTACCCCGGGCCCGGGGTGGGGGGCCACTGTATCCCCAAGGACCCCTTCTATCTCGTCTACAAGGCGAAGAAGGCTGGTTTTTCCCTACGACTGGTTTCAGCCGCGAAGGCGGTTAACAATCAAATGCCGCAACATGTTGTTGAGAGACTGTCCAGGACCCTGCGAAGAGCGAAGAAGAATCCAAGAACAGCCAAGGTCGTGTTGTGGGGTCTCGCCTACAAGGGCGAGGTGAGAGATACACGCAGGAGTCCGAGTCTAGACTTGTTGAAACTGTTTCGCAAGTCTCGATTCAAGGTTCAGGTCTACGATCCCCACGTTCCAACAGTCTTGGTTGGAGGGATCAGTTACCAGTCGTCGAATTCTCTGCTGGATTCGGTCAAAGGTGCTGATGCTTTAGTTATTGCAACGAATCACAAAGCCTTTCGTCAAGCTGATCTTTTGGAGGTCAAGAGTCTGATGAATTCGGACCCCGTTCTCTTCGACACGAGAGACTTGCGAACACGAGAAGAGTGTGAGCGGGCCGGCTTCACATATTTGGCTACTGGGCGGCCTTAAGCCAGTACAAGGTCTCGTGCGTTGTACAACTCTACTAAGCGCTAGAGTCCATTACTTCATCGATTGGGCAATAACAGGCTTGAACTCATCTAGGATGCTTCGTAGGTCCGATTCCGTCTTACCCTCTGCGTACATTCTGATCAACGGTTCCGTGCCGCTGGCTCTGACTAGGAACCAGCCTCTACCGTTAAGGTCAACCCTGACACCATCGAGCGTGCTGGATACCTTTGTGCCGAGCATCTTCTTCAACTTCGCGATCGCTCCATTCTTTGCGTTATCCTTGCAAGCTATCTTTTCCTTGGCCATGTAGAACTTGGGCAGTCGAGCCATCAGCTTCGACAACGGCATCCGGTTCTCTAGAATTGCGTTCAAGATCAGAATCGTCGCCATAGTCCCATCCCTTACGGGATGGTGGGGAGCATAGAAGATTCCCCCATTCTCTTCTCCGCCCAAGATCGCCTTTTCCGCAATCATAGTCCTCGCAACGTGAATGCTCCCAACCTTTGTCAGAATCAGCTTTCCCCCCCTTCTCCGAGCGATTTCGGAGACAGCCATTGAGGAATTTACCGGCGTCACAACCTTAGCCCCATGAATCTTCTTGAGAACCTCGTCCTCGATCAAGGCCAAGCTACGGTCTCCCAAGTGAATCACCCCAGTTTCGTCTACGAACATGGCACGATCGCCATCCCCGTCGTGGGCGACGCCAAAGTCAGCCTTCTCCGACTTGACCAGTGCCGCAAGGGCGCCTAGGTTCTCTGGTCTCGGCTCAGACTCACGTCCCGGAAAAGCTCCATCGATATTATCATTTAGGGTAACGACGTGGCAGCCTAGCCGGCGCAACAATACCGGTGTCGTTAGAGACGCGACACCATTACCAGTGTCCGCTACAATCCTGAGTTTTCCTAAAGCCTGTGATTGTTTCAAATGGAGCATGATTTTTGAAAAGTAGGGTTCCAAGGGTTCGCCTCGCTGACTTCTATCTCCGGGTCGCGGGCTAATTCTCCACGAGTTCCGTTGAACTAGCTCTTCGATTCTCTCCTCTCTCTTGCGAGGAATCTCTATTCCGTCCGAATCTACAACTTTGAATCCGTTGTAATCGGGAGGATTGTGACTTGCGGTGACCATTATCGCGCCAGCAGCCTGAGTTTCCTTGACGAGAAACTGGAGACCGGGAGTGGTTATCATCCCGCAATCATCAACACGGTTTCCCTGAGCCAGCAGACCCGCAATCACCGCCTCTGACAGCATAAGACTAGAGGTCCGTCCGTCTCTTCCGACCAGGACTCCTCGTCTGGGATAGAGCGATCCTACACTAGAACCTACTTTGTAGGCGAGGCTAACGTTGACGGTTTTGCCAACTACACCTCTTATTCCGTTCGTCCCGAAGAGCTGTGGGGTGTTCAAGGTTTCGACGCGACCTACTACAGGGACTAGTTCAGAACAGTCGACCCGGATCTTATTACCGTCCCTTCAGGAAGGTCTATCTGACCAGCAACTATCGACCCCTTTCCGATCCTCGTCCCTCGCCCAATATTCACTCTTTCTCCGATAACTGATCCATCTATTACACAATCTTCTCCAATGTACGTTTCTTCAAAAATGATCGAGTCTCGGACCATTGCCCCTCGGTCTACTCTAACTCTCTCGGAGAGTATTGCGTATGGTCCAAGCTTCGCGCCTTTGTCCACTAAGGAGTGCTTACCTAGGTGAGAGGGTTTCTTGACATTGGTCCTGGAGAAGTTTTTCACCCGTTTTGCGGGTGTCATGAATTCAGGATTTGTTAGGAGCTCTCGATTGGCACGGATGTAATCAGAGATCTTGCCAGTATCGTGCCAGAATCCTCTGTGCTTCCATCCACTCATTTTCAAGCTGCGTGCGAGGTTTGGGAATACTTCGCGTTCGAGGCTGACTCTTCCTTTCCCGGGTATCATGGCGATCACGCTGGGGTTCAAGACATAAACGCCGGCATTAATCCAGCAAGGTCCCTTCCTGGTCTCTGACTTTTCCTCGAATTTTGTAATTCGACCTTGAGAGTCAAGAGACGCTGAGCCATAAGCTCGAGGGTCCCGGACGGACACTAGGACGACTGTAGCTTCTGCTCCTGTGTTCAGATGATCCTTTACGACGCTTGTGAGGTCGATATTGCTAACTATGTCGCCGTTCACAACAATGAATGGATGGTTGTCTAGAGTGGTCTTAGCGAGTCTGATGGGTCCTCCCGTCCCGAGAGGGATTTCCTCAGTCGAGAATATTATTTCGGATCCAAGTCTTCGGTTCCCTACTTCTATCTTCAACGTTTCGGACAAATGATTAACCGCAAGTATGACTTGTCTGACTCCTCCCTTCTTGAGCCAAGATACCATGTGGTCTATGAGCGGAACGCCGACCAGAGGAAAGAGCAATTTTGGTTTTGAGCAGCTGAGGGGCCTTAGGCGGGTCGCATATCCCCCAGCGAGAATCATCCCCTTCATCGGGCTTTGTCAGCTATGCTATCGTTATCTCGCGCTTGAGAGTAGGCTTATAGTCTTTACAATTGAAAATCGGGGTGTCTCATATCTCTGGGCCGGTAACCGGCAAGTCGTATCCAGTCCGGTCCTCGACCGGTTTTCGCAAAACATGAAAGCGTGAATACCACGTTCTCAGCTCTCACCGGTTGCTCGATAAGGCCGCGCCATGTGCGCTTGAAGGATCGAAACTTCTCTTACTAATAAGACGCAAAGCTTTACCGGTTCTATTTCTAACATAAGCGTATGAGTAGCTTCGTGGTAAACGGAGACAGACTTATCACTTTCATGACAAATCATCGCGACCTGAAGCTGCGATTGTAGACCGGCTTGCGAATGAACTTCTTAGTGAACATTGGGCAAGACCACGAGCTCTAGCCATGATCATCAGCTTTGCAAACAACAAAGGCGGAACCGGAAAGACTACCTCTGCGGTCAATCTCGCAGCCGTTCTTGCGCTCTCGGGACGGCGAATCTTGCTGGTTGACCTTGACCCGCAAGGAAGTGCTACCGTCAGTTTCGGGTTTGAAAAGGCGAAGTTACTCTACACAATCTACGACGTGCTGGCTCAGTCTAGAAAGATTGAGGAAGTGATGCTGGAGACAAAAGTGGATAAACTCACATTGGTACCGAGTAACTTGGACTTGGCTGGAGCAGAGATAGAACTCTCTTCTATGGCAGGCCGGGAATTCGTGCTGAGGGAAGCTCTGGCTGTTGCAAGGCACAAGTATGATGCTATTTTGATAGATTGTCCTCCAAACATAGGTATACTCACAGTTAACGCCATTGTCGCCTGCGAACTTCTAATGGTGCCGGTGCAGTGCGAATACTATTCGATGGAGGGGTTACCCACGCTTCTGAAATTCGTTAGAATTGTAAAGGCACGGACCAAGGTCGACTTCGACTATCGGATTCTGCTAACCATGTACAACAGTAGGACGGGACTTTCCAAGAGGGTTCTCGAACAACTCAGGGAGAGATTTGGTGAACACGTACTCAAAAACGTGATTCCTAGATCCATCCGCATGGCAGAAGCACCCAGCAAAGGCACTCCAGGAATACTTTGGAATCCAAAGAACAGGGCGTCTGAAGAATACAAGCGCCTAGGAATTGACCTGCTCGAGAAATCTAGAGCCGCTAAAATAGAATCGAACAATAAGATCTTGACAGAGAATTGACGTAGCTTTTGACGGACTACGATCAACGAAGAAAAAGGCAAACACAAGGCGGCGTGCAGTCGATTTTCACTTCAGATAGCGACCGACGAGGAAAGGCACTGCCGATGGTTGGCCTGCTTGCACTAGCAGGGGGAGCTGCGATTTGGATACGGGCATTTCAGAACTTGAGGGCTTCAGGAGGAGTTGCTATTTCTCCAGAGGTGGTTTCCTCAACCTTAACGCTTGTCTCTCTAGGGATGCTGATTGCATTGAGTGGAATTGGATTATGCATATACTCGGTTGCGGTTCGAAGGAGAAGTCTGAGAGGCCACGGAATAGGATCCTCAGCCTACTCAAATGAAGCATCACTCCGATCGAGAAGTGTAAGCTCTTCCACTGGGGAATTGTTAGAATCGATTGAGAATTCAAATTCGACCCGTCGAGGATCGAAGCCTGTCTTTGCAGCCCTTGTCCAAAGTCTCGTGCTTGTCGCCCTCTATGCTGGTCTCGTTGAGGAATACGTGGCAAATGCGAGCATGCAGCACTGGGTCCACGCCAACTTCGCTCTCGGCGGATACGTCCTAAATTACGATGGCGTATTGATCGTCGCCGGATTGTTAAGTGTTCTCGTTTTCCAATTCCTACACAAAAACCGATTTTCCAAATAATACGCGTCAGGTTTTGCTCTACACGTGTGATCGGCTTGTCTTGCCGATTGTAACATACGATCGATCCGATCCAATTGGCTCTGTCGGTTTCAGATGCTTGCACGTTTTCTTATGGGGTTGGAACCGGTGCGGTCAAGAAATTCTGTTGCCGCAGTTCTTGCAAAACTTGGCCTCTATCGGATTGGCGGTGCCACAGGTTCCGCAATCGGTGGAGCTGAGCAGGGTTCCGCACTTTATGCAATGCTTCGCGCCAGCGAGCAGAGGAGCCCCGCATTTTCCACACCATTTTGCACTCGAAGGTTCGTCAATCGATTTGGCAGGTGCTAGGGCGCTCGGCGAGAACACATCGGCGAGAATTACAACATCTCCAACTGTAGCTATCTTATCATGGCCAACCTCAAACTCTCGCGCCAACTCTCTGTCGTCGAGTAAGCTCTTGAACTGTTCTTTATCCACGGACAAGAGCAAGGACTTGATATCTCCTGTATCGCTGGGGATAGCCTTTCGGACCCTTCCCACCAATACCCCATGAGAGTCAACTACCTGAAGGCCGCTTAACGCTTCAAGTCTTGAATGGGTATCCTTGAGCAGAGGAGTCTCCGGAAAATGGTCGATGTATTTCTCGCAAGCGTAACAGTACCATTTCTTTTGGTGGGATTTTGTCCGGACGAATGTGAGTGGCTGGTTGCAATCTGGACAACGTGCCTTAGGGTCGTCCTCGAACATACTGACCATGCCGGGTCTCAACGAGAAGTCTTATCCAGGAACCTATCCTCTTGGAGTTTTGCTAGTTAACATCTTCGTCAAATCATGTCCCATTGTGCTTGCTCAAATAGCAGCCATGTCGAGTGCCGTCCACTTGGCAACTGTGCGTTATTTGCGTCTTTCATGTCTATTGTGCCATCCCAAGGTTTTATGAATGGTGAGTTGGCATCCATGAACAGAACCTTCTCTTCGGAAAAGTGTTCAGAAAGGTTCTAGGCAGAAAAGGAGCCTTGAGTCGAATAGTGTGAAATCACGCCCTTCCAAACTGAAAGAATCTGATTTGGGGCTCTCCTGACAAGCCTAATCTGCGCCCAGAATCGAGAGACTCGTCCGGAAACAGCTCGTCCTGTAAACCCTTCAGGTCGAGAAAGAGGGGGACAATTACAGCGGAGTGCGATACGTAGCGAACGAATTCCTTTCGTTCTCCGGTTAAGCCAAGCTGCAATTTTGGGGACGCAACGAGTACAACCAGCTTTGCGACCATCGCAAGGCGATTCTTCCTAATCAACTCGATCCAGGAAATCCTCATGGAAAGACCGTCAAACTCTCTTCTGCCAATCGAAGACGTGCGGGCTTTCGGCGGCTTGGTGCCTCTAGCAACTGGTCGCCGGTGGTCCATGTCTTATGATTCTTTGAAGCCGAACGCAGAATAGCGGGGAAGGATGGAATTTGCGGTCATCATCCATGGAGAGCTTCAGGCGCGAGAGTGATAGCAACGGTTCGTCAGAGCGCAGCGTTTTCTCCATGCAACATAACCGGCTTTTTTCATATTCACGATCGATCCGTGAATCCTCTAAGAATTGGATCCACGGGGTCAAGTGTCGCTCTCGATCAAGGAGTCACGACAAGGCTGAGAATTTGCAAAGCTCTTCGGTCTAGGGTATTCGTGACTTTCAACAAAGAGCCGCTGAACAACCCGTTGGTGTCGAAGAGTGTGGCTGAAGCCTATCGTCGCCTCGATGGCGCAGCCTGGGAAGTAAGGATTTCCCACGACTGTCCACTCCCTCTCGGTTGTGGTTATGGAACCAGTGGCGCAGGCGCTTTGGGACTCTCACTAGCACTGAACGATGCGATTGGCCTCTCTCTCACACGCTTACAATGCGCCCAGATCGCGCACGAATGCGAGGTCAAGTGCAAGACTGGTTTGGGAACGGTAGCATCTGTCTTTTTCGGCGGATTCACAGTAAGAACCCACCCAGGGGCTCCCGGCATCGGTACGGTCAGGACAATCAGGCTTCCCGATTCTCTAAGAGTTGTCTCAGCTAGTTTCGGACCAGTCTCTACGCCGAAGATTCTCGCGAGCCATCCTCTTAGGACAAGGATCAACTATTGTAGTCGAACCCTAGTTTCGAAGATTCTTCGTGAGACCACGGACACAATGTTCATGTCTCTATCGAGGCGATTCGCAAACTGTCTTGGACTAATGTCTCATCGCTTGATACAAGTCATGAACTTGCTATGCACGAACCGCGTACGGTCCAGCATGATGATGCTCGGAGAGTCTTTGTTCTGCATCCTTCCAAAGGATAGAGTGCCTCAAGCCAAAGCCGCAATCCATAGTGTTGGACTAATCCCATCTATCTGCAAAGTGGCTAAGTCAGGGGCGACGCTGATCTGAAAGTATTACCTGATCATCCGCGCTTCCGGTCCTTGTATTTTCGAGACCTTCTTGTCAACGCAGAAGTAAACGGGATAGTCGTGCCACAAGGACTGATCGCTCATGGCAGAGGAGAAGCTTTCGACTACATTCTGGGAGAGAAAACTGTTCCCGCCGCGGAGAAAGCTACTAGAGCGGCTGCCGCCTTCCTATTGACTGCGCAACATCCCATCATATCCGTAAACGGGAATACGGTCGCCCTTGTGGGCAAAGAAATTGTGCGGCTAGCTTCCACAATACCTGCCCAAATTGAAGTGAATCTCTTTCACAGAACTTCTCGAAGAGAGCGACGAATAGAGAATTACCTGGCACGGTTCGGAGCTAGGAATGTGCTCGGTGTGGGATCTGCTGCAAGTGCCCGTGTTCCCGACATCTCGAGTCCAAGGGCAAAGGTTGACCCTGAAGGAATAGCAAGAGCAGATGTAGTCCTTGTTCCCTTGGAAGACGGCGACCGCGCTGAGGCACTTAGAGGTCTCGGAAAACAGATAATTGCGATAGACCTGAACCCCTTATCCCGAACCTCAAGGACAGCATCAGTTACAATCGTCGACAATGTAGTTCGGGCCGTTCCACATTTGATCACCATTTCCAAGCGTATGAAGAAGTTATCCAACAACGAACTCGAACAGATCAAGGCGAAGTTCAACAACCAGCGTAACCTTGCAACTACAATCAAGGAAATGGTTCAATACCTCAAAGGATGGGCGGTGGATTGAACCCATCTCCTGAACCTCCGAGAAAGAAGGTCTCAGTTAACTCGTTTCGTCGGATGAAAAACGAGGGCCGCCGGATCGTGATGGTGACTTCCTATGACTATCCCGCGGCCGCAATTGCGGACGAGGTCGGCGTCGACTCGATACTCGTAGGCGATTCATATGGGATGGTGGTCTTGGGCTACGATACTACGATTCCTGTGACAATCGACGAGCTCCTTCCGGTATGCAGGGCTGTAAAACGGGGGGCGCCACATTCCCTTCTTATTGCGGACATGCCTTTTCTGAGCTTCCAAGTCTCCAAGGAGGACGCGATACTGAACGCGGGACGATTCATCAAAGAAGGAGGCATGGAAGCAGTTAAGGTGGAAGGGGGGAAGGAAATTTCTCACATCATTAGAGCGATCTCGGACATAGGCATTCCAGTTCTCGGGCACATCGGCGTTACCCCCCAAACTGCGACCCTGCACGGAGGCTATACGGTCCAGGGGCGAACCTCTAGTGCCGGCGAAGAGCTAATTGAAGATGCGAGGACTCTCGTACAGGCTGGCGTCTTTGGAATAGTCCTGGAGATGGTTACTGAAGAGGTAGCGAAAGCCATAACCGAAGCTGTTTCCGTTCCCACGATTGGAATAGGCTCGGGAAGGTATTGCGATGGGCAGGTCCTTGTCCTGCACGACATTCTCGGGTTGTACGCGAAATTCACTCCAAAATTCGCCAAGAAATACGCGGACCTATCCCAGTCTATTCACATAGCGTTGCAAGACTACGCCAATGATGTCAGGAGCGGGACCTTCCCAGAAGAACAGAACGTCTTCAAGATGGACGAGGATCAGAGAGCGAAACTGAGATCTGTCCGGAAGAACTGATTCTTGCGAATCGCGGTGGTAGGCGCAGGCGCGATTGGCTGCCTATGGGGCATGCGTCTTCACAAATCAGGCCAAGAAGTTCTGCTCGTGCATCACCGCAGAGAGGTTGTCGATGCGATTCAGAGAAGAGGAGTCCGACTCAAGGAGATTACTGGAAAGGTCGTTAGGGCACGCATAAACGCGAAGGAGTCAGTGTCAAGAAATGATCGCGCTGAACTTATTCTTGTCACCGTGAAGGCATTTGACACCGAAAAAGTAGCGCGTCGACTGAAGAAGTCAGCTAGAGCTGAGACAGCTATTCTGAGCCTTCAAAATGGACTTGGCAATATTGAGACGCTGTCACGACGGCTGGGAGCTGCATCCCTTCTGGGTGGGTCTACGAGCGAGGGCGCAATGTCGCTAGGGCCTGGAAACATCGTCCACACAGGAAGGGGAAGGACCTGGGTTGGCGAGCTCGACGGGAGCAGCTCGAAGAGATCTCTTGCGATTAACAGAGTATTTCGCAAAGCGGGTTTTGCATCGCAAGTTAGTAGAGACATCAGGGGAGTACTCTGGTCCAAGACAATTGTGAATTCGGCAATTAACCCAATCTCGGCGCTGACACGACTCTCAAACGGCGATCTACAACGTGTTACCGGACTGAGGCAAGTTGCCACAAGAGTCGTCGACGAAGGGATGGCCGTGGGCCGTGAAGTCGGAGTTTCTCTAAGGCCGGATCCCAAGAGACTAATTTCACAAGTTCTCTCTTCAACTGCACGCAACAAGTCTTCCATGCTTCTGGACATAGAGAGTGGGAAGAAGACCGAAATTCGTCAGCTGAATGGATCCTTATCAGTTGTTGGCAAGAGGCTTCGAGTAGCTATGCCTTACAACGAATTCCTCACCGCGTTGGTGGTTGGTCTTGAGATTTCTTCGAGACCTAAGACGATCCGTTCCTACGACAGCTAGACGTTTCTTGCTTCGATCCATCGTTTTTCGAAAGCGTCGGAAAAGACGCGTATCATTCCCTCATTTCTACTGTAATGCGGTCTGAAATACTTGGGTCGGTGACTTCCCTTCTCGGGTGTTGCCCAAATCAAGAAAACGAGTTCCCGGGTATCGCCAAGTGTTCCGCGTACTGGGTACCAATCTTCTCGGTGTGTTCGAACTTCCATGGCCATAGCTTTTGCGTCGTGTGCCTTTTGCGTTGCCTCGACAGTCTTTACGCTCATTAGAACTCGGAACTTAACTCCTCTTTCAATCGCCCTAGCTGCTTCCTCTCTTATCTTGGAGAACCATCCAAAGCTCTCAGCTGATATGAGTACTTGCCGGGTAGCGTCACCCAAGACCCTAACCGTTCGTAATTCCATATCTTCAAGAGTAGGAAGTGGTTCGAGAATCTCTTCAGGCTTTATTCCAAGCCTCGTTTCCCAATAATAAGGCTCGAGGATGGACAGAAGGCGGGAAGAGGTCTCCGTTAGAGATTCCAGACTCCGAGTAACTTCGAGACGTTTCAAGTCCTGGACCCTTCCGATGAATTGCTTGGGTTCCGACGCCTCCAACTTGTTACTAGCGATCCTTACTACGCCCTTGTCGACAAGATTCTTGATCGCTCTTTCAGCTTGATCTGTTGACATGTTCGATTGAGAAAGCAACTGTTCGATCGCTTCGCCCGAAGGCTTCTGAAGGAGAGAAAAATAGATCGAACACTCGCTGTCAGAGAAGCCGAGTTCTCTCAACAGCTTTTCTGCTTCTTCCTGCAACCCTTGAGCAGTGTCTTCTCGAAGCGTTACCATCTCTTAGGGGGAAGAAAGTGGCAGTCCCCGGCAGTCCACTTTCCCCTTTACCCTGCGGAGGAAGTTCGGACAAGCAAAGCATTGGACGAAAGAAACAGTTTTGACGAGGACAGGGCAGTCGACAGCTTCCTTCTTCATCCTAGCTATTTGTTTGCCTCCAGCGACGCCCTTCAGGTCTTGAACGAACTGTTTCGGAGTTGGAGGAGGTTTCGCGGGCGTGGTGATTTCAACCAAGTACTTGCGCGGGGGAAGGTCATCGCTCATGGATTTTCGTCTCACTTCTCCGACTGACTATTTAATTATCCTTTGTAACTCGTCCGTTCCAAATCTAATGATCGAGAGGATCTAATGTTGCCACTGTTTTGGTTGGAGTCTCCACACTCCTTGTTAATTCTCTCTGCTTCCTGCGTTGTTGCAATAGTGCCTTACTCAGGCTCTCAAAGGAGAAGTATTTCACGACCTAAGTCTCCTTGGGTCTCCAAGATTTTGAAAGCCCGATATCTACGTTGTACCTCGAGAGATGTTCGAAACAGGCCTGGTTCGTGAATTCATATTCTGCCATTCTAGAAATCCCCTGTCTGAATGATTATCTTAAAGAAGGCACCTCTCAACCCCTCTCGTCAGGTAGGTCGAAATTGCCACACTCGACGGGGGCTCCGACAACCGCTGTGGTCTTGTCGGGAGGCGAGGGGGTTCGTTTGCGACCGATTACGAATGATGTTCCCAAGGGACTTGTCAGGGTTGGTGGAAAGCCGCTTCTTCAGTGGGTGATCGAATGGCTCCGGGACAATGCTGTTATCGACATTGTGATAGGCGTAGCCTATCTCAAGGAGCAAATCATTGATTTCTTTGGAAACGGAGAACGCTTCGGCGTCAAAATACGCTACAGTGTGCACACTGTTGAGGGTGGAACGGGAGAAGGGTTCCGTTTGGCAGTAACTCGGAATGTCAGCGAGCGGACATTTTTTGCTCTAAATGGAGACCAGATTACTGATATTGACCTGAAATCAATGTTTCGTAAACACGAAGAGAGTCGTGCAATCGCGACGATCGCAGTGGTCCATCCCCGACTCCCCTTCGGGTTGGTGATGGTTGACGCTGATGATTACTGCCGAGGATTCGCAGAGAAACCCATAATCAAAGACATGTTCTGCTCATCGGGAATCTACATCTTCCAGCGTGATATTGTCAAGTTGTTTCCGACACGGGGAGACGTTGAGAGAACAACGTTTCCCCGACTCTCACATGGTAAGAAGATCCGGGCGTACAGGCACCGAGGCTCATTTATTACTGTCAATTCTCTGAGAGAGCTCGAAGAGGCAGAGGAACAGTTGCGGAAGTGGAGCGCAAATTGAACGTTCTTGTGACGGGAATAACTGGATTCATCGGGTCTAGACTAGCCACTAGACTGGTAGAAGAAGGGCACCAGGTGAATGGACTTGTCAGACACTCATCTGAGAGAGAACTCAGTAGACTGAAAAGGATTCTTCCTCAAATCCATCTGATCGAGGGAGACCTTGTCAGATATCACTCAGTCCTATCCGCAGTCGAAGCCTCTGACCCAGAAATTGTCTTCCACCTGGGGGCGCTGACCCCTGTGCGCCTGTCCTTCGACGATCCCTATCCCTACATAGGGGCAAATTTCGATGGCACAGTAAACCTAGTACATTCTATCTTGAAACAAGCACCGAACGCGAGACTAATCGCGGCCTCTACAGCTGAAGTTTATGGCTGGCAACCCGAAGAGAAACCCATTCCCGAAACAGCTCGCCTTAACCCAGCGTCCCCCTACGCGGTCACAAAGGCTGCGGCAGACCAGTACCTACAGATGGCTAATAAGATCTATCATCTTCGAGGGACCGTGATGCGGCCGATCAATAGCTACGGCAGGACGGGAGAGACCGGTTTCTTCGCAGAGTACTTGATCTCGAAAATGCTTTCGGGAGAAACATGCTACATTGGCGCACCTGATTCTGTACGCGACTACATGTTCTCAGAAGACCATGTTAGCGCCTACATTGATGTTGCTAAGTCAGAGAAATCGGTGAGCGGTGTGTACAACATCTCGCCAGGAAACCCCCTTACGAATGCTGAGTTTGCAAAAAGGCTCTCCAATATGATTGGTTTCAAGGGGAAGATGGCGCTAGGCTCTTATCCACCAGGATATCCTCAGAGACCCCAGAGTCAAGATCCAGTATATCTTGTGCTGGATAATTCAAAGATTACCCGTGATCTTGGATGGAAGCCACATTATACGTTGGATCAGGGTCTGAAGCGTGCGATTGAAATCTGGAACCCGTAACGTAGAAATTTGTGTGTCCGGTCGTATAGCTTAGTCCATTGTGGATTCTGGGACTTCCTCTTCCATGGCGAGGAAACCGGAGTAACCGCATTTGTCGCACAAATATCTAACTGGAAGTATCCATCCTTCCAAAGGTGCTCTTGAGCGCCGAACTGTTCCACCACATTGGGGACAACCGAGGAGGCGAGGCGAGCCACGCTTGATGGAGCGTAGTACATCGAGTAGTGCTGACACTTTTCTATGCTCCCTAGTGGAGTTCTATGCTGGCTTCAGGGAAGCCATATCCGACCAGGACTTTCTTGACCTTGTCGCGATGGTCCCCTTGTAGAATTATTGCGTTGTTCTTCGAGGTTCCGCCACATGCGCAGTAAGTCTTCAGCTTCGTGGCTAGGTCCGATAGATTGATGCTCTTCCCGTCGATACCTTCAACAATCGTAGCCGGTTTCCCCCATTTCCGCATTTCCATACGTACCTTTACGGTCTGCTGTTCCATGCTAATAGTG
>Ga0209283_10000323_pt1 | contig 24056 bp, 24 predicted proteins | sample CZO8metaG_2_FD_188354 | JGI IMG/M metagenome (GOLD analysis project Ga0209283, IMG submission 188354) | Vadose zone soil microbial communities from the Eel River Critical Zone Observatory, Northern California, USA - CZOApr15con2H1.8 metaG... | ecosystem: Environmental > Terrestrial > Soil >...
GATTTGCTTGGTCGCCTCGGCCGAGCGCTCCGCGAGCCGCTGCACTTCTTCCGCGACCACCGTGAAGCCGCGCCCCGCTTCGCCCGCCGAAGCCGCCTGGATTGCGGCGTTCAGGGCGAGGACGTTCGTCTGCTCGGTAATATCCGAGATGAGCTCCACGATCTCGCCGATCTCCTGCGAGGATTCGCCCAGCCGCTTGATGCGCTTGGAGGTCTCCTGGATCTGCTCTCGGATCTCGTTCATGCCCGAGATCGAGTTCTGCACCGCCTGGGTGCCCTTGTGCGCCGCGGCAACCGATTGCCGCGCCACGTTCGCCGACTGAGAGGCGCTCGTCGACATGTCGGTCATCGCCTTGGCCATGTTGAGCACCGAGGCGCTGGTCTGGCGAATCTCGATGGACTGTTTCTCGGCGGCGGCGAGCAGCTGGGCGGATGTCTTCTGCGCCGACTCGGTGGCGGTCGTCACCTGCGCGGCGGCGGCGTTGATCCGGCCGATGAGGCCTCTCAGCTCGTCGATGGTGAAGTTGACCGAGTCGGCGATGGCGCCGGTGATCTCCTCGGTCACCGTCGCCTTGACGGTGAGATCGCCTTCGGCGAGGTTCCCCATCTCGTTCATCAGGCGCAGAATCGCATCCTGGTTGGCTCGGTTGGTGCGTTCGATCTCGGCGCGCTGGCGCTCGGCCTCCTCGGCGCGCCGGCTGGTGTCGCCGAGGTACACCATGACCAGGAGCGCGATGTTGCCGATGGCGAGCAGGATCAGCACGGCAAGCACGATGAAGTTGGTGGTGCGACCGCCGAGTTCCGCCTCATAAGCCTCGGCAAGCTTTTGCGAGGCGGCGAGCAGCGGCTCGGAGTCGTCCACCGCTTTGCGGCCGGCCTGCTTAGCGTTCACCAGGGCCTGGAGGTTGCCGAGAATCGAGGCCACCGCCGCCTGGAACTCCTGGTACGCCTTCTCCAGTTCGGCGAGCTTTGCCAGCTGCTCCGGGTCCTTCGCCGCCGCGACCCGCAGCACGTCGCTGCCCTTGGTCAAGCCCTGCACCAGCTCCCTGAAGCTGGTGGTGTCCTTGCCCATGAGGAACGCCACTTCCGGGTCGATCACGTCGGCGCCGAGCATGGCGTTCGCATTTTTCGCAAGGCGCTGCGTCAGCATGACCAGCTGTCCGGAGAGCGAGACTTCGCGCGCCGGCGCCTGGGATTGCAGTTTGAGCGCCTGGATCTGCTCGGCGAGGTCGAGCAGCACCGGGTTGTTGCTGTTGATCTGGCGCACCGACGTGCCAAGACCGATCAGGTTCTTGCTTTGCGCGAGCACGAGCTGCACGCTTCGGTCGGTCTTGTCCCATTCCTTGGTCAGCGCGTCGAGCTGCGGCTTCACGGTGTCGGAGCTCGACGGCAGGGAAACGTCGCCCGCCTGCCCGCCCTGGGTGAGCAGCTTGAGCGCGGCGATGAATTCGTCCCGCGATTGCTGCAGCTGCTTGAACGCCTCAGGGCTCCCGATGAGGCCGGTCTGCGCCGCCTTGGCGATGCGCTGGCTCAGCATGCGCATTTGCGCGGCGGTCGAAACGTAGATCGTTCCGTAGGTCGCCTCGCGGTTGTCGATGAACACGACGACCGCGGACGCGACAAAGAGGACCGCAAAGGTCGCGCCAAGGATGGTGTATTGCCGGCCGACGCGGACCGTGCCGAGGCCGAGCAACCGCCGCTTCGGCCCTTCCGCGACGGTCGTCGGTCCGGGTCCGGGCGCACCCCGAATCGCAGGTCTGGCGGGCACGGCCGCGGGTCTGGGTGCGGCCTTGGGCACCGGTTTTGGCGCCTGCGGGGCGGGCGCTATGCTCCTTTTGCTTTCCGTCTTCGTCGGCAGTCTGAGAAATGCCATAAATCCTCCTTGAGCTCGCGTTACATTCGATGCGCGCTAGGCGCCCACATGCAGAAAATCGTCGTGCGAGACGAGTGCGCCGATGTTCAGCTCGTGCCACTGGCGGCCTTCCTCGTCGCGGTAGGCGGCAGCAATCCAGGACCGCTCGCCCGCCACTTCCGCGGGCTGCATCGCCTGCACGTTCTTCAGCCCGAGCATGCGGCTGATCAAGAGGCCGCTGAACGAGTTGAAGCGCTCGGCGATCAGCAACAGCCGGCAATCGGGAGTACGCACCGTGGGCTCCCCTCCCATGAAGGCGGCGAAGTCCACGACGCTCGCTAGCACTCCTCGGATGTTCGCCAGGCCCATATACCAGGACTTGGTGAGCGGCACTCCGGAGATCTCCGGCAGCGGCAGCATCTCCCCCGCGTCGTCGAGCTTCAGCAGCCAGTTGCGGCTGCCCGCCTGCACGCCCAGCCGCGAGGTGGGCTCGGTTTCGGCTTGGGCTTCGCGCAACCTCTGCGCGAGGCCGTGCTGGAATTCGCGCAGGCTGATCTGTTTCGCCACGGCTCAGGCGCCTATTTGATTGCCGCGATCTTCGCCACCAACTCCTTGGCGTCGATCGGCTTCATCAGGTAATCCGTCGCGCCCTGGCGCATGCCCCAGATGCGATCGGTGTCTTGGTTCTTGCTCGTGACGACAATCACCGGTATGTGCTTGGTCGCCTCGTCGCGCGTGATGGCGCGCGTCGCCTGGAAGCCATTCGTGCCGGGCATCACCACGTCCATCAGAATGAGGTCGGGTTTCTCCGACTTCGATTTCGCGATCGCCTCGTCCCCGCTTTCGGCGGTGACGCATTGGTAGCCCTGCTTGGACAGCGTCTCCATGAAAAACTGCCGATCGGTCGGTGAATCATCCACGATCAGGATCTTCTTTACCGCCATGGGAAACCTCCTCAGATGCGAACGGGCGCACGCGCGCCTATGGTTTTCAAAAGACTGTCCTTCGTGAAGGGCTTAGTCAGATATTCGTCCGAGCCCACCATTCGGCCGCGCGCCCGGTCGAACAGGCCGTCCTTCGAAGACAGCATGACCACGGGTGTCGTGGCGAAGCGCGTGTTTTTCTTGATCAGCGCGCAGGTCTGATAGCCGTCCAGACGCGGCATCATGATGTCCACGAAGATGATGTCGGGCTGGTGGTCGGTGATCTTGGCGAGCGCGTCGAAGCCGTCCTCGGCGAGGATCACCTTGCAGCCTGCCTGAACCAGGAAAATCTCCGCGCTGCGTCGGATAGTGTTCGAATCGTCGATCACCAGCACTTTGACCCCGGCAAGATTCGCGGTTTCGCCCACGCTCTCCACCTCCGCAGATTCCTCTGTCTTTGATTCCGACAGCCCCGTCGGACCGTACTTAAGCGACGCGGCGGCTCAACCCACGCGCTTTTTTACACTATACAACCAAAGCTAGTCAAAACAAAGCCTTGTACGGCTTATTTCAGAACCGCTGTTAAAGGTGCACGGCCACCCTGCCTCGGGTTTGGCTGCAAATCCCACCGATGCAGCAACAGGCATGCCTGAATTAAAGCTCGACCATCTCGAAATCCTCTTTTCGGGCGCCGCACTCGGGGCAAGTCCAATTCATCGGGATCTCTTCCCAGCGCGTTCCGGGCGGTATTCCCTCCTCGGGCAGGCCCGCAGCTTCGTCGTAGACGAAACCGCAGATCAGGCACATCCAGGTTTTGAATTCTTGCTTTTCCGTCATCAGGTTGGGATGGGTTACAATGGGGTCGCTTCATCTTAACCCGACCGGCGCGCCCCCAGCCAGCAGCACCGGCCCTTCGCTCCCATGTCCTCGCCTGCCCTCCCTCCCATAGTGCTCGCGTTCGCGGCCACGGATCCGACAGGCGGCGCCGGAGTGCAAGCGGATCTTCTGACGCTCTCCTCGATGGGTTGCTACGCGCTTTCCGTAGTGACCGCGATCACCGTCCAGGACACCGCCGGGGTCGAGAACCTGCAGGCGATCGATTCCGATTGGGTGGCGGACCAAGCTCGGCTTGTGCTCGAGGATATGCCGGTGGCCGCGTTCAAGGTCGGGCTGGTCGGCAGTATCGAGAACATCGCGGTCATAGCCGAGGTCGTGTCCGACTATCCCGACGTGCCGCTCATTTTCGACCCGGTTCTCGCCTCCGGGCGCGGCGACGAACTTGCGACCGAGGACATGATTTCGGCTATGTGCGAGCTGCTTTTGCCGCAGACCACGATTCTCACGCCAAACAGCCGCGAAGCGAGGCGGCTCGTTCAAAGCGACGGCGAGGACGACGAGGAGGAGCTCGCCCTCCCCGGCGCCGCGGAAAAACTCCTGAGCCTGGGCTGCGAGTACGTCCTCATCACGGGCACGCACGAGAACACCCCGCAAGTGGTGAATACGCTTTACGGCCCGGAAGGCATAGTACGCTCCGACAGCTGGGAGAGGCTCCCCGGGAGCTACCACGGTTCGGGCTGCACGCTTGCCGCCGCGATCGCGGCGACGCTCGCCAACGGCCTTGAGCTGCCCGAAGCGGTGCGGGAAGCCCAGGAATACACCTGGCAAACGCTCAACGCCGGGTTTCGTCCGGGCATGGGGCAGTACATACCGGATCGTTTTTTCTGGGCACGGGAGATGGATGAGCCGGGCGCAGGCAAGGACTGAGCGGTCTTTCGCTCGGTCTCTGGGATTTCAAGGGCTGTACGCAGTTACGCCCGATGAGCCCGACACCGAGGTGCTCACACACAAGGTGCGCAAAGCGCTTGCGGGCGGAGCACATATCGTGCAATACCGCAACAAGTCCGCGAACGCCAGGTTGCGCCTCGAGCAGGGCGCGGAGTTGCTCGCGCTGTGCCGCACGGCGGGTGTTCCGCTCATCGTCAACGACGACCTCGATCTCGCGCTCGCGATCGGCGCGGACGGCCTGCACCTAGGGCGCGGAGACACTGCTCTCGCCACCGCGCGCGCGAAGCTGGGTGGAGGCAGACTGCTCGGCGCTTCCTGCTACGACAGGCTTGAGCTCGCGCTCGCCGCACGCAGCGCCGGCGCCGATTATGTCGCCTTCGGCAGCGCCTTCCCTTCCGCGACCAAGCCGGGCGCGACGCCTGCACCGCTTGGCCTGTATCGCAAGTCCAAGGCGCTTCTGGATTCGCCCATTGTCGCGATTGGCGGCATCACACCCGAGAACGCGCGCATCGTGATCGAGGCCGGGGCCGACGCCATTGCCGTGATCAGCGCGCTGTTCGACGCGCCCGACATCGAGGCGGCTGCGCGCAGATTCGATCGCCTATTTTGCAAGAAGAAACGATGAGCAAGAACGAATCGCTGTTTGCCCGCGCACAGAACGCCATCCCTGGCGGAGTGAATTCCCCGGTACGTGCATTTCGCGCCGTCGGCGGCACGCCCCGTTTCATCGTGCGTGGCGAGGGCAGCCGCATTTGGGACGCCGACGGTCGCGAATACCTCGATTACGTCGGGTCCTGGGGGCCGCTCGTGCTCGGGCACGCCGACCCTGACGTCCTCGCCGCGGTTCGCGAGGCGGCGGACCGCGGGCTTTCCTTCGGCGCGCCGACCGAGCTCGAAGTCGAGATGGCCGAGCTGCTCGTGCGGCTCGTCCCTGCGCTGGAGCTGGTGCGACTGGTCAGCTCGGGAACCGAGGCGACCATGTCGGCGCTGCGGCTCGCGCGCGGATTCACCGGGCGGCCGCGCATCATCAAGTTCGAGGGCTGCTACCACGGACACGCGGACAGCCTGCTCGTCAAGGCCGGTTCGGGCGCACTGACCCTCGGCAATCCGAGTTCGGCCGGGGTGACCGCCGAAACCGCTGCGCAGACTCTCGTCCTCGACTACAACGATGTGGCGCAACTCGACGCTGCATTTCGCGAGCTGGGGGATTCGATCGCCTGCGTGATCGTCGAGCCGGTCGCTGGAAACATGAACCTGATTGCGCCGCAGCGCGGATTCCTCGAGCGCATGCGTGAGCTCTGCTCGCGGCACGGGGCGGTGCTGATCTTCGATGAAGTTATGACGGGCTTTCGCGCCGGTTTACAAGGCGGGCAGGGACTTTACGGCGTGCGGGCAGACCTCGTCACGCTCGGGAAAGTGATCGGCGGCGGAATGCCCGTGGGTGCATTCGGCGGCCGCCGCGACATCATGGAAAAAATCGCGCCGCTAGGACCCGTCTACCAGGCCGGTACGCTTTCAGGCAATCCGCTCGCGGTAGCCGCAGGGCTCGCGACGTTGAGAAAGCTGCAAGCGCCGGGTTTCTATGAACGCCTTGCCGCGACGACGCGCTCGCTCTGCGACGGCCTCGCTTCGGTCGCGGGCAAACACGGTGTCGCTTTTTCGGCGCAATCGGTCGGTGGCATGTTCGGCCTGTATTTCCGCAGCCGACCGCCTGCAAGCTACGCCGAGGTCATGCAATGCGACAAAGATGCGTTCGCCCGCTTCTTTCACGCGATGCTCGAGCGCGGCGTGTACTTTGCGCCTTCGGCCTACGAAGCTGGCTTTGTGTCAGCGGCGCACTCCAAAGCGGACATCGCGGCGACGATCGCCGCGGCGGACGCAGCATTTGGTTCGATGTCTTAGACTCGGCTCAAGCCGCTCCGTCATCGCTTCGCACGCGTGCCGGTCACACCAGGAAAAGCGTAGCCAGGCCCAGGAAAATGAAAAACCCGCCGCTGTCGGTGATCGCCGTGATCAAGACCGAGGAACCGAGCGCGGGATCGCGCCCGAGCCGCACCATGGTGAGCGGGATCAGCACCCCGGCGGAGGCTGCGAGCACGAGGTTCAGCGTCATCGCCGCCGTCATCACCAGGCCCAGCGACACCTTCTGGTACAGCCAATAGGCGATCAATCCGAGCGCACTTCCCCATAGAAGGCCGTTGAGCAGCGACACGCCCAGCTCCTTGGCCAGCAGTTTTTTCGCGTGTTCCCTTTGTACTTGGCCGAGCGCGATCGAGCGCACGATCATGGTGATCGTCTGGTTGCCCGAGTTGCCGCCAATACCCGCCACAATAGGCATCAGCGCGGCAAGCGCTACGAGTTTTTCGATCGAGTGCTCGAACGCCCCGATCACGCGCGAGGCGACAAGAGCAGTGACGAGATTGATCGCCAGCCACCACCAGCGGTTCTTCACGCTCGCCCAAACCGAGGAGAATACGTCCTCCTCCTCGCGCAGTCCGGCCTGCGTCAGGAGCTCGCTCTCGCTCTTGCTCCGTATGAAATCGACGACTTTGTCCACCGTCACGCGCCCGAGGAGCTTGCCTTGTTCATCCACCACCGGCGCCGAGACGAGGTCGTATCGTTCGAAGGCCTTCGCGGCGTCTTGAGCCTTGTCACCGGGCTGAAGCGTGACGACATCGGTCAGCATGACCTTTCCGACGTTGTGCTCGAGCTCGGAGACGATCAGTTTCGCGAGCGGCAGCACGCCCTTCAAACGCTCGTCGCGGTCGACCACGAAAAGCTGGTCGGTGTGGTGCGGCAGCGCGTCGAAGCGCCGCAGGTAGCGCGTGACTGTTTCGATTCCGGTGTCCTCGCGCACGCTCACGACGTCGAAATCCATGAGCGCGCCGACCGCGTCTTCGGGATACGACATGGCCGCGCGCAGCTGCTCGCGCTCTTCCACGGGCAGGGCCTGGAATACGTCGTGGATAACCTCCTCGGGCAGGTCCGGGGCAAGGTCGGCGATCTCGTCGGCCTCCAGCTGCTCGGCCGCCGCGACCAGCTCCTGCGAGTCCATGCCGCGGATGAGCGTCTCGCGGACGGCATCGGAAGCCTCAAGCAGGATCTCGCCGCTGCGCTCCGCCTTGACCAGATCCCAGACGGCGAGCCGCTCCTCCAGCGGCAGCGACTCGAGCACGTAGGCGATATCCGCCGGATGCATGGAATCGAGCTTGGCGCGCAACTCGGCGAAGTTCTGCCCGTGCGTGGCCGATTCCGCCGAATCCCGCTCTTGCATTTCCTGGCGCTCGACCAGCTTGTGTCGGCGCAGGAGCTCCTGGATTTCGTGCAGGTCGGCCTTGAGGTCCTCGAGTTCCTTCTTCGGGCTCAGGGTTTCGATCATGCGCGCCGGCCCTTTACTGTGAATGCACCCCTGTAAATGCCGCAAGACAGCGCCGGAGGTGCCCTCGCGCGGCTGCGGCGATTCTAGCAGCCGGCTGTATCATGGCGAAAGAAAAATCTTGCCCGATGGTACCCAACCGCGCCGCTCTCGGAGAGGGTGTCCGCCCCGCTGAAGTCTTCGCCTGGGCGATGTACGACTTCGCCAACTCGGGTTACACCACGGTGGTGATCACAGCCGTCTTCAACGCCTACTTCGTCGCTGTGATCGCGGGCAATGCTCCCTGGGCGACTTTCGCCTGGACGGCTGCGTTGTCGGTTTCGTACGCCTGCATTCTGCTGACGGCGCCCGTCCTCGGGGCCTACGCCGACCTGCGCGCGGCAAAAAAACGGTTGCTCGTTCTCACCACGGCCGGCTGCGTGGTCGCCACCGCCCTGCTCGCAGTCACCGGGCCCGGAACCCTGGCGCTCGCGGTGGCTCTGCTCGTGATCTCCAACTTCTGCTTCGGGTCCGGAGAGAATATCGTCGCAGCGTTCCTGCCCGAGCTCGCCCAAGGCGAAGCGCTGGGGCGAGTGTCGGGCTGGGGCTGGAGTCTCGGCTATCTCGGCGGGCTTCTTACTCTCGCGCTTTGCCTCGGCTATGTGACCTGGGCGCAAAGCCAAGGCGAGCAGGCCCAGCAGTTCGTCCCGGTCACGATGTTGATCACCGCCGCGACCTTCGCCGCGGCGAGCCTGCCGACCTTTCTCATTCTTCGGGAACGCGCCCGCCCGGTGCCACCCGTCCCTGGTGAGAACGTGGCTCGGGCCGCCTTTGCGCGGCTCGCACAGACGCTACGCGATGCGGCGCGCTATCGGGACCTTGCGCGGTTTCTGGTATGCATCGTTTTCTACCAGGCCGGTATCCAGACGGTGATCGTCCTCGCGGCCATCTACGCGGAGCAGGCGCTCGGCTTCTCTACAAAGGACACGATCACTCTGATCCTGGTGGTCAACCTGACCGCTGCGATGGGCGCTTTCGCCTTCGGTTACATCCAGGACCGCCTTGGGCACGTGCGCACCATTGCCCTCACGCTTCTCCTCTGGATCGCGACGACGTTGATCGCCTGGGCTGCTTCGGGGCCAGGGCTTTTCTGGATCGCCGCCAATCTTGCCGGATTGTGCCTCGGTTCCTCGCAGTCGGCGGGCCGCGCGCTCGTCGGCTACCTGAGCCCCGAGGACAGGCTCGCCGAGTTTTTCGGCCTGTGGGGCCTCGCAGTAAAACTGTCCTCGATCGTGGGCCCCATCACCTACGGCGCCGTGACCTGGATGACCGAAGGCAACCATCGTCTCGCGATGCTTGCGACAGGCGGATTCTTCGTTGTCGGCCTTCTCCTATTGACAGGAATCGACGTCCCTCGCGGCCGCCGCGCGGCAAGCCAATCCTAGCGGGCGCCAGCGCTGCAGAGGCTAGGGAACCTGCGCGGCGGGCATCTGCTCCAGAATGCTTTCGCTGTAGCTCGCCAGATAGGCGGAGTCGCGGTTGCGATCATAGTAGCGTGGGCGCGGAAGCATCGCGGCCAGACGCGCCGCCTGATCGGGTGCGAGGCTCGCCGCGCCCACGCCGAAATAGTAGCGCGCCGCCGCTTCGGCTCCGAACACGTTTTCGCCCCACTCGGCGACGTTGAGATAGATCTCGAAAATGCGCCGCTTGTCCATCGCGGCCTCAAGCATCGCGGCGAGTATCGCCTCCTGGCCCTTGCGCAGCACGCTGCGCTCGCCGGAAAGAAACAGGTTCTTCGCGAGCTGCTGGGTGAGCGTCGAGCCCCCGGAGACGACTTTTCCGCTCCGCAGATTCCTATCCATCGCCCGCTGGATGCCTTCCCAGTCGAAGCCTTCGTGGTCGATGAACCTTGCGTCCTCGGCAACGATGATGGCGCGCTTCAGATGAATCGAGATGTGTTCATAGTCCAGCCATTTCTGCTCGAGCGCAGCCTTCGGGTTTTTCTGTCGCAACGCCTCGAGGCGCACGTCCATGAACCGCGTCGTCGCAGGGTTGTGCTCGACCCAATGCAGGATTTGCGCAAACAACCAGAACTCGTAGATCGCCAGACAGACGAGCGCCATCCCGACGGGATAGCTGAACAGCTTCCACAGTAAGACGAGCAGTCTCATTCGGGAGTAGCGCCGCTAGCCCGATTCGCGCAGCGCGGTGAACGCTGCTTCGGTGGGTGGCCGAATTCCGCGCTTCCTTAGTCGCTGAAAACTTTGTCTCCGCGCGCGAAATGCCAGGTGCGCGTTATCACCAGGATATCGGTTTCCTTGCGGATGTCGGGCGGGAACTTGGCGTAGGGCGCGGCGAGCTCGACGATTCGCTGTGCGGCAGCATCCAGGATCTTGTATCCCGAGGATTGCTCGAGATCCACGCCGATCACCGTGCCGTCGGAATTTATTGAGACCGTAAGCCGGAGGCTGCCGTAGATTCTGCCGCGCGCGCTCTCAGGATAGTTGAGATTGCCGATGCGCTCGATCTTCTGGCGCCAATCTTCCACGTAAAGCGCGTAGCGAACCTCGGCGGCGCGCGCTCCGACGAAAGTCTTGCGCGGGCGTTTGTTGTACTCCTCGATCTGGCGCGCGATCTGCGCTTCCATGCGGGCGATGAGCAGAGCGCTTTCGGCGAGTTCTACCCCCGAGACTCGCGACTTCGCCTCGGCCTGGAGCCCGGCCGCCGCGACCTCCTTCCGCGACTGGGTCTGCGAGAGCAGCTGTCTCTGTCGCATCTCCAGCTCCTGCACGCGGCGCGTTGCCTGCTTCAGATCCGTGCCGCGTTCAGCCAGCTGAAGGCTCGGGAGCGGTGAGCTCGCCCGGCGATCCAGGTCGGTGTCGCCCCCGCCGTCGAGGTTCGCCTGAGCGTGGACCTCTGGCTCGGCGGGCCTAGAGCGGGTCTTGGAATTCACCAGAACTACGTCCAGTTGCGACGGGCTAAGCTTGCGCAGCGTGTCGGGCAGCTTGAAATGGATCGAGAGCACGATCGCGTGCAGCACGATCGAGATTGACAGCGCCGTGGCGAGTGCGCGCGATTCGGGATCCAACCTGGCGAACGGCTGCTGCCAAGGCCAAGCGAGCGCGTTGAAGCCCGGTCTAGGGAAAACCAACTTACGGTTCCTTAAAAAGCTTTTTGAATCATACGATTCTAGGCCGTTTTTAGAGTTTTGTCTCATGAGCGTGACGCCGCTGAACTCTACGATGCGTCGGTGCGGCGCCGGAATACACACTTGAGATCGGCTCCGACAAGGTCAATTTCGGCCACCGCGATTTCGACGCCCGTGCCAGGCGCGAGTTCGGGCAGCGACGGCACCCTCGCATACAACGGCAGGCCATCGAACTTGACCAGATTCTCGCGCACCACCTCCGCTCTCGCAACGTCGATCGCTTCCTGCAGCAACCACCTCAGGCACCAGTAGTGCTCCATGCGGCGCTGGAACTCATCGTAAGCGGCGTAGGTCGCCTCGAAATCATGCACGGCGGCGAGCATGATGTCATCATTGCTCGAGAACGGCGGCGCCCGCCCGTCAAGCAGTGCGAGGAGCTGCCACTGATTCACCAGATCCACGTACCGGCGCAGCGGCGAGCTCGCCCAAGTGTAATGGCTGATGCCTAGGCCCTGGTGCGCCATGGCCGACGTGGTCATCCTCACCTTGCCGGCCGCCTGGACGCGGTAGATCGCCGGGACGTCGTGGTCGTCGAGCAGCTTCCCCCAGGTGCTGTTGACCGTAATCATCAGCTCGGAGACCAGTTTGTCGAGCGGCGTGCCGCGCCGGCGCTCGGTGATCGTGACGCGGGCATTTTCGTCGCGTCCCTCGACGCGGAAAGTGTAATCAGGGCGCTCCGGGACCGTAGAAGGCTTCCCGCGCGCCTTCTCCAGCGCGAGCGCAAACTTCCAGAGCGTGTTCAGCTCGCGCGAAAACGGGATATCCTCGCGCGATTCTCCGGCCGGAAAGGCCGTGTCCAGTTCTTCAACGGCGTGATGCCGCAGGTTCGCGGCGATGGGCACGCGCTCGACGCGGGAGTGGCGGTTCTCGATTGCGAAATCGGCACCGCGCACGTCGAGATAGAGGGAAAGCGCCGGACGATCGGCCCCTTCTGTGAGGGCGAAGGGCTCGATCGCCTGGGGCGGCAGCATGGTGAACTTGTAACCGGGTAGGTACACCGTCGAGAGGCGCTCGCGCGCCACCGCGTCGAGCGGCGATCCGGGCACGAACCCGAGTCCCGGCGCGGCGATGTGGATGCCGACCCGCAAGCCCCCGCCGGGAAGCGTTGTCACCGAAAACGCGTCGTCGATTTCGGTGGTGGCCGCGTCGTCAAGACTGAACGCACGCGCGTCAGCAAGCGCGAGATTCCGCGGCTCGGTAGCCTCCAACCCGGCAGCGAAACCCGTTCCTTTGGGGAAATATTCGAAAAGAAACCGGTTCAGGTGGTAGTCGTGGCTGGAAGGCAGCGCGCCGCAGCGCTCGATCAGCTTTGCCGGAGGCAGACCGGTCCTTGCGCTAGCCTCCTCGAGCGCCTTGGTTTCAGCCCGGTTACGATCAGGCTTGTACAGAAGCTGCGCGAGAAGCGGCAGGAGTGCTTCGGGAAGCGCGCCGTTTGCAAGCTGTTCCGCCCAGGCGGAGATCTGCAGTTGCTGTTGCTTCTTGCGCTCGATCCCGGCGAGCGCGGCGCGCAGCGTCTCGGGCGGCGCCGCCCGGTATCGCCCCCTGCCTTTGCGGTGAAAGTACATGGGCGCGGAGTGGAGCTTCACGAGGATTCCGGCCGCCTCCACCGCCGAGGGTGCGCGGCCGCAGTACTCGCGCGCGAGCTCCGCGAAGCCGAACTCCTCCCCGCCACAGCACTCCCAGAGGAAATCGGTTTCGATCCCCCCTGCCAGCGTCTCGGCCTGCGCAAGCAGTTCCGCGGCGCCGGGTTCCGGAAAGCGCAGCAGTACGTCCTTTGCCTTGATCTTGGCGCGTTTGCCGTGCGGCGCCTGGACTTGGAGCGAGTTCTCGCCGTCGGCGAGAACCGCGGCGACCTTGAAAGTGCCGTCGTCTTCGTACAGAACGTTCACGAGAGGGACCGCAACGGGGAGCCGCGTCGCGCCGGCCCGATGGATGCGATAATTATATCGTAGCGCCCCTCCGCGTCTTCAAGGAAGAAAAACAAGGACCGAAGAATGGCCAAGATCGAATTGATTTCCGTCGCGACCGCGCGGGTCCCCTTGGAAAACGTGACCAGCTTCGCCACGCGCACCGTATCCGCGCGCGACTACGGACTCGTCAGGGTGCGCGCTGGCGGCATTGAAGGCATCGGCTTCTGCTACGCCGGCTCTTCGGGCGGAACGCTCGTCGCGCAGGCCGTGGAGCAGCTGCTTGCACCCATTCTGCTTGGCCACGACAGCCTGCTCGTAGAGGGCTTATGGCAGCGCATGTTCCAGGAGACGCTCCTGCACGGGCGCGCCGGCAGCGTCATGCGCGCCATTTCGATCCTCGACTGCGCGCTCTGGGATCTGAACGCGCGAGCGGTGAATCTGCCTCTCTATAAATACCTGGGCGCAGTGGTGGACGACGCTGTTCCCGCCTACGCGAGCGGCGGCTACTACCTCGAGGGCAAAACGCCGAAAAAACTCGGCGAGGAGATGGCTGGCTACGTTAAAGCGGGGTTTCACGCGGTAAAAATGAAGGTCGGACGACTCTCGCCCAAGGAAGAGGAAGCCCGAGTGAAGGCCGCGCGCGAGGCGATCGGACCCGAAGTCGAACTGATGCTGGACGCGAACAACGCCTGGCACGACCTCCCGACCGCGATGCGCTACATGGAGCGCTTCGAGCTCTACGATCCCTACTGGATCGAGGAGCCGTTTTTCCCCGACGACATCGACAACCACGCGCGCCTTGCGAAGCTCACGCGCGTCATGGTGGCGACCGGCGAGATCGGCACCGGGCACTGGCATTTCAAGGAGATTCTCGACAAGGGCGCCGCGCAGATCCTGCAGACCGACGCCCTCGTGTGCGGCGGGGTCTCCGAATGGAAGAAAATCGCCGCGACCGCGGCGAGCTACGGCGTCACCGTCTGCCCGCACTGGTTTCACGACCTGCACGCGCACCTCGTGGCGGCGACCCCGAACGCGCGCTACGTCGAGTTCTTCCCCGACGACCAGGTGCTCAATTTCCGGCGTCTCATCGACACGCAGCTCACGGCGAAAGAGGGCAGGTTGCTTCTGCCCGAGACTTCAGGTCTGGGATTCGGGTTCGACGAAAAAGCGCTGGCGCGCTACACGCTCAAAGACGGGAGCTCGGTCTGGAAGGTGCTGAAGTAGTCAATCCACGCCACGGCCGGATCGGGCCAGTGCGGGCAACTGCGGGCAGGCGAATTCCCCGCCCATGCCCCGCGCCTCCAGGTATTGCTTCAGGTACTGCGCCTTACCCGAGTGCGGCGAGCTGTTGAATCCGTGCAGATAGATGATCATGCTCCGGCCGCCCGTTTTGAAAGTGCGGCGAGAAGCCGGTCGTGGATGCCCCCGAAACCTCCGTTCGACATGATGAGCACCTGATCGCCCGGCCGCGCTTCGGCAGCAATCGCTCCGACCAGTCGCTCGAGATCGGCCTCGCAGCGGGCACGCTCTCCAAGCGGTGCGAGGGTCGCCGTTGCGTCCCAGCCCAGGTTCGCGCTGTAGCAAAAAACCCGGTCGGCGTGCTCAAGACTCGCGGGCAAGCGGTCCTTCATCACACCGGCTTTCATGGTGTTGGAGCGGGGCTCGAGCACGGCCAAAATACGCGCACGTCCCACTTGGTCGCGCAGACCTGCAAGCGTCGTGGCGATGGCGCTCGGATGGTGGGCGAAGTCGTCCCAGACCGCGACCCCCGCCGCCGTACCGCGCAGCTCCATGCGGCGCCTGACGCTCTTGAAGTGCGCGAGCGACTGCACGGCGCGGGCTGGATCGACGCCGGCAACGCGCGCCGCAGCGATCGCGGCGAGCGCGTTCTGGCGGTTGTGCTCCCCGAGCAATTCCCAGCAAAGCTGGCCGACGAGCGTCCCCTGGTAAAGCACATCGAAACAGCCCTTTGCGACCTTGCTCGCGCTCCAGCCCTCTTTGACGCCAAACCGCTCAACCGGAGTCCAACAACCCCGATCAAGCACGCGCTCTATCGCTGGATCGGCGCCGTTTACTATCAGCTGACCGGAACTGGGGATCGTTCGAATGAAATTATGAAATTGTGCCTCGATCGCATCAAGATCGACGAAGATATCAGCATGATCGAACTCTATATTATTCAAAATGGCGACCTTGGGCCGGTAATGCACCATCTTGGAGCGCTTGTCGAAGAAAGCCGTGTCGTATTCGTCGGCCTCGATCACGAAATGCCTTTTATTTCCTAACCTTGCGGATACTCCAAAATTCTGCGGAATCCCGCCAATCAAGAACCCGGGGGCGAGACCAGCGTCCTCGAGTATCCACGCCAGCATTGATGAAGTCGTTGTTTTTCCGTGGGTTCCTGCCACGGCGAGCACCCTCTTATCCGCCAAGATGGTGTCGGCGAGCCACTGGGGGCCGGAAATGTAATGGTCGCCTTGGTCGAGGATCGCTTCCATGAGGGAGTTGCCACGGCTCACTACATTGCCGATCACCCAAAGATCGGGCTTGAGGGCGAGCTGATCGGCGCCATAGCCCTCGAACAGCTCGATGCCTTGGGCGAGGAGCTGCATGCTCATCGGCGGATAAACATTGGCGTCGCATCCCGTGATGCGGTGGCCGGCCGCCTGCGCGATCGCGGCGATGCCCCCCATGAAGGTGCCGCAGATACCAAGGATGTGGATGTGCACGGGGCCCGGGGGAAAGCGCGCTGCGACAAGAGCGCGTCATTGAAAAGGGCACGATTCTAGCCTACTTCGCCGCGTTTTCCGGCTGCGGTATCATGGCCGAACCCGCCTGCTTTTTCTCCATGCCGAAAGACAGCAACCCAAGGCAGCAACTGATGCGCGCGCGCATCGCTGCTGCTGCCGCGCGCATGATGGCCGAGGATGGTATCGAGGATTTCGCCCATGCGAAGCGCAAAGCCGCACGCCAGCTGGGGGCCGAAGACACGCAATCGCTGCCGAAAAACGAGGAAGTCGAGGCTGAGCTGCGAGTCTACCAATCGCTTTACCAGGGCGAAGAACAGCGCGAGCGCATTCAATACCTGCGCGAGCGGGCGCTCGAGGCGATGCGTTTGCTGGAGCAGTTTCGCCCTTACCTCGCCGGCGCGGTGCTCAAGGGCACGGCCGGGCGGTACAGCGACATCGATTTGCAGCTATTCACCGATGACAGCAAATCGGTAGAGCTTTTTCTCCTGAACCGCAATATTCCTTACGATATTTCCGAACAGCGTCACTTTGCCGGAGACCAAGCGCGCGCCGTGTCAGTGTTGAAACTCGACTGGCAGGGCGTACCGGTCAATTTGGCGATCCACACTCTGAAGGACGAGCGCGGCACCTTGAAAACCACGTTCGCGGGGCGACCGATCGAGCGCGCTGGGATCCACGCGGTGACCCAGCTTGTGTTCCCGCAGGATAGCTAGCACCCGGGGGTGCGTGTCGGTCGCGGATTGCAGGTTTCTATCCGCAGATGGACTCAACGTCAAGCCGAGATTTTCATTGAACGGCGCCCAACATAATCGATCACCGTCGAACATGCATCGAAAGTTCTACATCGAGCCCAGATTGACCATAGGACCACCGGAGTCGTCGTGTGATTGTTGACACCTAGAGCTTGTGGTCCCAGGCTGCCCACGGCTCAGTTTAACTAAGCCTCTCATTTAGCTTGAAAATGCTGCAAATACTAGACAATTTGCCGCCAACTACGTCAAACTTCCTACCATGTCCAAACCGAAGCGTGCCTCCAAAGCACCCTCGAGAAGGCTCAAGAACATTCTCGTCCTACACGGCCCCAACCTTAATCTGCTGGGTACCCGTGAGCCGGGGACCTACGGGACGGAAAGCATCCAGAGCATCAACGAGCGGCTAAGCCGCATGGCCAAGCGCGAAGGGGCAACGCTGGAGGTCTTCCAGAGCAACCACGAAGGAGCCCTGATCGAGCGCGTACAAGGTGCGAAGCAGCAGCGCATTTCGTGGATCATCATCAACCCTGGGGGGTTGACCCATACCAGCGTGGCGCTTCGCGACGCCTTTGCCGCGGTAAAGATTCCCTTTATCGAAGTGCATCTGTCAAACATCTATTCCAGGGAGCCATTCCGGCGTCATTCTTACTTTTCCGACCTGGCGGTCGGCACGATCTGCGGGCTGGGCAGCCGAAGCTACGACCTTGCGCTGCAGTTCGCACTGCAATCAACCTGACCGGCTGTTGGAGATCTCCCCGATGTGCTTGAGACGACCCTCGCGCGACCAAGCGTGCGCGTCCAGGAGCGGAAGGAGGCCAGCATGGACTTGCGGAAGCTAAAAAAACTGATCGACCTTGTCGAGGAATCGGGGATAGCCGAGCTGGAAATCACCGAGGGCGAGGAAAAAGTCAAGATCGTCAAAAGCGGTTCAGGCAGAGGGGAAGCAGTCGCCCTTCCTGCCTCCGCTCCTGCCGCCAGCCCGCCCGCTGTTCAGGTGGTATCCGCAGCGCCGGGGGCTCCGGTCGCTGCGCCCGCTCCCGAAGTCCCGACATCGCTCGAAGGCCATATAGTCAAGTCGCCGATGGTCGGCACCTTTTACCGGGCGGGCTCCCCCGGCGCAAAGCCTTTCGTGGAGGTTGGTGATACGGTTGAGGCCGGGCAGACCATTTGCGTCATCGAGGCGATGAAGCTGATGAACGAAATCGAGGCCGACAAGAACGGCGTGATCAAGGCAATCATGGTTGAAAACGGTCAACCGGTCGAGTATGGCGAGTCCCTGATGATGATCGGGTAGCAGGTTATCGAAAAGAGGCAAAGGCGCCTTTTATATTCCCTATATCAGAGCCTGCCTAAAACCCTTTTTCTCCAAATCATGTTCGAGAAAGTTCTGATCGCCAACCGCGGCGAGATTGCCTTACGCATCCAGCGCGCCTGCCGCGACATGGGTATCAAGACCGTGGTCGTGCATTCCGAGGCGGATAGCGACGCCAAGTATGTGAAGCTTGCCGACGAGTCGGTATGCATCGGGCCGGCAGCCTCCAGTGCCAGTTATCTCAATATTCCAGCCATCATCAGCGCGGCGGAGGTCACCGACGCCGAAGCGATTCACCCGGGCTATGGATTTCTCTCCGAAAACCCCGACTTCGCCGAACGCGTGGACAAGAGCGGATTCACGTTTATCGGCCCCACGGCGGAGACCATCAAGCTGATGGGCGACAAGGTGAGCGCAAAACAGGTCATGGGCAAAGCCGGGGTGCCGTGCGTTCCCGGTTCCGATGGGTCGCTCCCGGATGCACCCGAGGAGGCCCTCAAGATCGCGAGAAAGATCGGTTACCCGGTCATCGTCAAATCGGCGGGCGGGGGCGGCGGACGCGGCATGCGTGTCGTGCACACCGAGGCGGCCCTCAAGAGCGCGATCAGCGTCACGCGGGCGGAAGCCGAGGCCGCATTCGGCAATCCCACCGTGTATCTGGAAAAGTATCTCGAGAACCCGCGCCACATCGAAGTGCAAGTGCTCGCCGACGGACACAAGAACGTGATCTATCTTGGCGAGCGGGATTGCTCCATGCAGCGACGGCATCAAAAGATCATGGAAGAGGCCCTCGCCCCCGACATTACTCCAAAACTTCGCACGCGCATCGGGGAGCGCTGCGTCGAGGCGTGCCGCAAGATTGGCTACCGCGGCGCCGGCACTTTCGAGTTCCTCTACGAGGAAGGCGAGTTCTACTTTATCGAGATGAACACCCGCATCCAGGTCGAGCATCCGGTGACCGAGATGATCACCGGCGTCGACATCGTTCAGGAGCAGATCCGCGTCGCGGCCGGGGAGCGACTTTCCGTGCGTCAGAAAGACATCGAATTCCGCGGCCATGCGATCGAGTGCCGCATCAACGCCGAGGATCCGTTTCGCTTCACCCCATCGCCGGGGCGCATCACTTCCTACCACCCGCCGGGGGGGCCGGGCATCCGGGTCGACACGCATATTTACCAGGGCTACGCCGTGCCCAGCAACTACGACTCGCTGATAGGCAAGGTCATCGCCTACGGGGCAAACCGCGATCAGGCGATTCGGCGCATGCGCATCGCGCTCTCGGAGATGGTGATAGAGGGCATCCAGACCAACATCCCGCTGCACCAGGAGCTCCTGCTCGACAACCACGTCATCAGGGGAGGGGTGAACATCCATTACCTTGAGCAGAAGCTCTCCCAGCAGAAGAAACGCGACGCCGCGAAGTAGGGATCGAGACGTGACGCTGACCGCGCTCGTGCTGGAACTCGATGCCGGGCGCGTCGAGCGCCTTTCCGACGCGCTGCTCGAGGTGGGAGCGCTGTCGGTCACCTTCGAAGATGCCCGCGCAGATACGGCCGCGGAGGCGCCCTGTGAGCCGGGCGAATCTGCAACATGGCTGCGGGTGAAACTCACGGCTTTGTGGCGGGCTCAAGACGACCCCGAAGAACGGCTCCTTCGCGTCTGCGAAACGGTAGGGCTGCCCGTCCCGCCTCACGAGCTGCGCGGCGTCCCCGACGAGGATTGGGTCACGAAATCGCGGGCACAGTTTGGGCCGATCCGCGTATCGGCGCGGCTATGGATAGTGCCTAGCTGGCACGTTCCGCCCGAACCGGACGCCATCAACCTCCTGCTCGATCCGGGGCTCGCGTTCGGCACCGGCGACCATCCAAGCACTCGCCTGTGCCTGCAGTGGCTCGATCGCACCATTGGGGGAGGCGAGGCCGTTCTCGACTACGGCTGCGGTTCCGGTATATTGGCTATCGCCGCGCTAAAGCTCGGAGCGCGCCAGGCAGTCGGCGTCGACATTGATCCCGACGCCGTAGCCGTCGCCCGCGCCAACGCGAGGCGCAACGGCGTAGAGGCCCGGTTTCTAGACGGGCTCGCGCCGCTTACGTTCACGGCAGATGTCGTGGTCGCCAATATCCTTGCGAATCCGTTGAAGGTGCTCGCTCCGCTGCTCGCATCGCGCATCAGGCACGGCGGGCGGCTCGCGCTCTCGGGGATTCTCCCGAACCAGGCGCGCGAGATCGAGAAGAGCTACGCCCCCTGGATCAAGTTCGCGCCACGCACCGAGTCCGAGGGCTGGGCGTTTCTCTCGGGGGTGCGACTATGAGCATCACGCGCTGTCCGGCCTGCGCCACCGCGTTTCGCGTTACAGAATCGCAACTGCGCGCGCGCGCGGGCCAAGTCCGCTGCGGACGCTGTGGTGCTCTGTTCGATGCGCTCGCCGCGCTGAGCCCGGGGCCGTCCGGCCGTGCTGCCCTGCCGGAGGTCGATGGTCTGCCCGCCTCCACGGCGCCCATGCTCTATACCGAGAAGGATGCGGCATTTGACTTCGGACCACGGCCGCACCGGCGTTCGAGCTGGCTGTGGTGGCTCGGGAGCGCGTTCCTTGTGCTTGCGCTCGCGGGACAAGGGGCCTATCGCTACCGCGGCGAGATCGCGGTGCTGCTGCCCGAAGCAAAGCCGCTCGTCCATCGCATCTGCGCCGAGCTCGGCTGCGATGTACCGCTCCCGCGGCGTGCGGAACTGCTCGGTATCGAGTCCTCCGACCTTCAGGCCGACAGCACCCTTCCCAGTGTGATGGTGCTGACCGCAACGCTCAGGAACCGGGCCGGTTTCATCCAGGCGTTTCCGGCTCTAGAGCTGACTCTCACCAATGCCCAGGACCAGACGGTCGCCCGGCGTGTGCTGATGCCTCGGGACTATGCCCCGCAGGGCGCGTGGCCGGAGCCCGGCTTTGCTGCTGGGGGCGAACTCCAGATCCGGGTCTATATCGAAGCGGCTGCGCTCAAGCCGACCGGCTATCGGCTCTATTTGTTTTATTTGTAGGAGCATCCGGCCGGGGGCTGCCGCCCGCTGCAAATTCCGCTATGCTTCGCGCTCCCAGCAGCACGTTTGCCAGGAAATCGACCGCAGATGAACGCGGAAACGCGCGGATAAAGAGACCCGCGAGATCTTCACACCGAGCTGTCCTGTCCGCGGACTTACGACTTCCGTCTTTCCACTTCTCTCTTTTTTATGTGCACCCTGATCTGCGGCTCGATCGCGTACGACAACATCATGGTATTCCGCGGCCGTTTCCGGGAGCACATCCTGCCCGACCAGATCCACATCCTGAACGTGTCCTTCCTCGTTCCCGAGCTGCGGCGAGAGTTCGGCGGTTGCGCCGGCAATATCGCCTACAACCTGAAGCTCCTCGGCGCCGATCCACTGATGATGGCCACCGTCGGCGACGACGCCCTGTTGTATTTCGAGCGGCTCGAGCGGCTCGGCATTGAGCAGGATTGCGTGCGACAGGTGCCCGATACGCTTACCGCCCAGGCGTTCATCACCACCGACCTGGACGACAACCAGATTACAGCCTTCCATCCCGGGGCGATGAATTACTCGCACCTAAACAAGATAACGGCGGAGCTCGGCGCGCACCTCGCGATCATTGCGCCCGACGGGCGCGAGGGCATGCTGCAACACGCGCGCGAGCTTGCAGAGCTCCGCATTCCATTCATGTTCGACCCGGGTCAGGGACTTCCGATGTTTTCGGGCGAAGAGTTGCTCACTTTCGTCGAGCAGGCGAGCTACCTCGCGGTCAACGACTACGAAGGCCGGTTCCTCGAGGAGCGCACCGGAAGCAAGCTCGAAGAGTTTGCGCATCGTCTCAAAGCGCTCATTCTTACCCGGGGCGCGGAAGGGTCTATCATCTACGTGGACGGTCAACGGATCGACATCCCGTGCGTTAAGGCGACCGAAGTGGTGGATCCCACCGGCTGCGGCGATGCGTATCGCGCCGGTCTTCTCTACGGCATCGCCGCGGGCTTCGACTGGGAAAAGACCGGCAGGCTCGCGGCCCTCATGGGAGCGATCAAGATCGCTTCGCGCGGGGGCCAGAACCATAAGGTAAGCCGCGACGAGATCGCGCGGCTGTTTCGCGAAAATTTCAAGTCCGACCTTTGAGGAGAACATAATGAAATGGGCAATCCTGGTGGCGACAGCAATCGCACTGCCTGTGGCTCTTGCCGGCTGCTACACCCCTTCGAGTTCCGGGGCCGTCTACACCGCGGGCCAGACCGGACGCGAGCAGTCGGTGCGAATGGGCGTGGTGGAATCGGTGCGCCCGGTCACGATCGAGGGAACGCGGGGCGAGATCGGCACGCTCGCGGGCGGAGCGGTGGGTGGCATCGCCGGCAGCGACGTCGGTGGCGGCAAGGGTTCGGGCGTCGGCGCGATCCTCGGCGCGGTGGTGGGCGGGGTGGCGGGCTCGACCATCGAGCGCGGCGTCACCCAGAAAAAGGGTGTCGAGATCACCGTGCGGCTGGACAACGGCGAGCTGCGCGCGATCGCCCAGGAAGCCGACGAGGAATTCCGTCCCGGGGAACGGGTGCGCCTCGTGACCGGAGGCGGCAAGACCCGCGTCACTCACTAGAGTTTTCAGTTTCGGTCCGAGAAGGGCGCAGTTCCTGCGCCCTTTTTGTTTGCCCCGGCGCGGCTCTTCGCCGCCAACCAGTAGAATGCCGCCTGGTCCGAGAGGAGAAATACACGATGGCGGCCAACCGCACTCCGGCTCCGCTGCGCCTGGTTCGCCTGGCGAGGCTTGCGCTGCACCTTGTGCGCGGTCTTGCCATCGCCTGGCTGCGTTACCCGAAACTCTCCGAGGCCGAGCAGAACGCGCAAAAGCGCCGCTGGTCGAGAACACTGCTCTCAATCCTGTCGGTGTCGGTGCGCGAGCAAAACGCACCGAAAAAGCTCCCCGAGCGCTGCATGCTCGCGCTCAATCACATTTCCTGGCTCGACATCTTCGTGATCGACGCGACCTTCCCCGCGACTTTCGTCGCCAAGTCGGAAGTCCGCAGCTGGCCGGTCGTGGGCTGGTTGTGCACGCTGGTTGGCACTTTGTACATAGAGCGCGGCAAGCGCTCCGCGGCGGTGCGCGCCCGCCAGGCAGTAGCTGGAGAACTCGAGCGCGGCGCGCTGGTCGCGGTTTGCCCCGAGGGAATCACGACCTCCGGGCGAAGCCTTGAGCGCTTTCACGCGGCGCTGTTCCAGCCGGCTCTCGACGCGGCGGCCACGCTGCAGCCCGTGGCGCTGCGCTATCTCGACAGCGCGGGCCGGCATACCGACGCCGCCGGCTACGTCGGCGAAACCTCGTTGCTTGAATCCGTCTGGGCGATCGTCTCGACCCGCCACATCGTAGCGGAACTCCATCTCCTCGCGCCGATTTCGGTGCGCGGCCAGACGCGGCGCTCCCTCGCAGAAAAGACCGAAGCCGCTATCGCCGCGGCGCTGGGCGTGCCTGCGCCGCAGAGGATTTCACGAGCGCGGCATTAGCCGCGCAGGGCACCTGATACAAACGCCTGTCTTCCAAACGAATTGCAGTGAGCTTCCCGCCCCAAACGCACCCTGAATCGAGCGCGAGGAGTTTGGGTGCGACGCGCAAACCGAGCGCCGACCAATGGCCGCAGATCACCGTGCGGTCCGCGCTTCTCCTGCCCGGCACGTCGAACCACGGCAGATGACCGGCGGGAGCCTCGGTCGTCTCGCCTTTGGTGTGGAACTCCATGACTCCGTCGGGCGTGCAGAAGCGCAAGCGGGTCATGGCGTTGACGATCACACGTAGGCGGTCGATCCCCCGTAAACTGTCGCTCCAACGGTCCGGGCGCGAGCCGTAGAGTTGCGCGAGGAATTCCCGGTGCCGGGGTCCGCGCAGTTCCGCCTCGACCTCGCTCGCGAGCGCTTGCGCCGTGGCGACGTCCCATTGCGGCAGCAGACCCGCGTGAACCAGTACGTGGTCCGCCTCGACGTGAATCATCGGCAGGCGCCGTAGCCAGTCGAGCAACTCGTCGCGATCGGGTGCCGCGAGCACCTCTGCGAGCGTGTCGTCTTCGCGTTCCTTGACAACTCCGTGAGCGAGCGCGAGCAGGTGCAAATCGTGATTGCCAAGCACGGTCCGCGAGCGCGTGCTCAGATCGCGTACGAAACGCAGAGTGGCAAGCGACGCCGGTCCGCGGTTGACGA
>Ga0209283_10000325_pt1 | contig 23995 bp, 19 predicted proteins | sample CZO8metaG_2_FD_188354 | JGI IMG/M metagenome (GOLD analysis project Ga0209283, IMG submission 188354) | Vadose zone soil microbial communities from the Eel River Critical Zone Observatory, Northern California, USA - CZOApr15con2H1.8 metaG... | ecosystem: Environmental > Terrestrial > Soil >...
AAGTTCACCGGCCCCGATGTGTTAAAGGCCATGCAGGGCCATGTGGTCGCCAGAGGCGAGGTGGTGGGCGTCTACGCGCTCAACCCCACAGTCGCGAAAAAGATCGGGGTGAAGTAGGGAACCACCCCCAGCTGACTTGGGTCAGATTTGTTGCACATCGCAAGCCGCTCACGCATTACCACCGGCGTCATCATGCCTCGTAAGTCTCTGCTTTCCCTGACGCTTGCGGAGTGTGCCCCGTAAGGGCATTCAGGCGGATGCTATCGGCTCAGCGTCGAGGCTAGGCGCATTGCGGATTGATCCTGGCTCGCTAGCTTCCTTTACGATTCCCGTGTCAGGTAGATCGAGGTGGGTGGTACACTTCGGGCCGGGCAACATTCTCGTCCAAAAATACCTCAATTAGGGCATTCGAGAGTAATTGCGTAGAGGTGATGTTGTTTGAAGAGCATCAGGGCTTGCTAGAAACCGCGGGCCCCTTGGTTGCAATCGCCGAGTAACATTGATTCTAACAAAAGGAAACCCACGCCTAACGCTTGGGCCTCGCAACACTATGGTTTCTTGGTTCGTCTCCGCCAGGACAGCGGCAATTTTTCCGGTCCTCTCCGGACGCTGGGGCCCATTCGTCCCTCGCCGCAGCGTCGCCCGACGGGTTCCACACGACGGACGTTGCGTGGGTCGCCGTCCCTTGCGTGTCCATGGGAACGACGTGCGGTGTGCAGGATATAGCACGCACCACGAGAACAAGCCAAAACGTCCGGGTGTGCACACAATAGGGCGATTAGTGCCACAGTCATTCTAGCCTTGGGGGAGGTTTTGCCATGATGCGGAATTGCTCTCTCGCACTGTGTGTGGTTCTTGTCATCACTGCCTTTCTCGTTAGTGCCGGACCAGGCCGCGCTGGCGACGCGGACAGCGTCAAGAACTTCGGGCTGAAAGCCGTAATCAAGTTGCCCAACAGCGAAAAAGTGCAAAGGTTCGATATCAGCTGGGTCGATGAACCGTCCCAGACCTACTACCTAGCCGATCGGACCAACAAGCAGATCGACGTCATCGATGCGCGAACTGACACTTTCGTCCAGACGCTGGCCCACGGTCACTTTGTCGGCTTCTCGGGGAACAATGACACCTCGGGTCCCAACGGGATCCTCGTCATCCACAGCCTCCATGAGCTGTGGGTGGGTGACGGGCCGAGTAACAATCCAGTGTGCTCCGCCCCGCCGTGCAGCACCGTTAAGGTCATCGACCTCAAGGCCACTCCACCTGAGATTGTGGCCACCATCTCCACGGGCGGCCAGGCGCGCGCCGACGAGATGGCTTTTGATCCGGATGATCACATCCTGGTGGTGGCAAACGACGCCGACACCCCCCCTTACCTGACCTTCATCTCGACCGACACCCGTACGGTCCTCGGGACGCTCGTGTTTGCCGATGCGGACAACGGTCTGGAGCAGTCGGTCTGGGATCCGGCGACCCGCCGGTTCTACTTAAACGTTCCCAACACCGGTGGCGATAGCTACATTGCGCAGATCGATCCCCGGACGAGGACAGTCACGAATAAGCTCCATATCGGCACCTGTGAGGGCGGGGGCCTGGCTCTCACACCTCACCAGCACCTCATCGTCGGGTGCCAGACGCAGGAAACGCTGGTCGTGAATGCGCGGACGGGCGCGATCGTGGCTTCGACCACGCTGGTGGGTGGCTCCGACCAGGTCTGGTTCAACCCGGGTGATGGCAATTACTATCTGGCCGCGCGAAACAATACGCCGGGGCCGGTCCTGGGCATTATCGACGCCGCGACGAATATGCTGCTCGGCACCGTCCCCACGGGGTCGCACGGCGTTCACTCGGTCGCGGCGAATCGAGCAAATAACCATGTCTTCGTGCCGCTGCCGCCGGGCAGCACCACCGGCAGCTTCAGCTGCCCGAACGGCTGTATCGGCGTCTACTTCAGTGATGGGGATTGAAGACTGAGTTACTGGCTCACCGCGGCGTGAGGGACGCCCGAACGTCTCTCATTGGCAGACCTGCGTGATCTCGGCCCAGGGATAGTACGACAACAGAGGAACAGATCGGCGGGTCCTTCGCCCGTCACCTGATAGGTGGATCTGATTCGGCGCCACCAGGGCCCGGTGGCGCCGATCCGCGACACAAGCTATCCGCCGAACGCCTGCGGCTGATTCCGTCTGTCAGTCGGCTACGGTACAGCCACCGTGGCCACCACCTGTTGCTGCCGGTTTTCCGGGTTAGTGCCATCGTTATAGGTGCTAGTGAAGGTCGAGTAGTCGATGTAGTTACCGTGCTCGCCCGGGCCGATGTCGTTGCCGAAGTAGTCGCCGATGAAAGTGTAGCCGTTGTTGAAAGCATTCGCGGGGTGCGGGGCGTTGAGCTGGGGATCCCAGGTGTGCGCCGTGAGCCGGATGTTGTGGCCCTTCGGGTTGAGCATAGGGCCATAGAACTGGATGCTGGCGTTGACGCAGTAGTTGGTCGCGCCGTAGGGCGGCAGGGCTCCGCTGTAGTGCGGGTTCACCTGATCCCGCGCCAGCCCCGCGTTGGCCGCCTCTAGCGTTCCGGCGACCGGGCAGGCGAGACGCCGGTCGTAGAAGTTGACGCTCACCGTCCCGTTCGCGGCGACTGCCAGGTTCGGCTGGAACTCGTCCACCGGACTCAGGTTGTCGTTGACCTGGATCGGGCTCGACCAGGTCGCGCCCCCGTCGTAGGAGGCTGTCAGCAGCACGTTGTCGACACCCGCGCTGAAGTCCTCGTAGGCCACGTACAGCGGGTAGAAGCCTTGGGTGTCGAGCTGATTTCCGACAGCGAACGTATTCTCAATCCCATCCCGGAAGGTAGTGTTGGGATAGATCAACGGCGGCGGCGTCGCGCTGGCGACCGCCGTCCCGACCACCGACCAGGTCACACCCCCGTCGGTCGACTTGTCGACGAAGATCGAGACGCAGCAGAAGCCCTTTTTGGGGTTGAAGTTGGTAAGGGTGGTGTAGACGGCGCCGGTCGGGTCCACGTGCGGCAGTAGGTAGGTCACGCCCTGGGGGTGATGCGGAGTCACAGGCAGCACCTGCGGCGGCGACCAGTCGGTGTGGGTCCCGTCTGCGTTCGCGTCCGCGAACGACACGTAGGGCACCGGTGTCAGGGTGTGGAAGTCGACCCACATCGCGTAGACCCGGTTGTAGTGCGGGCTATGCGGGTTGGTGTCGATCGTGATCCACTGTTTGTCCGGTTCGTTGCCCTTGCTGTCATAGGTCGCCACGTAGTCCGGATGGCCGTCGTGGGTGGTGATCCACTGGCTGGCTGTGGAGGAACCATGGGGCCGGACCGCGATCGAGATCACCTCGGCCGGAACGACCGGGTTGGGCTCCTGGACCGTACCCACGGTGAAGTTGTGTGACCCATCGCTGTTGTAGAAGAACTGGTAGGGCAGGATGAGCTCGTAGAAGTTGCCAAACCCGTCGAAGGCTCCGACCGGGTCGGTGTTGTCGGTCCAGCCCTCGTAGCCGGGGATGTGTCCCTGGATCGGCCATGTCATGCCGCCGTCGAAGGACTCGTAAAAGCCGAGGACGTGGTTGTAGCCCTCGGGGCTCACGATCCACTTGACCGAGCCGATCAGGTGCTTCGGGTTTGTCGGGTCGACCCGGATGTCCGATTCGGAGTGGTCCTTGACCAGTTTGGGGCTGGGGGCAGGGTAACCGGGATTGCTGCCGACCTGCGTCGGATAGGGACCGCCAGCCCCCGTGTCCTCGCCGGTCGTGGCACGAGAGCACAGCGACTCACCGCTGTACCCGTCGTTTGGTCCGTTGTTGACCAAGTATTCCACCTCGGGGCGGTAGCAGCTGACCTGCCCCGTCGTTGCGTCGACGTTCGTGACGTGGTTGGCCGCGAAGCTATCTGCGTAGGTGGTGTCGCTCTGCGTCCCCTGCGGAATGTTGCCCACCCCCGGATCCAGGCTGGCCGAGGCGGGCCAGGCTCCGGAGGAGAGCGCTACGAAGACGGGAATCATCAGCGAGACAAGGCGTCGCGTTCTCATCTGCAATCCCCTTTCTTCACTCGATGTACTTTCTTTCATGTGACCGGCTAACCTCTGCCATCTAGCAAGAATCTTCGGGCAGGTCAACAGAATAGACTTTCGGTCAACCTGACTCCCCCAGTGGCGTTCATTTCAGAAGAGCATGACGAGTCAAAGGAAGACCGTGGAGCAGCCGCCGTGCCCTCGGTCAGTTTGGACGCTCGGCTCTATATGTGGATTGGCAATAGGGGTGTTTAGCTCACCGGGGACTATAACTCCTTCGGGAAGGAGCTCCGGGACGCCCTTTTTACTGGCAGATCTGCGTGATCTCGGTCCAGGGGTAGTCCGGCAACAGAGGGATGGGTTGGGCCGGGGTCGATGCAACGAGGCGGCTCACGGCGGCGATGCGCTCCTCAAGTGGGGGATGGGTCGACAGGTAGGCGGGGAGCTGAATCGCGGACGACTGCTTGATCTTCTCGAAGAACTGCTGCAAGCCGCGCGGATCGACGTGGGAGGTCGCCAGCAGGCCGACCGCGTCGTGATCCGCGAGCATCTCATCGGCACGCCGGTAGCGCAAGCCGCCCAGACTGCGGGCCGCGTCCAGCGTGGACCGCAGCCCGCGGAGATCGCCGGCTGCCAGGCTCACCAGCGCTTGCAGAGAGAGTTCGCGGACCAGCAGCTTCGTGCCATGGCGGTGCACGACGTGTTGAATTTCGTGGGCCATGACGCCTGCGACTTCTTCCGGACGATCGCTCACACGGAGCAGACCCCGGGTCACCACGACGAAGCCGCCCGGCGCCGCAAACGCATTTGGGGTTTCGTCCGTGGTGACAATCAGGGTGTACCGGTAGGCTGCGGACGGTCCTGACGCCGTCAATCTCCCGAGGATGTCTTTCAGGGCGGCATACTGCGCTGGCCGCGAGCACCGCCGCTCCAGGGGGGCGACGGTATCGGTGACGGTGGCGCCCAGTTGTTCCTCCCACGCCACCGGAAGACGTGCGGCCACGGCATCGGCTAGCGCCGGAATCCCCCAGGCATACAGGAGCCACCACACGACGACGATCGCAACCACCGTCCCCACCGTCGCGACCGTCCACACAGTCCGTCGGGTAGGGACGTGGACCCGCATGGCACGCGGGGGCGCGATTTCCCGAATCGCGGCGAGAATCGCCCCATCAGAGACGATTAGTACTTCCGCGGGATCGCTGCCGTGCTCGAAGCGAATCGGCTCGCCGGGGTGGTTGCCCTGAGTCTGACGGATATCGGCGAATCGCCACCAGCGTGAGGCTCCCTCGCGGGGGATGAGTGTGAGACCCTCGCGCTGCAGATGGACCACGACGGGGGTGCGTTGCGCTGTCCGGCCGTCGTAGTACCAGCCGCTCCACTCTCGGTTAGGATCCGCTGCCATGGGATCGGTCTAGAAGGGTAAATCGAAACCGGCAAAATCGATATTCAGCATTCCTGCCAAACTCTCCGCCCCCGCCCCGGCCTGCTGCGCTTCTTGCACAACGCTCGATAGATCCAACGATCCGATCAGTGTGATGTTGGCTAAGTTGAATCGAACATTTCGGGCGAGCACCCAGGGGATCGCGATTCCCAGGGTAACGATGATTAAGAGGAGGTTGCTGACCCACAGCCACAGGAGCTTGCCGGCGGTAACCGTAGACCGAAATCGCGCTGCCTGGAACGACGTATGACTCCAGTAGTATCGGTGGCGGTACGCCAGATACCAGAACACCACCACGACCGCAACGAGAATGGCAACTGCAAACCCCGGGAGGGCTGCGACTACCAACTGGGTGATCGCGTCCGGCCGCTCAGAGAGGCGGGAGAATCGGAACTGGCCCACCGTCGCCACCGCGACAACCGCCGCGACGCCGAACGCTGCCCCCGCCACCACCAAAGAAAGAAGAAGCCGCCCGAACAGGTCGCGGCCCTTTCCGTCAAACGCGAACCGCGCGTTGCCGAAGTATGTGTTTTCGGAAAAGAACTTCCGCTGCTGCGTCTGAAAGAAGGGCGCGTACAAACCGAACGTGAGACCCATGAAGAGCGCGCCGCGCAGGAAGAGCTTAAGGAAGTCGCGCACCCGCCCCCGAAAGGAAAATCGAATCCCTCGCCAGGACAACCGGCTGAAGCGATATCGACGCATTCCTACCAGGGCCAGCGGGACCAGGAAAAGGTAGACGAGGAGCCCCGCCGCATTGGACGCGAGTTGGGACGCGATGTTTTTCCAGACGACCGGGGCAACCGAGATCAGAAAGAAGACCGGAGCCAGCACCGCGAACACCTTCAGGGCCCCAATGAAGAGTTCTTTACCCGTTCCATGCCAGGCGAACCGGTCGCCTTGAAACTCGCATTGGCTGACCACGTATGTGCGGAGGCGATTTTTCCCCCACAAGTAGTAAATGCCTAACGTGACGAGAGTGAGGAGGATGTTGCGGAGGTAGATGCCGAACAGCCCGCCCCCGCTGCCGTAGAACGACGCTTGGTGCGGGGTGAGTGCGACGATCCGGCCGGTGCTCGCTTCAAACGAGGCCAAGGACCCCCCCAGACTCCTCAGCGTAAAACGTTAGGTACAAGTTGACCAAGCTGCGGTATTTCCCCTGCCCCATGCGGCTGCCCAGGGGAATGGCGAGCTGGCAGCACCCCGGTCGTGGCCTCGACGCGTTGACGTTAAGGAACCGACGAAGTGTCCGAAGCCTTCCCACGGTCTTCAGGAGGTCGTCAATCGGAAATCCGGGATCAAGTCTGACGAGAACCCGTGGCGGGCAAGGAAATCAATGTGCACTTTAATTCGGAAACCCCCGCGGAAACGATGAGTCAATGGAGTTGTACCGCGGTCCGGTGAGCCCCCCGCCACTAGACCGTATTTTCGTCCTTGGGCAAGGATGCTCATGCCGTTCAAGTCAGGGACCATAGGAATCCTCTCACTTTATGGTGTTCCGGGTGAAAGAGCTTGACGGCAAGATCGCCCTCGGGCTCACGGCCCGCACTGATGGTGGAAGTACTCGCTCCTGCACCGATCGGCCGAGGAGTCCAGGTAGAGCATGTGAGAATGCGACGAGATCCTAAGGGGAGAACCACCAGAGATGAAAGCACCACGCCGCCCTGACAACCAAGAACGCTTCCGAGCCCTGTTCATGAGAAGCCCTCTCCCGATGTGGGTCTACGATTTGGACACGCTCCGATTCCTCGAGGTCAACGACGCGGCTGTCGCGCGCTATGGCTACACACACGGGGAGTTTCTGCGCATGCGGATCGCTGATATCGACGTATCGGAAGATGGTTCGCAGATGAAGAAGGATGTGAAGAAAAGTGGATCGGATCTGCAGGAGTCGACTACGCTGCGGCATCGTCTGAAAGACGGGCACCTCATCAATACACGGATCACCTCCCACACGTTGAACCATGGGGGACGCCGGGCCGCCCTGGTTGTGGCCGAGGAACTCGAGGAATGGCAGCGGTTCTTCACCCTGTCATTAGACCTGCTGTGCATCGCGAGGTTCGACGGGTACTTCATCCACCTAAACCCGGCGTGGGAACGCACGCTCGGTTTCACCGTCGAGGAACTCAAAGCCAAGCCGTTCGTCGAATTTGTGCACCCTGAGGATCGGGAAGGGACGATCGCCGAAGCGCAGAGGCTCATGGAGGGGGCGGAAACCGTCACCTTTCAGAATCGCTATGCATGCAAGGACGGCACGTACAAGTGGCTCTTGTGGAGTACGGCGGTGTCAGTGGACGAGCAATTGTATTACGCGGTTGCCCGAGACATTACTGAGCACAAGCGGGCCGAGGAGGCCATCGTGCAGGCCAAGGAAGAGGCTGAGCAAGCCAACCGGGCCAAGAGCGAGTTCCTCTCCCGCATGAGCCACGAGCTGCGCACCCCTCTGAACGCGATCATCGGGTTCTCGGATCTCCTCCTCGAACGCGTTGTCGGAGACCTCACAGACAAACAAAGCGAGTTTCTGGGAGATATCCGGGACAGCGGGATGCATCTGCTCACGTTGATCAATGACATCCTGGACCTCTCCAAAATTGAAGCCGGTCGAATGGAGTTGTCCATCGCCGAGACCGATCTCATGGAAGTCGTACAGGCCGCCTTGATGACCTTGCGCCCGTTGTTCGAGCAGAAACGCCTGCGGGTGTCCACTGTGCTGGATCCCCGCGTGACCGTTCTGCGGGCCGACAAGGTCAGGCTCAAACAGATTCTCTACAACCTTCTTTCGAATGCCGCCAAGTTCACCCCCGAAGAAGGACAGGTCCGGGTCGAGGGCAACCGAGTGAACGGGGAGGTCGAGCTCACGGTGGTGGACACCGGGCCGGGGATTGCCCCCGAAGATCAGCGCAAACTCTTTCGCGAGTTCACCCAGCTGCAGGCCGGGCAGCAGACCGCCACTGGCACAGGACTGGGCCTCGCGCTTGTGAGACGCTTGGTCGAGCTGCACGGCGGGCGAGTGTGGGTAGAATCGGAGGTTGGCAAAGGGAGCCGATTCATCGTCCGACTGCCACTGACCGAGGCGCCCGCGCCGCTCCCCACAGGATCGCCACCCGTCCTGGTCGTGGACGATGATCCAGCGATGCGACGGCTGCTTTCGTTCTACTTGACCGAGGCGGGGTATCGCCCCGAAGTGACTGGTGATGGCCTGGGTGTAGTCGACAAGGTCAAGGCGATGCAGCCCATGGTGATCTGTCTGGACATCCGGCTGCCAGGGGTCAAGGACTGGGAGGTCCTGCGCCGCCTGAAGGAGGATCCCGCAACCGCGCCGATTCCCATCGTCGTCACCACAGTGCTGGATGACGCGCAGCACGCCTTTGGGCTGGGTGCAGCAAACTTTCTGGTAAAGCCGATTCGTCGTGAGGACCTTCTCGACGCAGTGGCAAAAGCGATCCGGACACTGCCCGGGGTAACACCCACGGTGCTGATCGTGGACGACGATCCGCGCGTGCTTGCCATGCTCCCGCCCATGCTGCAGCAGGTTGGATACCAGACACTCACGGCCTCGGGGGGTCGGGAGGGCATCGCGCTGGCGCAAGAGCGCCTTCCCCACCTGGTAGTCCTGGATCTCATGATGCCAGAAGTCAGTGGGTTCGATGTGATCGACGCGTTGCGATCCGATGTCCGGACCCGGGGAATGGCCATTCTGGTCCTGACCGCGAAAGATCTGACGACCGAAGAACGGGCCTTCCTGGCGCAGCGGGTCCAACACGTGACGGTGAAAGGTCCCGCGGCCCCGCAGGCTGTCATTCGGGAGATTGACCGAGTCCTCAGGTCGGGACGGGGGGGCGCGTGAAGTCCAGCATCCTCGTCGTCGATGATCACGAACTCAATCTCAAACTCGCACGGGAGATCCTCACCGCGCGCGGGTACGAGGTTGTGGTGGCGGCGCGCGGAGAAGAGGCCGTCAAGGTGGCGCGCGACCGGCGTTTTGCATTGGTCTTGCTGGATATGCAGCTGCCTGACATGGATGGGTTGGAGGTTCTCGGCCGCCTGCGTAACCTGCCCGAGACCAAGCATCTCACTATCGTCGCGCTGACCGCTCAAGCGATGGCTGGAGATCGCGAACGTTTCCTGGCCGCTGGCTGTGACGGCTACATCCAGAAGCCCATCTCGCTCCGAACCTTTTCGCAGCAGGTCGAACAATACCTGGCGCGGTCAAGCGCGGGGGCGACGAGCGATGAACGGGTCTGATCTGGTGCTGGTCGTGGATGACGAGGCGGTCAATCGCAAGCTCGCGCAGGAATTGCTGACCAGCCGAGGCTATCAGGTCGCGGTGGCCAGCGATGGAGAAGAGGCGGTCAGCAAGGTACGGACCATTCGACCTGATCTGATCCTGCTCGACGTCATGATGCCGCGCCTTGATGGGCTCCAAACATGCCGGATCCTCAAGCAAGACGACGAAACGAGGTTGATCCCAGTCGTCCTCCTCACCGCGCTTTCGTCCATGGAGGATCGGGTTGCCGGCATCGAGGTCGGCGCCGACGACTTTCTCACAAAACCCTTCAACAAGGTCGAATTGCTCGCCCGGGTTCGCTCGCTGATCCGCGTGAAGCACCTCAACGATCAGCTCGAGCGAACGGAGAATATACTCTTTGCGCTAGCGGTGGCGGTTGAAGCTAAGGACCCCTATACAGAAGGCCACCTCCACAGGCTCGAGGAGTACGCTTCGCGCATTTCAAGTGCACTCGCCCTGCCAGCGCATGCGAAGCGGGTCAACGAGTACGGCGCCCTCCTACATGACATCGGGAAAATTGGCATCCCGGAAGCGATCCTCAACAAGCCCGGGAAGTTGACGCCCGAAGAGTTTACGATCATCAAGCAGCACCCCGAGATTGGTGAGCGGATCTGCCGTCCCCTCCGCTTTGGCGCCGAGATCAGCCCGATCGTCCGCGGGCATCATGAACGGTGGGATGGAGGCGGCTACCCCGATGGACTAGCCGGGGAGGCGATTCCGCTCGGCGCGCGCATTGTGGCGGTCGCGGACGCGTTCGATGCGATGACGACGGATCGTCCATACCGGAAGGCTCTCGCGCTCGAAAAAGCCTGGAAGATCTTGCGGGAGGGGGCCGGGACGCAGTGGGACGCGGCTGTGGTTGACGCTTTTGCCTCGGTTCCGGCGGGGCGAGTCGGAGTCACGGATAGTGCCGCACACGCTACGGGCGTCCTCCATCGAGGACAGGTCCACCCACCGCATTGACCATCGGCCGGCAAAAACACCCCACTCAAAAGCTCACCCCGTGTTTAGCCTTCTGGAGAGACCAAGGTTGCTGGTTCCAGATTGCTGGGAGGGCACGTTCGGAGAGTTTGGCGCCGGGGTGCCCGTCACGAGCGTTAACTAATTGCCTTTTGGCGAGGACTGCGGTCGCCTAGCACCCCTGCCGTGGCTCCTACGCTTGCTCTCGCCTCATTGCGAGATGGATCGCCACAGACGATCCACCGTACCTGGAAGGATGAAGTACACGGGAACAATCGCGTAGACGACCAGAGGCATCCACGCATTCACGAAGCTGAGCGGGATGGCAAGCGCATACGCGATGGGCGCCAGTGCGACGCGCCGACGCGTGGCGGCGACGACGGCATCGGGCAAGTCAGAGGCGACGAGCCGTCGGCCCGAAGTCGCGTATATCCAATGCCAGAGGAGGATCAACCCGCACAAGCCGACGTTGATTGAATACACGATCATCGCAGTCCGTTTCGTAGGATGGTCGCCGAGCAGCGCCGTTGAGAAGGGGATCAGGGTGATGAAGAACATAAACAGCATATTGATCCAGAGAAAAGGGCGATCCGTGCGGCGGATGTAGACGTATTGATTGTGGTGGCCGATCCAACTCATGCCCAGTATGACGAAACTCAAGAAGATGCTCCCGAGCTTGGGCAGAATCTGCAAAAGTTGATGGACGAGTTCGCGCTCCGTAACGCCTGCGTTGGCGGGTATTCGAAGCTCTAACACAAGCAAAGTCATGGCGATGGCAAAGACGCCATCGACCAGCGTCTCAAGGCGAGTCTTCGGTAGACCTCCGACTAGATTTTCGCCCGTGGCCATGCGATCATGCGCGTTATTCGTTTCAGCCGGGGACACTCCATCACGGCTTCGGCTGAACGGCCCAACGTCCTCCGTAATGTGCTGGCGAAGAACGCGAGCCACTTCGGTGGCGAGCGTACGGATCAACGGCTGTCGTCTTGTGCTGAGCTACCGCGATACCGAGACAAGTGGAAGGCGCGGGACCAAGCGTCAATGGTAGGCCCCACGGGGAACAAATCTGGCCCTGCCCGTCGTTCACGAAACCATGCAGATCGGCGTTGACAGCTTCGCGGCGGCCATAGGGGACACCAGCCTGGTGGCCAGCCCCTCGGAACGGCTGCGCGACCTCCTGGAGGAGATCGCGTACGCGGACGAGGTCGGCCTCGACGTCTTCGGGGTCGGCGAGCACCATCGCAAGGAGTTTCTCGACTCGGCACCTGCGGTGATCCTGGCGGCCGCGGCGGCGCGAACGCAACGGATCCGCCTGACCAGCGCCGTGACGGTCCTCAGCGCCGCCGACCCCGTGCGCGTGTTCCAGAGCTTCGCGACGCTCGACCTGCTTTCGCAGGGCCGCGCGGAGATGATCGTCGGCCGCGGCTCGTTCATCGAGGCCTTCCCGCTCTTCGGCCACAAGCTGGAGGACTACGACTCGCTCTTCGCGGAAAAGCTCGACTTGCTGCTGAAGATCCGCGACAACGAGTTCGTGCATTGGTCGGGGGAGCATCGGCCCGCGCTGACCGGACAGGGCGTCTACCCGAGGCCGCTCCAGGATCCCCTTCCGATCTGGCTCGGTGTCGGCGGGACCCCTGGATCCTTCGCTCGTGCGGGCGTGCTCGGCCTTCCATTGATGGTCGCGATCATCGGCGGCGAAACGCGGCGCTTCCGGCCGCTCGTCGATCTCTACCGCGAGGCCGGACGCCGCGCCGGCTTCGGGGCCGACGGATTGAAGGTGGGCGTGCACGCCCTGGGCTACCTCGCGCCGACATCTAAGGAGGCCGCCGACGACTTCTTTCCGGGCTACGCCCGCGTGTTCGGCACGATCGGGAAGGAACGGGGGTGGTCCCCGCCCAGTCGTGCGCAGTTCGACGCGCAGCTGACGCCCGAGGGCGCGCTGCTGATCGGCACACCGGACGAGGTCATCGCGAAGGTCCTCCGACACGGCGAGGCTCTGGGTGGGATCTCGCGCATCACGTTCATGATGAATGCCGCGACGCTGCCGCACGCGAAGCTGATGCGAGCCATCGACCTGCTCGGCAGCGAGGTCGCCCCCGCTCTGCGCAAGGAATCCGCCTCGCGCGTCGCCTAGCTCCGGGGTGTCAATGGCACCGGCCTTACCCCATCGATCTCCGTGAGCCGCTGCCGTCCCGCCGCCCTCGTTGCCGTCATCGCCGTGACTTCACCTCCAAAAGCTAGCATACGTGCTTGCTGCGGTCCTTACCGGCGCGCACGAACAGGCCGCAGTCGACGTCACGTCGCTGACAGTCGCAGTGAAGTGCTGCAGCCACCAACGATAGGTGGCGATAGTAGCCGACGTGCAACCAGCGACTTGCTTGGTGAGTAGAAATGCCTCGACTGTCTCTTGAAGCTGGTGAGCGTTGGTTTTTTCGCCGGGTTTTGGAGAGGTTGAAATCGTGAAACCCCGCACTGGGTGCGGAGTGGCGCGCCCCGAGAGGACTTGAACCTCCGACCTTTGGCTGGCAGACGTTCAGTTTGACCCTCCAAACCCGGCGTCCGATGCGGGTTCCAGCGGGGTGAGCGTTGGCTTTCTACTGAGCCGATCCATCACGTTTGACCTCCTGTTGCTTTAGATTTTCGACCCACTGACTTCATCAGGTTTCGAATCGGCTACGTGAGCCCGGGTCAGCCTGCCGCAAAATTGGCAGGGCCCGCACGATGCGATTGTAGGTCTCTTCGTCAGTCACGAGCGTCGGAGTCGTGAGCGAGCCATGCGACGTGTTCGGTGGCATCCACCGGCATCTCTTGTCAACGAACCGCACCTTGCCACTCATCTCGGTATTGCCCCATCCTTGGTCGAGCTCGTGCCTGCCGGGACCAGCCGGCGTTCGGCTCAACACGCGCTGTACGAGCCGGCTGGTGTTTTCCTACCCGAATCCCGTCGTCCCGACGAGGGCTCCCGCTACTTTCCGCAGCTCGACCAGTTCGTCTTGGGCCAGCGGTCGTAGCGGCGCACGGACGTAGGGACCGATTACCCCCCGCAGGTGCAGGACGGCCTTGATCCGCGGGATGTCGCTGCCGTTACGCACCGCGTGACAGACCGCCGCCACCTGTCGGTACGCTGCCGCGACCTGCGGCCAGGGCACAGCAGCGCCTGAGGCCACTGCCTTCCACATCGCGACGTACGGCTCCGGGATCGCGGCAGCCGGTCCTGAGACCATACCCGCCCATCCCATCGCCAGGACCTCCAAGACTAGTAAGTCGGCGCCAACGATGAGGTGGAATCCGGAGCCTCCCGCCTCTGCAAGCTGGAGGAGCCCGTACGCATCCCCCGTGCTGTCCTTCATCCCGGTCAGGCCGGCACGATCCCGCAGGATTCTGGCGACTGCCGGGGTGACCGTGTTCCCGGTTAGGGCCGGGATATTGTAGGCCAGCACGGGATGGTCTGGCACGGCGGCGCTGACAGCCACGTAGTGCGCGATCAATTCCTCATCGCGGTAGCGGAAGTAGTATGGGGTGACGACGGCGAGAGCATCGGCACCAGCGTCGACGCAGCGCTTGGCCAGATCCACTGTGGCGGCAGTCGTCACCGCGCCTGCATGCGCAATAACCGGCACGCGGCCCCGGGCGGCACCGACCGCCGCTCGTGTGGTCTCAACGCGTTCGCGCTCATCGAGGAGCGGACCCTCGCCGGTTGTGCCGCAGACGAATAGAGCGTTGACATCCTTGCCAATCAGCCACTCGGTGAGACGAGCCGTTCCGCCGAGGTCGATAGCACCCGATGCCTGCATCGGCGTTGGCATCGCGACGATCACGCCCCTCAGGCGCTGTGTGGTCTCGGATTTCGAAGCCACGTCCGTCCTCCATTCTCAGATCGGCGTCGACGACTGTCCGGCTCGTCCTGTCAGGGTTCGATTACCACGTGGCGGATCTCCCGGCGCAGCCGCGTATACGCGATGTGTACACGTCCCTCCCCATTCAGCACCACAGCCGGATACGAATGCTCGCCGGGCCCGGGCTCAAGGATGAGAATATTGCGCCACGATTTGCCGGCATCAGCACTCTCCGCGACGCACAGGGGGTATCGTAGGTCCCACTGCATGGGGTCCCGCCCGCGATCCGTATCGTTGTAACATAGCCAGACGCGGCCATTGCGGAGTTTCACCATGTCGATGCCCGCATTCGGATTGCGCAACGACGTGGCCTGTGCCCTCTGCCAGCTCTCGCCACCGTCGAAGCTTTCGGCCCGCCAGATCCGGCCAGCCTTCGTGCGCATCAGCATCAACAGGTGGTTTCGCGCCACCTCGATCACGGTCCCCTGAATCATCGGCACGCCGGTGCTTACGCCGATGGCCAGCGCATCGAAGCGCCAATGCGCTCCACGCCTGGACAGGTCGAGCCACGCACACCCTGCCTGCCAGAGGACCTCATCATACACAGGCAGCAGCAATCTGTTTCCAACGCGCAGCGGCTTGTTCTTCGTGAGTACGCCGGCGCGATCGAGGAGCACCATCTCCGGCCCCCACGTCCGCCCGCCGTCCGGTGACAGACGCGCGCAGGGGCGACCGTCGGTGCACCACTCCCCCCGCACGCGAAAATACACGAGCCAAAGTTCGCCCGGGGCGCCCTCGAAGAGCACGGGATTGCCGCAGGGCCGGCCGTCAGGCGGCACGACAAGTTGCGGCGACGCCCAGGCCCGGGCCCCCGCGGCCAGCCGTGCAATGTAGATGCCGGAGTCAGGACGTCCCTCCTCTGTGCCGCCGAACCACGCCCCCAGCACACCGCCTCCGGGCTGCGGAAGCAGTGTGGGGCCGTGGCAGAAGGCCGTCGGCAGCGGATTGGTGGCTGCGTATTGGGCGACAATCCGCATCGGTCACCCTCGCGCCGGGCGTATCAACCCTTCAGGCCAGTCGTCGCGATCCCACGGACAAAATAACGCTGCAGGAGAAGGAAGATGAGCAGCGCAGGCAGCGTCGCCATTGTCGCTGAGGCCAGCGCTGGACCATAGGCGGGGGCCGAGCCGCTGGTCCCAGCGTGCGAACCCATGTACTGCGCTATGCCTACCGGTAGCGTCCGTACACGGTCCGAGTTGATGGCGATGAGCGGCCATAGGAGGCTATTCCAGGAGGACACGAACGTCAGCGCCGCGACTGCTCCCAGGGCTGGCGCGGCCATGGGCATGACTACTGACCACCAAATGCGCCCTTCCCCCGCCCCGTCGATCCGTGCGGCCTCCTCCAGTTCCATCGGAAACCCCAAGAAGAACTGTCGCATCAGTAACACGCCTGTGATGTTCGCGGTCGTGGGGAGGATGAGGGCTGCGAAGCTGTCCAGGAGGTGGACCTCCGCGAACAAGAGGAAAAGGGGAATCACCGTCGCCTGGATCGGGACGAGAAGCATCGAAATGATGAGTGCAAACAGGACGTTGCTAGTCCGCGAGCGCAGGCGGGCCAGTGCATACCCCGCCAGCGCGTCGATCAGCACCACCGAGCCTGTGGCCGCGATCGCCACGACGATGCTGTTCAGCGTCCAGCGGCCGAAAGCAAACCGCCGGAGTACCGAGGTGTAGTTTTCGAGTGTGGGGGTCAGCGGGAGCCAGCGCGGCGGGTAACTCAGGATCTGCCCCTCCGGTTTCAGCGATGTCGATACCATCCACACGAGAGGCAGGACGGCGGCCATAACCGCGGCAAGGACGATGATGTAGAGCACGGTGCGACTCAGCGCGCGCACTAGGCGGCAGCCTCCCGCCGGAAGAGCCGGTGCACAACGAGGGTCACCGCAAGCAGGACCGCGAAGGTCGCATAGGCGACGGCGGCGCCGTAGCCCAGGTTGTAGGTCTGAAACGCCTGGTAGTACATGTACTGCACGAGCGTCAAGGTGGCTGTGCCCGGCCCGCCGGCCGTCATGACGTAGATCTGATCAAACACCTGCCCCGTATTGATCAGCGTCAGGATGACGACTGCATAGGTCGTCGGCGTCAGCAGCGGTAGGGTGATCGAGCGGAACCGCTGCCAGAAGGTCGCGCCATCCACGATCGCCGCCTCATGCAGCTCTGTCGGGATCTCTTGCAGCCCCGCCAGGAAGATGACCATGTTGTAGCCTACTGTCCACCAAACGGTCGTGAGCACAATCGCCACAAGGGCGACGTGCTCATTGATCAGCCAGGGGACGGAGGGGAGAGCCAGCAGCGACAGGTAGTAGTTGATGATGCCGAAGTTCGTGTCGTAGAGCCAGTTCCATAGCACGCCCACGACCGCGGACATCACGGCGTAGGGAGCGAAGATCAATACGCGTGCCAAGTAGCGTCCACGGAGCGGCTGGTCGACCAACAGTGCGAGGGCCAGTCCGCCCAGGATGAGCATGGGCCCGGCCATGGCCGTGAACGCCAGCGTATTCTTCACCGATACCCAGAACAGCGAGTCGTGCCACAGCGCTCGATAATTGGCCACGCCGATCCACCGCGGCGACCCGATGAGGTTCCACCGTGTTAGGCTGATCAGCCATCCGCCTGCGATCGGCCCGAAACGAAATAGAAGGAACACAATGAGGTACGGAACGAGGAAAAGGTAGCGGGCCGCCGCCTGGTCGCGTGCACGTGTACGAGGCGCCGGCGCGGCGACCGAACGAACGAGATTAGCCATAGTGATCGGGGGGCGGGCAGGACACCCGCCCCCCGGTCACGCCCCTAGGGCGCGGCGAGCACGCTATCGATACGTTGCCGTAGCGTGCGGACGATGGTCGCCGGATCCTCGTTGCGTAGCGTCGCCGCCTGCGCGGCCTGCACGATGGGGCTGGGCGCAGCCGCTGAGAATACCTGCGCAGACTTCACGATATTGGGGAGTATGACCTCGTATGGCAGCATCGAGACGAACGCCGCCCGTCCCTTCAGGCGGCGGAACCGATCGGTTTCAGCGGCCAGGCGAAAAACCGGAATGTTCCCACTGGTCGCCCAGAAATCGGAGTTTCTGACGACCCACTGCGCCAGGGCCAGGGTCGCCACCTGCTTTGCACGGTCACGTTGCTTGGGAATGGTCAGGATGTGACCACTTCCCCACACTGCCGGCCGGCCGAACACGGAGGGAAACGGCGCCGTGGCCCAGTTTAGGCCTTGCTGCTTCTGCATGGCCGGCATCTGCCAGGGCCCATCGATGAGCATCGCGGTGCGGCCAGTGAGGAAGTCCTGCGCCGGATTCGACTCGCCGACCGGCACAACCTGATGCGTGAAAATCAGATCCTCTACCCATTTCCAGGCGGCGATGCCCTGCCCATCGTCGAAGTTCACCTGCGTCCCACTGATGGAGAAGCCGCCGCCCTGCTGGTAGAGCAGGGCAAACCAGATGTATAGAGCGTGGTGGTTGTTGGGGAAGGCCAGGCCGTATTGCTTGACATTCTTCGCATCGAAGCCCGGATCTCCCGGATGCCGTCCGGCTGCGTCGATGGTCAGCCGGCGCGCCGCGTCGATGAGCGCGTTGCCGGTTGTCGGAGGGTTCGCCGGGTCGAGGCCCGCCTGCTTGAACAAGTCCACATTGTAGTACAGCCCGTGCATGTGGAAGTCGAGCGGTAGCGCGTACTGGGTCCCCTTGTAGGACGAGTACCCCCACGCGTTTTTGTCGTAGTCGCCGGCCTTGACCTCAACGTCAGAACCGAATGTGGTCAAGGGTTCGAGCAGGCCGCCCTCGATGAACTGAGCCGTATCCTGTGGATGCATCGCCATTAGGTCGGGCCCTTCGCCCGCCCGCATCGATGTGAGGAACTTGTCAAACAGCGGGGTCCACTGCAGGGTCGTCAGCGTGACCTGCACGTCAGGATGCCTGGCATTATACTGATCCACCATGGCCCGCATGACGTCGCCGTCCGGGCCCGTCCAGCCGCCCCAGAACGTCAGCTCTAACGGCGCGGCGGCATGGACCTGAGCCGCCAGGAGCACCCCCAGGGCCATGCATACTACGAACGCGATAGCCTTTCGCATCGCTTGCCTCCTATGTGATGGCATTGGTGACCGGCAGAGGGATGATAACGAGGGAAGGACACGATTGCCGGGGTCATAGCATATCGCGCCCGAGAGAACTTAGTGCCTGTCCGCATGACCACGTCTCGAAGCGGCGTGCTGACTATGTATGCAACAGCCGCTTGTCGACAGGTTACATGGATTCTGTTCTTCGTGTCTTTCGCGATTCCCCTCCAACCTGACAGTGAACTACTTGTGCCTAGTTCAGCTCATGGCCAGCCACGTACCGGGAACGCTGAGTGCTGTTCCGTGTGGCCCTCAACCCGCTCACACCGTTCGGATTCAGGACTGCCCCTGCTCTTGAGGATTGGCTTCCATGGTCCGTACTCACACCCTCCAAAAGCCACGACGACTGGCCACCCGGGGTGCCAACTCCTCAGCCATCGGTACTCAGCGCAAGTACTGGAGAAGCGGGGCGTGCCGTCGTCGATACTCCTCGGCGATCTTGGCCGCAATCTCCGCCGACGGCACGAGGGGATGCAGAGCCAGCGCCGCGACTGCATCAGTCCATCTTCGGCCTAGCGCCGCAGCGACGGTGGTTCGCTCGTAGGCCTTGACGCGCAGTACTAACTCACGCACCGCGGCGGGGAGGGCGCCCATTCTCCGGGGACGTGGGCCAGCGGGACCGATGCGGCAGGGGACCTCGACGACGTCGTCAGGCTCAAGATCCTCGATGCCCTTGTCGGCGGCGACGTTGACAATCAGCTCTGTACCATTAGGATGACGTAACGCCTCGATCACGTCGAGCGCCGCCTGCGCATAGCCGCCCCCCACGTGTCCCCCCATCATCGCCAGGTCTCGATGCTGCCCGGTTTCCGTCGCCATGTACGAGGAGCGTCGCGCAAAGACCGCAGCCTCGTAGGCGGGAAGGGGGTCCGCTCCCCGCACGATGGCCTGCTGCACCGCGGCGCGCAGCCGCGCCGCCACCTCGGCGATGGCCTGGCCGCGGGTTTGGGGGGCCTCGCGTAAGCGCCGCACGATCTCGTCGTGATGGTAGTAGTACTGGAGGTACTCGTTCGGCAGCAGTCCCAGCCGTCGAACTTCCTCCGGGGTGAACAGCGGTCGGCCGTACACGGCGCGGATCGCGTCGTCACTGGAGAGAATCTCCGGCAGGCGGTCGACGCCACCCGCCCAAGCGGCGCGCACCCAGCCGAGATGGTTGAGTCCCAAGTAATCGAGGGCGAGGTCGCCTTCCGCCACGCCCAGGTAGCCGGCGATCCGGCGGCCGAGCGCAGGCGGGCTGTCGCAGATGCCGATGACGCGTGACGTGCCGGCGGCGACCAGCGCCTGTGTGATCAATCCCGCGGGATTGGTGAAGTTGATGATCCACGCGTCGGGCGCTGCCCGCTGCACCTGCGCCGCGTACTCTACGAGCACCGGAATCGTGCGCAGCGCCATAGCCCACCCGCCCGGTCCGGTCGTCTCCTGCCCCACCACGCCGTAGTGAAGCGGGACCTGCTCGTCGATAATGCGGCCGCCCAGGCCGCCCACGCGGATACTGGTGATGACAAACGACGCCCCAGCAAACGCCTCGGGGGCCGAGGTGGTGGTCTGGACGACGAAGGGACGACCGCTGCGGACCAACATCGCCTCGGCCAGGGCGGCTACCATGGCCAGGGCGTCGGTGTCCACGTCGTACAGCACCACGCGGTCCACCGGCAGGTGTGGGCGGCACGCGATCAATCCAGAGATGAGCAGCGGCGTGCGCATCCCCCCGCCGCCGACGACAGTGAGGATCACCGGGCGGCCTTCCGCAGTGCCGCCCCAAGCTCGCGCAGCGTCGGAAAGGCGGCCGTGCCGCCCGGGGCGCGGGTGGAGAGCGCGCCGCAGATATTGCCGGCCAACAGACACCGCGCCAGGGGCGCCCCCTGCAAACACGCCCAGAGAAACCCGGCATTGAAGGCATCGCCGGCGCCGGTTGTATCGACCGCCTCCACCCGGGGCGGATGCACGCGCACGAGCCGTCCGCGCTCTAGGCCCACGGCCCCCTGGGCGCCCAGCTTGATGACCGGCGTGGGCACGAGTTCCGCCAGCGCCCGCACGGCCTCCCCCGGGTGGGCCCGCCCGGTGAACCACCGGGCCTCCCGCTGCGACGGCATGAAGATCGTCATCCGCTTCACGATCTGCCGGAATCCAGGGGCTGCGTAGACATCGGGGTTCCAGCCGATGTCGAGAGACGTCGTGATGCCCGCGGTGCGGAGTCTGTCTAGCAGCCGCAGATAAGGCTGAAACGGTGGCCGAACGCCCGCGAAATGCATGTGGCGGATTCGAGGGAGGGCGGATCGGCTCCAGGCCTGGACTAGCGTTCCGGTCGCCGCCGCGGATCCCCTGTAGGTGAGAAACCCGCGATCGCCGCGCGTAGAGAAGGCGACCGAGATTGCGGTGCCGAGCGTGCGATGGCGCTGTACCCCCGAGACGTCCAGCCGCTCGCGGCGCATAGCATCTAGCAGCAGCTCTCCCAAGCGGTCGCGGCCGACGTACGTCCATAATGCCGCCTGGTGGCCGAGGCGCACCAGCCCGACCGCCGTGATGTAGCTGCCGCCGCCCGGGGTCATCGCGAAGCGATCCGTGCGCACTTCGACGCCGGGGCGAGGCGGGTCGTTCAGGCCGTAGAAGATCAAATCCCAGTAGACACTGCCGACCACGGCGATCTTAGCGGGCATGGCTGTCGGGATCCGGAAGTGACATACTGAGCAGCCGGGCCGCGTTCCCGGCGAAAATCAGCCGCAGATCGTGCTCGCCGAGACCCAGCTCACCGCAGGCCTGGAACTGCACCTCCAGGTACCGACGCGCGAATCCCCGCGGAAACCACGACGAATCGGTACCAAAGACAATTCGCTGCGGTCCGACCGTATCCAGGAACTTCCCGAAGAGCGTCTTCAGGTCGAGAGGGTACGGCATCCACCGTATCCACTCGTTGCTCCCCGAGGTATCCACGTACACGTTCCCGCACACCCACATCAGATGCAGCAGTTCGCGCGGGTACCCGCACCCGAAGTGGGGGATGATGAAGGGAACCTCAGGGAACCCCCGCGCCACATCCTGCAATACCAGGGGGCTGATGTTGGGACCAGCGACAATCCCTTCGTACCGCAGCGGGCCGAAATGAATGAGCACGGGTACCTTCAGGCGCTCGGCTGTCTCCCACAGCGGGTAGAGGCGCTCGTCGTCGAGACGGATCTTGTGGAGGGGGGCGATGACTTTGTACCCGCGCAGCCCGAGGACCTTCACGGCCCGCTCGAGTTCGGCGGGCGCATCCGGGGCGAACGGGTCGTGATGCGCCAAGCCGACGAATTTGCCCGGGTGGGCCTTCACGATGGCGGCGAGCCGGTCGTTACCCCCGCCGGTGACAAACACGACGCTGACGAGGCGGTGGCGCGCGACCTCCCCCGCCCAGCGCGCGGCCATCTCGTTATCATCGCCCGGAGGGTCTGGCGAGGGAAACCCCCAGACCCGGCGCCACGCCTCTTGATCGGCAGCCAAGTGGCGTTGAACCATCGCCCACCGGGCCTCTCCGAACCGGCGGACGTACTCGGCGCGCGGATCAACCGCCCACGAGGCAGCGCGGGTCGGGAAGTGCGCGTGGAAGTCCAGAACCGGAATGCCGGGCAGGGCGACGGGGGCGGGCATCGCGCTAGCCTCGCAGGCCCGTCATGGTAATTCCTTCGATGATCTGCCGCTGCAGGAGGGCAAAGACAGCGAGCACCGGCAGGACCGCCAGAGCCGAGGCCGCCATGATCAGGTTCCACGACGACCCGGCCTCACCGGAGAACAGCGCAATCCCCACTGGCAGGGTGCGCATGCCCCCAGTCTGGATGACGATCAGCGGCCACAAGAACGCGTTCCAGTTGCCAAGGAAGGTGAAGATGCACAGCGCCGCCAGGGCCGGCTTAATCTGCGGCAGGGCGATGCGCCAATAGAGGCCGAACTCCGTCACCCCGTCGATGCGCCCCGCGTCCAACAACTCGTCGGGAACCCCCGACACGAACTGGCGGATCAGGAAGATACCGAACGCATCCATGAGCCCGGGGAACATGATCCCCCAGTACGTGTTGATCCAGTGGTACGCGCTCGACATGACGTACCAGGGGATCACGAGCATCTCGGTGGGGATCATCAGGGTGGCGAGGATCACGACGAAGATCAGAGTGCGTCCCGGGAAGCGCAACTTCGCCAGCGTGTAGCCCACGAGCGAGTCGAAGAACGCGATAGAAAGCGTCGTGAGCACGGCCACGATCAGGCTGTTGCCAAACCACCGCGGAAACTGCGTGCGGGTGAGCACCTGCGCGAAGTTGTCCAGGGTGGGATGCGCCGGAACCAGGCGCAGGTCGAACATCTCCGGGGATGGCTTCAGCGCACTGACCACCATCCAGTAGAAGGGAAAGGCAACGATCACGATGCCCGCCGTCAGCAGGACGTAGGCGGCTGTGGCCCGCGGTCTCTGCCGTCGGCGCAGGGCCACGGCCCGGCGGGCCCCCGCTCGCGCGTCCACGGTGTCCACGCGCTGCGCCCCCATCAGTACTCAACCGGCTTGGACAGTAGTTTCATCTGCACCAGCGTCGCGAGCAGGATGACGATGAACAGCACCGCGGTCGCCGCCGCGGCCGCGCCCATCTTGAACCGCTGGAAGCCCACCTGATAGACGTACAGCACCATCGTCAGCGTGCCCGACAGCGGTCCGCCCTGGTCCCCGAAGGTCATGTTCAACACCTGGGTAAACAGTTGCAGGTAGACGATGGTGCTGTAGACGACTGAGAAGACCAACGTCGGGTTGAGCAGCGGCACGGTAATATGGCGAAACAGGCGCCATCCCGATGCACCGTCTACCTCCGCGGCCTCGTAGTACACTCGCGGGATCGCCTCCAATCCGGCCAAAAAGATGACGATCTGGAACCCTAGGTACTGCCATGCAACCATGGCCCCCACCGCATACAGCGCCTGCGTCGGGCTGCGCAGGAAGGGCTGCGCCGGGAGTCCGACGGCCACCAGAATCTGATTCAGCGGTCCGAAGTTCACTGAGTACATCCACTGCCACACCCACGCCGCCGCGACGATGGGGGTCACGAACGGCATGAAGTACAGCGCGCGAAACAACCCGCGGAACCGGTTGATCCGCTGGAGCAGCATGGCCACCGCCAGCCCCAGGGCGATCTGCGCGGGGACCCCGGCTACCACGTAGCGGACCGTGTTGCCCGCGGCCCGGGCGAACTTCGGATCACGCAGCAGCGTCTGGAAGTTCTGCAGGCCGACGAATGGCTTGCTGGGGGAGAGGATGTT